>JGI24158J21664_10003144_pt1 | contig 20540 bp, 13 predicted proteins | sample Ectturendosymbi3_FD_21664 | JGI IMG/M metagenome (IMG submission 21664) | reverse complement strand
AACATCACCGGAGAGGTTGCAACAACATCCCCTCCTTTTTACAACGAACCGCACCGATCGCACGTTCTTTGTGTGAAGGCTGAACTCCGCACGACCTACACATCCTGGTCACAGCACCATTTTGTTGCGATCGGAAATCCCGAGCGGCATATGCGCAAAGCTTCGCACTGTGACAGCAAGCAACAATAGAGTTCACATGCCATGATCACTCTATTAATGCTTGTTCGCGCCACATATATGTATGGTGTTGTTCTTCACGCACATCCCGTTCGTGGTGAATCACACATTTAACGCAACATCACCGGAGAGGTTGCAACACATGTATGATTGCTTATACACTGTAGCAATTCGCGTTTTTTAATTTTTTTCGGTTAAGTAGCCTTAGGGACGCAGGGCCTTTCAGATGAAAAAATGTGCTGGTGCGTGACCTATTTTGGCCCCTCTAATAAATTATAAATCACAACTTGATTAAGAACTTCTTAAGCTTTCAATACTTCAATACTATGACTAGAAAATGATATGCTTTGTTTATTATTTCACATTATAAGTAACCATTTACTAGTGTTATTAGTTAATTTCAAAATGTCTCAAGCTGATCTCAAACAATCCACGTAACACAGTTCCTTTGCGAATTTCACGACTATACACCGAATTTAACATTAATAGTAGACCATAGCCATTTTCACTAGCAAAGCATACTTATTAATTCTATAACCCTAATATAGTAATGGAATGACAATAATTTAGGAAAAACTCCCTGTATTCATACTTCTTGGCTTAATAATGAACATACAAATTGTACAAGTGTTTCATACATGATATTGAAAAAGATTAAAGTCAAATTTGCCAATTGGATTTTAGTAAGCCTAGGCCTACTTATAAACTAACCAATAGTGGTCATATAATTGAATGCACATCTTGATCACAATTCACACTTCATGCATGTCCAACTGATCAATTAGAGAATTTTTCCCAAATTAACGCCGTGTGTGATAGTATTCGCTCTACCATGGAATTAGAAACTAACGGTTGCATGCCATTCTTTGATGTGCTTGTTGAACGTTGCGAATCTGGTATTGCTATTCGAACATATTGAAAGGTCACGCACACAGGTCTGTATAGCAACTTGTCCAGTCGTTCCGTGGTATTATAAAATAAATCTTGTACATTCGCTGTTGGAACGAGCCTACGCAATCGCTAGTTCTGATTCTTACAGAATTATGCGCGAAGATTTGCAACGTATTAAAGTTACGCTTACGTGCAATGTTTCCCGGCAAATTTCCTGGTTGATAGTGTGCACAATTTTTTACACAGACTATATGCTATACACTAATCGCCCTGTTTCATGAAGGCTGCAGTCTACAGAAAGCATACAAATAATAGTGGACTTAGTAAATAGGCTGATTTTATTGAAACATGGTTGCCTTTGCGTGCCTTTCTCTTGGCAAAACTACGAATTAGCAGTGTCAAAATATGCTTTGCAATGGCCCATGCCTTGGATACACGGGGCCGCCGCCCAGGGGCGTAGTAGCAATTTTATTATATGCCAGAGCTGTGCTTGATATTATCGGCAGTAGCAGGAGTCTGGGTGGTCTTTACAAATGTCATTTCTTAAGTAAAAACATTGCTGGATTTCGGTTGCATCGATGGCTACTGGAGTTGTGACTCAGGCTACCTCTGAAACGAGGGGCGTAACAATGGGGGAAGGGGGGCACAATGCCCCGGGCGCCGACATGGTCGCAAGTACTTTCTTCAATACAGTACATTTTCTTCCGAAAGACCTTAGGTTCGAACATGGGGGCGCCAAACTTGTTTCTTGCTTCGGGGACCATCTAACCTCGGTACGCCACTGTTCTTTTTTCGCTGAGACATTTCGGTCATTTGTCTGACAGTTGTATTAAAACTCGCCGTAGCAGTGTTCATTAGCCTGTATTTTCGGACATTCTGACCGAAATGACTTATTTTTTGTCGGTCATTTCAAAAACATTTCTATGACCGAATAAAAAAAAGCCACTGTGTGAAACACATTTTACTACACTCACGATTGCGCAAATGATGTCAGACGAATGAGAATCAACAGCATGTCACGCCATAACGCACGCACATCCTGTGCTCAACAGGAAATCGGTGTGCACGCGAAGTTTCATTCTTTATTGTAAAAGCGTACCAGATGTGTAAGTGTACAGAAAATCGGTGTGCATGATGCGTTTCCATTTACATCACAAAAGTATAACAAACGTGCACAGGAAACTGGTGCGCATCCTCTGTTTGCTTTTTCTTCATACCTGGATTTTGTCGCCAAGACATTTCGGTCATTTGTCCCGTAACAGGATTAAAACTCGCCGTAACAGTACTCGCTAGCCTACCCCTTCGGACATTATGACCGAATTGACTTAATTTGTTTCGGTCATTTAAAAAAATTCGGTCTATGACCGAAAAAATAAACCCAGCTTCGAACAAAGTGCACCAAACGTCCACGGGAGTGTTTTTCTTTTATAAAACTATACAAAAGTTTATGCATGAACGACATAAATACCGCGATTTCTCTATACATACAGAGAGATGCTAATGAGATGCGTGAGACAAATCTTTGAGACGCTGAAAGAACACAGCGATGAGACATAGTCCAGTAGACGCTTCTACTGCATAGCTAGTGTGGTATAACAGACACAGTGGTATGCCAAGACTAGGTGGCTGGCGTACAGCGTACACAGCAATGAAAAGCAAGTTTGTAGTGGTAGATACGAACAAAGTGGGCTCCTACAGTATATGAGAAACAATGACACAGTATCTGAGTCAGCCATCTTTTAAAATCGTGCGACCAAGCTGACGTATGGAGCGAGCTAACCTCGTCAGGGAATTGACCTGTTTACAGTTGAGCATTTTCTTGTCGCGCTTTGCCGATATGCATCTAATAGCCTCTTTAAGATAACGAAGTTGGCTGTTTTGCTAACAAGGCCTTTTCTGCGAAGATGGCAGACTCAGAATCATGCGAGGTCAATGATTGGTGTGTCTGTCTTCACTCGCTCGTCTCGATTTTTCTTGGCTTTGGTGCAGTCACAAAAGTTTTAGCAGAGAGGATGCAGGACAAACTGAGAGTTTGAAGGAATACAAAACGATTTTTTGCTAATAACCATTTTCGATTCAATAATTTATTACATCTTTATTCGTTGCTTCTAGGCCTTGTGAAATACTCAATCCAAATACAAAATCTGTCACGACAAGACAAAGGTAAAACTAAGTTGCGCTGCTATGGGTCAGTGTTTTGGTGTCAGTCAGAAAATATCTGTGGTTGTGAACAAAGTAAGGTTACGTGAGAGGAAGGGAGCCAAGGTATTTCAGACCTTAAGTCTAACAAAACATTAAGGACGGGTGAAAATAGCCCGGCAAAATCTACTGGGGTAACCTGTGCGCCATTTACCCTACTGTAGGTCGGTTAAATCCGCATAGCAGATTCAGTTAAGTCAAAGGATGCTGATCCAGAATCTACCAGGTAGAAGTCGGATTGTTGAAAGTGGACGAGTCACATCTCCAACAGATTGCGTTGATGATGACGATTAGAGAAATGTTTTTTCTCATAACCTTGACATTGGTTTTGTTGCATTTTCATTGCTTCGTGTTTTATTGTCACACTGTTGAGGCAATATTACTTGTCGGTTGTCACTTCCAACTTACCTCTGCTTCGCTTTGACTGTGGTGTTGGTCGCGTCTAGATGAAATTTGTGCAATAAAAGTGTTACAAAATATTTCCTGTGAAGCAAGTTTTCTTCTGTGAAACTAATCCTTTTATTTTTTGGAAATGTTTAGCCGAACGCAGTAATCACGCTAGGTATGTGCACAGAACTAGCTCAAAGGACTACTGAAGAAAACTCAAAGAAATCTTACGATTTCCTAATTTCGGTAGCAAAAGGCTGCTTTTGCTATTTTTGTCTGAAACGCATTTTACTTGAAGTGCAAAAAATCAGGAGTAACAGATCAGAGAAAATGTTTATTTATTGCAATTTTTTCCATAACACTCGCGTGTGTTACTTGTGAAGCCAAGGAACTGCGCAAAATTTTTATCTTAATAATCTGTAGAATTATACTACCACAGACATACAAAAATCTTAATTGAGTGACAAGCTGAAGGCTTTCTAATATCAGTTTGAAGCACGTAAGGCGTAAGCAATCGCTCCCATTTCGGCCATGGTTTCGCATATCAGTGCAGCAAAAAGTTATGTGAACATCATGATCTCGCGTTTCAATTCTGTTTAAATGCAGCCCACGTTTTTCACGTGTAAGTTGCATAAGTATGCGAACACACAGCTATAAATTTTCTATTGAGTGATAAGTAGAAAGTTGTTTAATATGAATTAGAAGTACATACAGTCAGGGCCGGTCTTAGCAAGTGCGGGGCCCGATTGGAAGCACTTTTGCGGGGCCCCACTCAATGGCGTGTGCAGAAATTTTTGATGGGGGGCATCGAGTCATAATGATAGATGTTAAAAGCGAGGCCTAATGGGGAGATATCAAGCTATGAGGTATTTGGGGACATGCCCCCAGTTTAGCATATCCAGGAGACTTTAACGGATATCTCCGTGACACACAGTAAATTCAAGAGTTACTTTACTACATTCAATTCCTCCTCTCTGGCCATGGTAAGTTGAGTGAACTGGGTTAAATGCTTCAATTTCCTTACAAAACATATGCGCATGTGCTTTTTACTTTTCAAGGAAGCGTTATTTTTGCACACCTGTAATAGCCATTCAGTTGGCATAGTTAAAACTAGGTGTATTTCAAAGGTTTTCGCTAATCTGAGGTTGCCTCATCAGACTTGTGCGAGAGGAAAAATGAATATCGCTGAAGACTGATTAAGCAGCACACATTTGCAATTACAAAATAAACCATTCAGAAGACAAGTAGCAGTAACTATTCAAACAGCAACAACTATCAAACCGTAACTTGCAGCAACTATTGAAACATGTTCTGCCAAGCGCTTACAACTGAAACAGAAAATAAAACATTTCAAAATTCAACCCTCTGGTGCCATTAAAAAGCTGGACTACACATTACCGGCTAACAACGACCATTGTCACCGTGCGTGACAGAACTAATTATGATGATTAAGGGTCTCAAAACGGCGAAGTTCACTTTGGGTTTCGTTGGCAACGGCCCCACGCCTTAAAAATACTGTTGACGGTGGTCCCCGCGTCGGTACCCCACACAAACAGCTTCGATAGACAATGTAAGTTCGCGTAGGTGTAGCACGGGGCCCCCTTCAGCGCGGGGCCCGATTGGAAGCAATAGGTCCTTTCGGCCAAAGGCCGGCCCTGCATACACTAAAGTGATGATCCCGTCGATTTCAACTATGCTTCTGCGTGACAGTGCCGCAAAAATTTAGCTGAACATTGCAGTCTCGCGTTTCGATTCTATTTGAATGCAACCCGCAACATTTTATATTTGCAATTTGCGTATGTATGTGAGTGCAGACATATAATTTTTTATTGCGGAATGTTGTTTGATACGAGTCTGAAGCAAGCAAACGATCTCTCCGATTTCAGCCCTGGTTTCGCGTACCGGCTCACTTCAGTTTGGTAAAGTTAGCAGGCAGTACTTTTTGTACTTTATTTTGATAAGGTTGGAAAGCTACCGTGTACATAAGCACTGGCACTGGGTACTTTGCTGGGAATTTATCTGAAGAAACCAGCTTGTGGCGTCAGTAGAGAAAACGGTGAAGCCGCGGGTGCAAAAGCGAAGAGCTGGTGGCGGTCTTGGTGGCAGCGCCAACATGCTGCGTTAATCTTGCCTTAATCTTGATTGACTTTAGCCACTGCAACCACCTTTGTCAAACTACCTTGTTCCTAATGCATTTTCGTTTCTGAAATCCTCCGGTATAGAAAGTGTTGTTGAGTGAGCGTTTCCAACGTTGTGTAGCATTCACTAGTACTTAAGGTTCCATTCGTTGCTGAAATCATGTTGCAAAATAAGCTCGAAGCTTCGGATGAACAACGCTATTTCTTCCAAATTCCAAAGGTGCTATAAAACTGTAGAACCGTGTGGAAAGCACACCAAGTCGTTTTCTAGAATTCTGTTGCTGACATTTGGTTTTTCAGTTGATATTTTGCACTGCTTTAAAAAATTAAGCACAACTCTCTGATTTGCAGGACCGTTTTTTTGCTGCCATAACTGGTAGTGACGTCATCGTAAAAGTCAGGAAATTTTTCACTATTATGTTATGCTCACTCCGGTTTTCAAGTATCTTCTAAACAATAGATAAATGACTGCGCAGCAGTACAGCCACATGCCTTCGATTTTGCTCTGTTTTGATTGTAGGTGACTGGTGAGCTGGCGTGGCAACCAGTTAGAGACCCTGATTCCTGATGTATCGCAATTAGCGTCGATACGTGTTCAGATGGTTCGTGATGACAGTTGCAAAATTTCGTCAACCACTGTATAAGCCAACTTGCCATAGTGGCGATTTTTTCAACTAATCGGGGTATTTGATATTTCAGTTGCATTCTTTTGCATGGAAAATTGCTGGTGTGGTTAGTCTGTGAACTTCTAACAACTGAACTGAAAATTAGGTTCTTCCAGTTGTTTACTCCCCACAGTCCACTTCAATTCTGTAATAGAAAAGTTTTTATAAAACAGTCACAAACTTTGATATACCCATTATAGCTATTGCTGCAGGCATTCATTCATCGTAAGTGTGTTTTATGTATCACATTTGACTTCGTAAGAATGCTGAAGTATTGTTTTTACGCTTATACGCAGTGCATGAAATCAAGAGTTTTTAGTGCAATTCAAAATCATAACAAATCAGGCACTTGCCGTAGGCATTTGTGTTTGAAAGGAGTTTGATAACGAGGAGATCCGCTGCAATAAATATTCCAATACGTTAAGAAACACGAAATTTAGGAAGAGCACAAAATTTTCGTGCAACGACTTGTGCTTTTACCCAATCAGTCAGGCCTCGTTTATCCGAACTCCGAAAACCGGAATCCCCGCTATCCGACACAAAACTGGTAGGAACGGATTTTTCCCAATGCATTTCACCCATTTATTCCAACTCTGACACGGAAATTTAGGAACGGATATATCAAATCAGTAGAAAAAAACACGCTAAACCGGATTGCACCAACTGTTATTTAGTTGTTTATTCAATCACAATGGAAGAGTGAAAGTCAATTTTCGACGCACAATGAATGTGACAGTGGCAGAGCTGGAAGGACGCACTTAAGTCTCTTGTACAGTTCTTTTTCGCGTTTAATCTCATTCAGAATGCATACTAGCATACGTACTATATATTGATCGGATCTGGTAATAATATTAAAACTATGACTGTTTCATTTAATCATGTTCCACATGCAGTCTACATATTTGATTAAGATGACAGTTCGTCTAAGTCTACAGTTTTCTTCTGTTACCCTTTGAGCGTCCGCTTAGGCGAGTTCTACTGTACTGCACATCGTCACCTTTGTCTACGTTGTTGGCATTTGCTCTTGAAAGAACTTCACTCTTTATACTTTCGATTCCGATTATCCGGATGCCTCGCTAAACCGACATTATTTGAAAACGAAGTTATCCGCATAAACGAGGTCTGACAGTACTAAATTTTGCAGTGCGATAACCAACATTTTTGAGCGTAAATTGAAACTATTTTTGCCAGTAGTTTAGTCGAAACCTACAATCACTGCAGCCGCTCTGCGCATAAAACACGAGACATTATTAGTGGCTTCGCCATTTATAGTTGTCGCGATAGTGAGCTGCATGGTCTGGAATCGCTCGTGCAGTTCAGAGAGCGATGTTCAGAACCTACGTACAGTATACTGTACGTATAGGTCCTATAGGTCTTGAAATGCCTCGTGGTTTTCAGCAACCTCTGATAATTGTATCAAAATTCGGGTCGATATGTGTTCGACTGGTACGTGATGATAGTTGCAAAAATTTATTAATTGCCTGTACTTTTGCACTGGCCATACGGAACCGTGGTTAATTTATTGGCAAAGAATTTTGAGCACTTGCGTAGCAAACGTGATGTACTTTAGCTGCCTACAGACGTAGTTAATGTCAGCAGTCTGCAGTTTAGCTTCATGAGTCTCTTATTGTCAAGATGTCCCTTATTGTTCCGAAGTGTCTTATTGTCCCCTGTCCCTTATTGTCCCGATCAAACAGCTTCAAACACGGAATTTTGCCCATGTCCCAGTGAGATTCCTACAAGTAACTACTGTATTTATAAAAAAGTTTGCTATTTCAATGTAGTTGTTCATAGCTGGCTGTAGCATTTATTTGCAAGTCATTTGCTATTTCCGAAATTGCTTCCTTAATCAATAAGCTTTTGATCAAATCTATAAATGCGTTGTTTTGGTAAACCCAGTTACCCTTGTCTTCTTACTTGTGAACACAGTAAAGCGAAACATTTATACTGGAGTATTCACCTCAGTGAAATGAGAGAAGTTGCTGTGTTCTTTTGTCACAACCATTTTACGAGTTCAGAAACTTTCATGAATTCTCTTCCACGTGCTTGCAAAAAATACATCTTTTATTTTTTGTGCTGGAGCTACTATCATATGGCTATCCGTGTTTGGTTGTATTTTTCAGCAGTTGACTTCACTTCCTCTTTTCACTGAAAACCTGCCTAATTTTAGAAAGAAGCAAATTTTTTAATTACGCCATGGTTTGGATTTACTTGATATGCGTTCTTGTGTTTCTCCGTCTTGTTTGGATGTTGAAACATCGAGGTGAAATTGGCAATTTATCTCAACGAAGAGTGTATATCACAGGTATGATATGAAATGGTGACAGTGACCCACGTGCGTGATGTGCCTGAATAATACGAAAGTGCGAAATTTTAGCAAGTACCATCATGGGCGTAACGAGGTTAGGTGGCGCTCGGAGCAAGAAGAAAGTTTGGCGCCTCCCTGTTCGAACCTGAGGTCTTTCGGAAGAAAATGTACTATGATGAAGAAAGTACTTGTGACATTGTTGGGCTTTTTGGCGCCCCATAGTGATTCGGCGGTCGGGGAATTGTGCCCCCGTTGCCCACCCGTTACGCCCCTGAGTACCAAGAGGTTTTAAGTAGTATTTCATTTTATTATTTTTAGTCTTTTCAGCGTTTTACTGGTTTGAACATTGGTGAAGGCTTGGTTTTTTTTCTACATCTTTACAATTTATCACTGATTTTTTTGTCGAGCTTGGTGAAAAATAAACCGATGCGTTTTATATGTTGCCAACAGCCTCTGGTCAATTACATATGATCGTTTTAGAATTCATTTACTAATTAAGACAAACATTCTCAACAAGACAGTTATTTGAGGTAATTATTGAACATCAAAACCATCCAAAATTGTTTTTTTATCCAACTGCTTTAACAATCATTGCCAACTGCTTGAAGAAGCACCAGTTCCGTAGAACAAATAAAAAAATGTGTCTGCGTTTGCTGCCGCCTTGTAATTGTAGCTCTCATCTCTCCAGATAAACGAATGCAATCCTTGTGAAATACGGACCGGTAAAATATTGTGCATACGCGAAGTTTGGTGCTTCAGTCCTCGAAAGAGACTTTTTTAGAAACTTTTCGTTTCATTATTTTCAGGAAAACGAAGAGTTTCAAACATTTTCATTACATCAGATGAGTTACCAATTAGTTTATAATGCACGTGTGTAGTCAGGGGAACAAGCATGCAGTTGGTGGAGTTTAGACGTTCTACGCAAATTTTTTGTCAAATCATTACAAATGTTTTACATTCTGTAAATAAACACTTCGGTCACTTTTTTGCAGTAGCCAACCTGCGTTCTTTGCAGATCGCTAGCAACTTTAATGAAGTTTTGAATGAAGTTGCAATTTATTTTTGGGTAAGGATTATTTCAGACAACCATATTCCAAAAAACAAAGTAAGTTTCCTGCACTTAAGTAGACAATGTTGGAAGTTCTGAATTCCTTCCGTTCAGATGCTTTACCTCATTTGACTTGGTTGAAAAATGAAATTAATTAACCACATTTTGCGTCGTCACGCATAAACGTCAACAAAATTTAATTTTTCTTAGCGTAATAAAAAGTGCAACAATATTTTTGCGATTTATCGAACAGTTTCTTTTTTCTGATGAAGCGTTGATATCCTTCACGCTAAAAGTCGTATTGCAAAACAGTGTGAAAGACAGTGCGTAATCCCGTTTATATGATAAACCAAAATGGATATGGGCGTGAGTCGTTTCCACGGTTGCAGGGCTTTTGTTTGCAGTTTTTATTGACAAGTACTTCCTGATCTTTCTTCGTAGGTTGCGATCATGGTTTCGGAAGACAACTGGCCGAAAGTCTGGATAAAAGAGTCAGTGAATATTCACTTAAATCCGACGCTAGATAATGTCAACCATTTGAAAGTTTAAAATATATTCTAGTTCTTGAGAAAGCAACATTATTTGTTTCTTTCAATAGCAGAAAGTAATTGACCACGGCGTTTGCACTTTTTGTGACTTCTTTTAATACGACTCTATCAACCAACGAGTCACATTTTCCATTAGTCAATGAGAATGAGTTATTTTGCAAACAAGCGCTTTTCCTGTTTTGCAGTGCCCCAGGCAAGTTGCATTTGCGTTGCTTCTTCTAGATCTAAATACTGCAACGCATTAAGCACCGGGCTTGTTTGTTTTTCACTGACACAAATCAACAGTGTTGAATTAACGAATTGTGGTTTTCAACGTTTTTTACAAATTCCGCTGCTCATCACTGTAATGGCTTGCCCAGGGTGTACAGGTATATGCCGGCTGCTTGAAGTCTTCGTCTGTCAGTGAACTTCAGCAAAAATCTAGTAGTTTGTTGAAAGCGTTTCAAGTTGACGTCACGAAATCCGAAGATGTAAATAAAGCAAAGGAAATAATTGAAAAAGATCTAGATGGCAGAGGTATGTGTGGCAATTTCTTGGTTTACTGAAATTTAGCTATTTATAATCGCTGTTGTTTGCCTTTTTGATGGTCATATTTATAGGTTCCGTTGTAACTATAAAGACACTGGACATTGCTTTATCGTTGAAAAAACGCCCCAGTATAGGGGCCTGTTGACAGAGTAGATATCTCATTCATGTTACACGCCATTCAAAGCGCATTTTTCCTAACTTTTAAGATCTTGTTGGAGACTCCGGTGGCTAGTGCTGGAACACTTTAAGGAAGAACCTGATTGAGTTTGATGTGTGACTGCGCTATCGATATGAAAATTTGTTATATTTATCGATATAGCCAGGCTTGCCTTTTGAAAAGACTCTTCAGAAATCAGCAGAAAATGACCCATTGAATTCCATAAAGCAATAGCAAGAGGTCAAGAGACATTGCAAAATTTTGACAAACATCAGAACGTCCTGCTTTGATCAACTTTCAGATTAACAAACGAATAACTAGAATTAAACGAACCCCGATTCGAAGGCAGGCTAACCGAAAATGAGAATCTCAAAAGAAAGCGCCAGTTTACAATAGAACTGTTCTCCCTGTTCTGCATACCAGAAGGCACTTTCGTATGTTCGCCGCCAAACAGCGTCGAGAAACAATTGTTAATCGAGCTTCCCGGTGCCACACACAACATCGGCTAAAGTTTACTCAAGTTAAGATCCTTGTAAACAACACTGCGAAGTGTACAGATAGGTTTGCAGACATGAATTACTCAAAGCACATGGTTTCTCGAACTCAAATTCGTTGTATATCGCGATGTTGGTCTCAGCAATATCGGTGTATATCTCCTTAACAACGTTGGACGAAAACAAATTTATGTAAAAGATGTCAAGTATTTCAGCATTGTTGAATCGCAATGTAGTTCATCATTTAAATCGTTCACACCTTTCTACAATTGTTGTTGGACACATGACGTTCATTTACCTATGATGGTGACCACGTGTTTTCATCAGCAAATGCCGTTTAATCAAAACTAACTGTATAACTTCCTGGAAATATGACGGTTTATCACAGCTAGAAAGCATAATTTCTTTTAATTTCACGACTTCACCCTAATTGCATGTGCTATGGTTTGACCGGTTTGCTTCAATCTGAATCGTCTGGATTTTTCGCAGCTCTCTGGGCAATTGTGAACAACGCTGGAATCGCTAATCGCACGTTTCCTGTGTCGTGGTGTAAAGTTGAAGATTTTCGCAAAGTTCTCGATGTCAATTTGTTCGGAATGATCGACACAACAATCAGTCTCTTTCCTCTACTGAAGCGGGGCGGGGAAGGTATTCTGTGTTTTTTCGTACGTTTGTTACAGAAGAAAATTTCTGAAATAAGACGCCATTAGATTAGGTTTAAGTTAATGACACTTGTTCCCAGCTGTACGCCATAATTCACTGATGCCATGGGGTGGTTTTCGAGTGAGCCGCTCAGCTGATGGAACAAGTATTTCCGAATCCAACTGTGCTTACAAGTTGATACATTTTCTTTTGTAACTAAATAAGCCAAGATAACGACCACGCCAATAAATGCAATGGCCCAAGTCGTTTCTTTCTAAAGGTCTTCTTGGTTGCGCGAAACCAAAGCTTAAGTATTTAGCAAAAGCAAAAATGTTGCTGCTTCGAAATTAACAAATCTCTTTGCTTTCTGCCAAAAGGACGGCCTTGGGCCAGGAGACATGTTTGCAGCACCGACCTGGCCTGGTTGCTTTTGGCGCAGCAGCAGAAATGTCGGCAGTAATTATTGAGAACCACGAGATGCACGAAAAGTTAATTGATTGGTTGTCCTATGGACCTCTCGAGGACCTATCGAGAGGAATAGCAGGTCGAGAAAATGAATAAACCTATTTTTGTTTGTCAAATGCCAACTTATCAAAAAATCACTGCTTCGAACACATTCAAGTTTATTATGGGTTAAATTGCCCATATTTGTCAAAAACTGTGACTGAAGTATATCGCTGTTTGTCGCAGGTCGAATTGTAAACGTGGCGAGCATGTACGGGCGGTTCGCTCCATTCGCTGCACCATATGTTGTTTCCAAATTTGGGGTGGAAGGCTTCTCTGACGGATTAAAGTAATGAGCTGAGTTTTTTCTTTCTTGTCTTGCAAAATCACTGTTGAGATTTTGAAGCACAACTTGGGCTGGCCTGCGTCCAACTCTATAATGTGGATATTATGACTACGCAGGATATTACTACGACTACGCAGAGAAAGAATATTGAAATGGTCGCAGTTTTTATTGTATTATTTTTTCCTAAATCATTGAAATCAGTCAAAAAATACAAAGCATTTGTGAGGCCGATCAACCAAATGAACGGAAAAGAAGTTGAAGCACCGGCATGAAATTTGTGAAGCAGATTGACGATTCACTTCTTGTGTGACTGCTTGTGGCATATACTAAAGATTGATGCCAAAGTCATTAAACGTTTAGAAAGGTATAATGCTACGGCATTTTGACTTAAAGGAGATTAATATGTTGTAGCGGGGATATAAGGTTTTGAAACCTTAACCCTTGAACACCCGCGCCATTTCTGGCCATAACTTGCCAGCCGCTAGAGCTAGAGAGCTGGTCAAACCCCCTTCGGATTCGAGATGTCTTCTAGTTCAGATTGAAAAAAAATTAAGTTTTGGGTTTGGGTTCTTTTGTGGTGACGTCACAAGTGGGGTAGTTTTTGAGTTTTTTGGCCGAGTTCACCTGACACTGGGCGCCAACCCAACCAGCCATTTTTTGCCTCAAGTTTTTTTGGATACTAGGCCATAATCCGAGTCTTTAGATTGGCTTTCTAGCATATCTGGAGTCAAAATTATGGCTCAAAAACAAAAATCGGGTAAAAATTCAAGTTCCACAAAAGGTAACCTTGGCCATTGTGGCTAAAGGACATAACTCGCCAGCAGATTGAGCTAGAGAGCTGTTGAAACCCTCTAAAAATGGAGAAAGTCTTGTAGTTAAGAATGAAAACATTTTTAAAGTTTTAGATGTCGGGTTTTTGTTGATGTTGACATGATGGGAGTATGTTGATGTATATTTCTTTATATTTGGATGATGTCTTCAGGCCCTGGACACCAACGCCAAGAACAATTTTTTCGACTCAAGTTTGTATTGGAAACTAGACTACAATACGAGTCTTTAGAGGGTTTGATGGACTTTCTAGCGTTTCTGGTTCCAAAATTATGGCCAAAAAAACGCAAATCAATTAGGAAAATTCTCGCTAANCCCCTCGGGAATTCCTGAAATAGCTGGAATTTTTTGGCCATAACTTTGGCACCAGAAACGCTACAAATTCGATCAAGGCTCTAAAGACTCGCATTATAGCTTACTTTCCAATGAAACTTTGAGCCACAAAATCGAATCCTAGGATCGGCCGATCACGTCATCAAAACCTATTCCAATCATGATGTCATCGACCAAAAACCCCAAACCAAAAATTAAATAGTTTTTTATTCTAAATTACAAGACTTTCCATGTCTGTAGATGGTTTGAATAGCTCTCTAGTTCAATCTGCTGCGGACTTATGTCCGGCCAACATTTGCCCTGAGAGGGCAAATCATATCTTTCGTGCAACGTTTTTATTTTTGTCAAAAGCTGGGCTTTTGAGCAATAATTTTGACTCCAGTATGCTAGAAAGCCAATCAAGGACTCTAAAGACCCGAATCATAGCCTAGTTTCCAAAAAAAAACTTGAACAAAAAATGACTCATTGGGTTGGCGCCCAGGACCAGGCAAACTTGGTCCAAAAAGCGAAAGCATGCCCCCGTTATGACGTCACCCACAAAAAAGCCCAAACCCAAAACCAAAAACAAATCTTTCAAAAATCGAAATTAGAAGACATCCCGAATCCGTAGAGGGTTTGAGCAGCTCTCTTGGTCAATCGGCTGACGAGTNACGGCCTGAAACGTGCCGGCCACTACGGTGGCCGGCGCGGGCGTTCAATTGACCCGGGGACACAGGCGTTAGGCATGTAGTTGTACAATTCGGTGGATTACAATGCTTGCAACCGGTCAAGCTATGTGAAAGCTGTTTACACTCGTGTTGACGAGAGGAGTTTGTGTTGGTTCACTTTGGATTTTGACACACTTGATTGTTATGAAAGCGAAGTTTGTGATCTTCCAACCATATATTTCCCTGACTTGCCAGCATGTAAGATTTTTCTTAGCTTTTTGCTTCAAAGACGTTTTACGTGCTGGAAAAAACAGCCGATGCGGGTTTTGACCGTCACTGTCATCACGCTTTCTAAAGAATTGTCTTGACAACTCATTTTCGACTATTATCAATCGAAACTGGCCTAAAACAAATGCCTGTTAGGATCAGGCAATTCGCTGGGGCAAATATTTTTGTAATTGTTTAGGCATAATGCTCTTTATTCAAATCGTTGAATTTGGCTTAGTTTCGACAAGCCTGTGCATTCGACCACTCAATGGGTATTATTCCAGGTTGTACTCTCCTTTAGTTCTCAACGTGAGCTACAGCAATCTTATCAATTAAATTTCCGTTTACATGCATTTTAAAGAAAATGATGTCGTCTGAGATTGAACAACAGCGAGCGAAAACTAATAAAAAACTCTTAACCATTCTTCAAATGCTTATCAAAAATTAAACTTACTTTTTGTTTAGTATGCCACCGCGATATTAAAGGGTAATCTCTTAACCAGTACACTGTTTTTTATCGTTACCTTGTGCCTGAAATTAATTTCAATGTTTAAGGTTGTTGCTTTACATGCACAGTGCAGCATTGCTTGCAGCTAAACTGTAGTTACTCTTTACCAAGTGGTTTTCAAAACACGATGTTTGTGACGTGGAAATTGAAGTCTTGTGCTGTTTGTTGGCCTGCCGTTCTTGACTCGAGCCTGTGGGCGTCGGAAGGGGTGGCAGGGGGCTTGGCTCCCCTGGATTTTGAAATTTGATATTTTCCTATTCACGTTTCAGCAGAAATTGTTTTTCTCTTAGTTTCGAGTTGGTAGAAAATTTCACCACAATCCTTTTGGCCACCTGCTGGAAACAATATTATTCCCCCCCGGAAAAAATCCTTCCGGCGCCCATGGCGGAGCCTCTGAATTTTTGCCGAAAACCTGATTATAACCGCTGACAAGATCGATTTCAGAGCACCGGTTCACAGCTTCATGAAGTAGTTCTACGTCTGCATCTTGACGAACAATATCATAAACTGGCGTACTGTTATGTACTATATTAGCTAAATTTCATGATGGTTTGAAACATTTCCGCACATCTTCGTTTTTCCTATCTGCGTTGCGCAATTACAGCTCAATATCTCATCAAGTCAAATATAAATCGGTGCTTCTTGAAGTGTAAGGTTCTTTTTGTCAAAGTGGCTACATCTCACTCTTTCCTTTCCAAAGCAGTAGCTTCCAAATTTTGTGGTCATGGACCAATACAAAACGTTTTTCACGCCTGGAGTCGCGCTTCAAAACAGTTTAAAACATCATGAAAGTAGCAAGTAAATAACACGGAGGTTTTCAGGACAGTTTTTCGGAAGCTAGCATAAGTACAATTTTTGTGATGAGTAAAATATGTCATTGCTAATAAACTGAAAAAATGCTTTTAAAAAATCATGGTCTTTGAGAGATATTTTGTCATGATCAATATTGCTACTATGAAGGTTTTATGGCCTCTTCACTGAACCCAGGTTGGACAATACTTAGAAAAAGAAAGAATGCACGGTTATTGGCCATAGTTTCTAAAGTGCACTGCACAGATTTTCAAATCAACTGTCTGAAACCCATCGTTGCAAATAATGCCAACAAGTCAAATGGCAATACTTACTTAATTTAGCAACTGTTGTGTGTTATTCGTCGCTCGGGATGCAATAAATAGGTCTTATTACTAATTTTGTTGATAACCTCGCATGCAGGGATTGAATGATTCGAGTCACTTACCCATTGCTAGTTATTTATCTCTTTGAATTGACTTAGGCACGTTTTGCAGGACGATTTGTGATAACCTGGCTGAAGTCACATTTTGCGAAGTTTGACCTCACTGAAAGACTGAATTTTTTTACTAATAGCTGAGCTTGAAGTGCAGTGATTTTGTTCTAACCCCCTATTCAGTGAAGGGTTAGAACTCGTAGTTGAAATGTTTGTGACTACACTCAGCATTTACAGGATATAACTTGAGCATATCGCCAATTAATCGTTTGGTCTGCTGTGTTTTTCAAAGTGTAACTACTTATTATGGTAGTGATAGGTAATGCTTCAACTGTTTTTAACTTTTATTTTGCTGCCCTTACAGCAAAGAAATGGAACCCTTCAACATATCAGTTCACACCCTTGAACCAGGTTTTTTCAAAACTGGCTTAATGGCGCCAGTAATAGACGAAATTACTAAACGTTGGGAGCAAATTGATCAAGAAGTACAAGCTGACTTTGGAAATGACTTTTTTCAACAAAGTGAGGTTATATAGATTATCACGTCCTGTGTCCAGTCTGTTTGTCCTTGCGTCTATATGATTTAAAGCAGGGCTTCTCAACCGGTGCCCACGGAGTGGTTCTCCGGGAGCCACGAGCAGAGGCCTTTGCTAAATAGCTCTGCCGTCATATTGCAAAACCCAAGTGTAACAATATTAATTATTCGCCAGATCTGTAGTTTCCATTATGACGTCATAGACCTTTCTTGTGACAGGTTATTGCTGAGAGTTGTAATTCTTGGTCAGACAGTTTAAGTCCAGGTATTTTTATTGATGAGCAGGGGGCCACAAGTGTTGAGAGTCTTTAGAAGAGGGTCACAAACCATGAAAGTTTGAGAACCACTGACTTAAAGGGACAATAACTGAAGTTAACAAATATATCGGCATGTTTGAAACAATTATTTCCATGCTTGAAGACCACAACTATCGTTTAAACTTTCTAGCGCAAAAGAGCAAAACGATATCCCATATTTTCATATGCCTTCCTGCCATGATTTGAACATTTCTCCAAAGTCAAAGCTTACGAAGTCGTTAATCACAGGTGCTGCAGAGGTGGGCTGAACCTCCGCCTAAATTACTGTTTGAGTTCTATTTCTACACGGTTCGAGTTGCTTTGTTACACATTTGAAACATTATAGAAAAGTCAACTAGAGGCCGTCTGTTCCATGAAAGCCTGGGTTGCACTACGGTTAATTTGTTTTCACATTTTACAAGCAAAACAGGCATCGTGACAAGCTATTTATCACATGCTGTTAATGCGGATCATGAAGTGCATCCTGAGACACTTTGACAACAAATATATTGCACACTTTCTTTAAATCTAAACACTGTATGAGATATTGGTCAGTACAAAACTTATGTGTTACAACGGGAATGAATTCAACAGCAATTTTCACCCTTTGTACCAAAATTTATCCTTTCACCTTTCAATCATTCATCACAATGTGAGATCCCTCAAAACGACACAATTAAATCAAGAAATGAAACAGACTCGTACGCTTGCTACAAGTTCAGGTGAAGTCCCAACATGGGAAACCCCAAACCTTTATTTAAAAACACTGCTTTGATTTTAATTTAATCACTTCCAAACTGACATAGAACCATGTAAGAATTGGTGCTGTACTCAATTTTGTACCAAAGCGAAACATCATGAAACTGAAACTGAAATTATTTTTTGTCTTATCAGGAAGTGTAGTTGGGTGGTAATTGATTTTTCCAAAGCGTGCAAAATCATTCTTTCACATTCTTGCTGTTCTGTCATAAATTAATCGTTGTTTAATCAGATGTACAACTCAATCATTTTTCAATGTGGAATGTCTTTGTTCACAGCGGTTGACCTTTTGCATCAGACTGATAAACACTTATGCTCAACCCAACTTCACCATGTAGTTGATGCAATGACACACGCTCTTCTTGCGAAACATCCCAAAGAACGTTACATAATTGGACATGAAGCTAAATTTGTTATCATACCTATGTCATACTTGCCCGTATGGCTTCAGGTAAAATAAGATCAGATTTATATATGTTGTCATTTAAATCGTATGGCGATGAATATTTTGGTCCTTTGTGAATATTTTTCATCTCGTTTTTAACAACCCCGTACCACTAACAAATGCTTAATTTAATGAAAGTAAGAATTGTCTGAGTGAGTTTTGGGTGGTATGTTTGTTTGGGACGCATGTGCCTGCAAATGCTAAATTAGAGCGCGCTGCGATAAAAGCCTTAGGTTAAATGTTCTCGTTTTTGCTCAGGATGCCTAGCAACTAGAGCTTTGAAGTAGAGTTCCAAATGTGAAGCGTTAGTTGAATTAAATTCATGGACTCATGGATGCTTACGTATGTAAGAAGCGTAGTTGCTACCGTTGCAACTTCGTTTGTAACAAAGATATTGAAATATGATTTGTTGCCACCCATGAAAAAACGATATGAAAGACTGCCACCTGTTGTGTGGTCTTTCTATTTACAGTGATGAATCGTATATCAGCTCACACTTGAGCTATTTAGTCCTTTAACCCACACGAAATCGTTTTCCAGATATGGATTATGAAGAACTTTGGAGCTTGGGCTGGAATGCCTTTGCCGACACCTGCACGTGCAGTGAAGAAATCCTGAGAAGGTTGCAACGGACCAGCGTGATATTTTTACTGCAGGTGTTAATCGATCTGCCTTAATTCCAACGTGAATGTTTTACATCAATTGATGGGCTGCGATTTTCGGTAAAAATCAAACAACAGCAAGTGTCTTCTGGTTTTTGCCTACCTCTTCACATAAATTGGGAAAATTGACCGAAAAAAACTAGTTTGGGAGTAAATGTAATGCACTGAAGAAAGTACCCGACACTGTTGGAGCTTTTCGGCGCCCCCAGTGATCCGGCGCCCGGGGCATTGTGCCCCTCTTGCCCCTTCATTACGCTCCTGCCCGAATGTGGGTAGAAACGTTGCCAGTGGTATAGTGTTGCACTGTATAGTAAGTGGATCTGCTTCGAAGTCTGTTTCTGTATTGTTTACTGTCATCTGCACTATCCATTACTTACCTTTGGGCACTGCAATGCAACTTTGTTACATGGTCTAATTATACGGAATAATCGAGCCATTCGTAATGTTTGTAAAATGCACAACAGTGAACAATTATCCTGAAAGGAAATGCCTTTTTAACCAATATTGTTGAGATAAAAATATTTAAAATGACGAACTAGCGAAATACATGTATGACACATGCATGCACATGCCGCCGTAAGAAATCATAGAATAGTCTACAAATATTTATTACGTTATCACAGTTTTCGCACACGACAACTTGATAAAAAGACATTGATCATTCCTTTATTCGAATCTGTATAGCAAATGCGCAATTCTGTTTACAGAGGCTCTAAGCTGTGGAATACATTGCAAAAATCTATTAGACCTTACCGTTATTTTACGATATTGCGTAAGCAGCTGCTCTTTCACGGACGACTTTCATTGCTTTCCGATGTTTCAGTATAGACCAGTGGTTCTCAAAGTGGTCGATATCGACCCCCAGGGGTCAACTGGACCAGCCAAGGGGTCGATAAATAGTCAAGGGGTCGAATGGGGGTCAATGAATGGCCAGGGGGTCAATGAAAAACTGCTGGGGTCTGCTGGAGATATGAAGCCTCCAATTCAAAATTATTGTTAATCGGGCAAGGAATGCAAACGGCCTTTTTCAACAAATCAAACAAAATTAAGAGGGCTGATCAAA
>JGI24158J21664_10003142_pt1 | contig 20543 bp, 14 predicted proteins | sample Ectturendosymbi3_FD_21664 | JGI IMG/M metagenome (IMG submission 21664) | reverse complement strand
TATTTTAGCGGTGTTGTCATTGCTGGTGGCTGGTCCAAGATCAAGGAATTTGGTGGTGTCATTCAGAATTGTCATCATCTTGTCGTTGTACTCGTTACTACTATATGCATGTATCAAAAACTAACCTGAGAGTCGAAGCCAAGTGAAAGCAGCATGAGGAAAAATAAAACGCACCAAAGTTGAGGAAACTCTATCAGCGACAACGCCTCCGGATAAGCTATAAATGTTAAGCCAGGTCCAGACTGAGCCACTTGGTCAACTGTTGTATTCTGCAGTCAAAAACAGAAACGTTAAATATTATGTTGTACATTCACAGCGTGCATTCTGCCGAATAACTGCATGCACTCTTTGATTAAGTCAAAACTTTTCGATTAAAATTTCCTTGAGGATTTCCGAACAAGAAACAAAACATTTTTTCAAACCTGGTGGTTTGCCATAAAGCCAAGTGTTGAAAAGACAGCGAATCCACTTGTAAAGCTAGCTAGAAAGTTCATGAAAGCAATCAAAAACGCGTCTCTGCAACAATCAAATAATAAATGATGTGAGGTGTTGTTTTTTGAATTCATGCACACCGAATTGGTTTTTGAAGTCAAGCCAATATTTTTCTATTTCTCAGACAAATAACAAATAAAATAACAAAGCTTTGTTTCTGTGAATCAAACTACCCGTGTGTGAGACTGCAGGGAATGTGAGCTATTTTGTGATCGTTAATCTTGCTTTCCTAAAAGGACTCGATAAGGCCCCTGGAGAAATTAATCTATTTCCACCATGACTTACTTGCAATTCGAACAAATCGCAATGAAATATTGGACAAAATGTTTGACTTCCTGCAAAGATACACATTGCAACAAAATTCCGATCTGTTGCTGATACAACAATGAATTATATTCTTGAAGATGAAACATTCTCTTTGGTGAGGCATTGAATGAACACTGCCTCTTGCAAATTAAAACTGCTGTAAACATTCTAAATGTTTCTTTTTGTTAGGTCCAATTCCTTCCAATACAGACTGATCCTTTCAAATCAGGTCTCTTTCTCATGATTTCAATTATTTGTGAGATTGCTAACGTCCGGAAAAGCAGTGCAGATAGTTGAGCACCCGCCATTGAAGTTGATCGGCTGGATTCAAATCCTGGTCGCGTCATGCCGAAGACGTCACCATAGAGACCTGGGGTCTGTCCATTGTTGCGCTCAGTCTGTCCATCGTTGCGCTCAGTCTGTCCATCGTTGAGCTCAGTCTTGCAGGTAAACTGTTGACGCTCGGTGCTGGCATTGTCTCTCAACCAGTGGAGCATTCACTGCAAATTAAGCCGGGTGCCTCACGACGCAAGCAGGCGGAGATTGGCGCCGGATACCACTCGTGGCACTTCACAAGGTCTGCACTACGGAAACCGAGCAGAAATAAAACTGAACTCGGTTTTGTTTGAATGAGTTTTCTCAACTTTTTTCATTCCATCGCCCCTTTTCACTCTCGACAAGCCTGATAGAGCAAACACAAGATAATATTTTTTAAGAATTTTATTTAAAGAAAGTACTAAATAGCTGAAACAAGCCATTAAAAAGCTGAAATAAGGAACAGCATTACGACGCTAATATTACGTTCAGAATTCTTGTGAAAATAATCGAGGGCTACGGAGCCGGAGCACCGTAGTTGAACATTTTGCCTGGCCCGAGCTCAAATAAAAAATCAAAAGGAGCCAGAACTAAGTTTAAAATTTAAGACCGGATCTATGAACATTTGAGAGGTAACTCCGGCTCCGGGTTCTTCCTAGATACTAAAGGTTTTGCAAAATAGACTTGTGCTTGCTCTTTATAACACAATAAACGCGATTGATACGAGTTACGACACGCAACTGCAACAATGGATCTGCAAGCCTTTTATGTTCCTTTGGTTTAATAATCGCTAAAGCTGTGACATCAGGGCCTCTTACACAGTGTTTTCTAGGTGACATCGTAGCTGGCAGGCGTGGTGTTACATGTTGAATAATGATTCTCAAACACTGTTCTATGATCCGCATTAAGCTCCCAAGCATCGTTTGTGCGGCGTTTAGCAATCTTTCTGTAACAGATTGTATTTGAATAAAAGATGATGATGCCCACTTCCTGGGCGAAATATATACTCTGTAAGAGTTTAGTGTCTGATTTAATGTAGGGAAAGAATTCCTGTCGATAGGCACTGTCTTTCAGTAGAACCTCTAATATTTTGTGCAACAGACATCGTTATTGCAATAAACCAAAACGTGTGAATTGACTTGTGGCAAATTTTTTGGGCGGCTCTCTAACAAAATCGTAGGTCTGGATATGGCTCCCTTCAGCGAAATGGTTGAAAACCACTGTTGTCAAAATAAGAAAATCGTTAATTACCACAACACCTCACTTTCTAGCCAGATTGATCAAACTGGGTCTGTACTAGTGTAGCGATCTAAAAAGAACTGAGGTATAATGAGTAGTTATATAATAAAATATCCATAGCTTTTTAGCTGTGTAGTCATGCTGTGAGAAGAGAGTATGATTAAGATATGATACTAAAAAAGCCTTCAAAAAACTATACATTTTTATTTTGAGATGTTTCGGATTATTCTTATTGACTGAAGATGGATTAAGAATAATCCGAAACGTCTCAAAATAAAAATGTATAGTTTTTTGAAGGCTTCTTTAGTGTTGATGAAACTATTAAGTCTATCCCAATTTTATGCTCCAAAGATATGATACCATTTTAGTTTTAAGCGTGAAATGCACGGCACGCCATTGTAAAGTAATAATTTTTATTGGAAACCATTGGGCTTAATAGGAAGGTTTACTAGATTATTGGCAAAGGTCATGAGGAAACCTTACGTTTGCAAGCGGTGGCATAACGTGAAAATTATAAATAATTGGTAGCGAGCTAGCATTGCTTTGCATAGCAGTACATTATCAGAACGGTATAAAAATCAATGTAAACAAATGTGGGCTTTTCTTGACGTTGTTGATGCAAATGTGTGCATGTTAGAAAGAACACATGAGAGTCGATTGTTTTGCGCTCTTTTCATGGTTTGCCCGGGCAGGGCTGTTAGCTGCAATCGTCACGACTGCAGCAGGCAAAGTATGCAACGAATGCAAAACACTTGGTGGATCGGGACTGGTCTATGTTTAAATGCTCGGATAGAAATGCAGTCTTCCAAACAGCTGTTGTCGTAATTCTGGTCGTAGTAAAAGATCATCAGGCATTGACGGCAAAACCAGCTACTTCCTTTCCATAATTTGCTTATGTTGCTGTTATTACTGTTACTTTGAGTTACGTTTCTGCTAGTAACTATTCTCTGAATCGTCTGATCCTGTGATTGTTATTTTTTCGCTGGTAAGAGCGCTGCTTGCAAAAAACTATCAGATAAAATTACTCAAAAATGTTTGGTATATTCTCTTCGTTTTGTGTACTTGATTTAATTCATTTTCCATTCAAGTTGAGGTACACCAAGACAATCAAAATATTAATGTGTGCAAAACGACCAGAAGCCGGAGTTGGAAATGAAGTAATGAAAAATTGAAGCTCCGGAACTGGAGCCACACTCATGAAAAACAAGAGCTCCGGAGCTGGAGCCATGTTTATGAAAATAAAGGCTCCCGAACTGGAGCTGTGTCGATTTTACGATGGCTCCGCAGCCATGAAATAATCCACACTGTAGCCGGCACATAGAAGATCCAGAGTAAAAATTCAAAAAATAAATTGCTTTAGACACAACCTCCATCGATTATCATATTAATTAAAATTTGCAAGAAACTAACAAGTCGTAACAGTAGCTACTGAGGTTAACTCTATGATCGATTAGTGGTTGAGCATATTCGCCCAATTTGTGATGTTTCGCTCCCCTATCGCCCCCAATGTTTCTTTCACCCCTCGCCCATCGAAATCTCCCCCAAAGAAGTGATTCCGCCCACTTTGATAAACATCGGTTTAAATAAATGGTGATAAAAGTTGAAGAGTGAAAGGACCGAGTAATACAAATATATAAAAACGTTGAATAGTCAAGTTGTGATCAAAAATGGTTTCCTAACTAATGCAAACTCTTACGAACTAAACGGAATGCAAAGTTTCGATAGACTTACTTGATAAAATCATGATGTTTATCATTGTAGCTTCCCATCGCAACCATGGCTCCTCCTCCGACACTGTACGAATACAACACTTGCGACGCGGCGTCAGCCCAAACCTGCAATGTCAGTTTCCGGATGTTAAATTGCTTGGATCAAAAATAAGCATGAGCACAATCAATGCTTACGTTGCGACCGAATTTTGAAAATAATCAGCCAATTTTCATGGTTATTAAAACATTATTTCTAAAGAATCTCCAGTTTTAACAGATTGAGTCAGCGTGATCTTTTTTAAAGAATATAGCTGGACAAGAGCTAAACACCATTCATTTCAGAAATAAACAACTTAATCTGATTACATCCACTGGCATTCAAGTTTAGATATGGGTAATGAATTCCATTCATCTTGTAGTCATGATTCAAATCATTTTCCATAAGATGAAGATTGCTATATAATGTCTTGATAAGCATAGGCAAACAACAGATTTGGTGGATGTGAATTTAACCTTCTTCGTAACTTACCTCTACTTTGCCAAGCTTCTTTAAATCTGGGATGACGTAATATTTAACGCCTTCCATAGCGCCATCCAGCGTCAGCCCGCGTATAAGAACAACCGTAATGAGAATGTACGGAAGAGTAGTTGTGACATAGGCAACCTGAAAAAAAACGTGAAATGTTGCACGCGGCTTTCAAACACATAGCTAAGCATATTTTGATCACATTTGTGCCTCGTCTACACAGTAATATCCATGCAGTAATGTAACGTGTAAGTTAGATTTTTTGCCTTGTCAAACTATGTAACTTAACGAGAAGTAGAACGTTTTGATTGTCACCAAGCACTCCACCGATTTGCATTTAAAGATGAAAATTTTTTTTTCACTTGAACTTCTAAAAACAAGAAATATTCAAAGATTAGTCATAAAATGCAACAGCCATCTGAGCAGCTAACAACGTTTTCGTTGCAATTGTATAAATCCTAACATACTTTATAATATATTTGAGTATTTCATCATTGTACTTAAAATCAGTGGCGTTGCCAGCCTTGAAATTTGGGTGTTTAAAATTTTGGGGGGCCAAAATGTTTCATTTTAGGCGAATAACACTATTTTCCTTGGAATAACGCCTCTTAAAGAACAAAATTGCTATATTTTATAAAAATTTGGGGGGCATGGCATCTTTGGTTCCCTGTGGCTACGCCTATGCATATAGTATGTCTTCAACAAATAACAAACGACGATAGAAGGTAAGCAGGAACATAAAATTAGGCGTTTTTGATAAAATTGAAGTATCTTTTTCACAAATTAGTGGCATTTGAAAGAAATATTCCGAAAAACCCATTTCGAACGTAAAACTTTGAAATTTTGGTTCAAGACACTTTGTGTCTCTTGCAAAATGTTTTCATCTGATTTCGAAGTATATTAGGAACAACATACAAATATGTGAATAGCTAAATCGTTAACATAGTTCGTTAAAAATTACTTTTCGGTCAATATCGAACAGAGACTATTCAGGTTGTGATCGGAATCCGGGTCTTTGGTGAAAGAAAATCAGTAAGTGAAGTTGTTCGTGCCATAAGTTCTAGTTTTTGCGCATCTATGCACAAAGCTAACCAGAATAAAGTCCTTTCAAATCGAAAATGCTGTTTTGGTTGGAACCCCATGAGATGAGATTCCCCGTCGGTGATCTGGTTGATTGTCACTGGAGAGCGTTTTTACCAGATGGATTAGCTTCGTGAAATAAAATTCGATACTTGTACGAAATAATACAAATTTTCAAACAACGGCCACATTGCAAAATAAATACGAGCGAGAGTCAAATTGTAACGCAATTTGAATCACAGCATGTACAGCGTTTCATTACTTTTTCAAAATAAGGTTTGAAGGTTGTTGCACATTTACTAATGAATTCAAGAACTTCTTTTCATTTCACAGGTGTTGTTTACGATATATTTTCAGATGAAGATATTTTAAGTTGGCAGTCTGCTAAGAGGTCAGTGCAACAGCCAACATATTTGTTACTGAAATGTGAACTCCTGCAAACAATCAAAGGACATCACAAAGTGGTTACAGATAGCCTCACACTACAGCAATGTGTAGAGATTATCCAGAGGAAAAACCGTCACAACTGACTGGAGAACCAAAGCTGAAAAAGCTTTATACTGCTGTGAGCTAGGTGAATTCGTCTGATTTCGCACATCTAGACAAACATTTCCTATTGCATTGGAAGCGAAAATGAGAGGAAAACATTATGACAACGAAGACTAAGTGACATGCGCATTCACGAATTGGCTTCCTAAACAAACCACCCAGTTTTTGCAACAAAATCTGGTATATATACCCTGATTCGAGCGAAAAGCACAGCAAAACGAAATGGATGTATAAACCCTTCGAAGCACAGCTTTCTGATGATTCGTGTCTTTCGTAGTTTTCTCATTTTTGATGCAATAACATCATTTCGACATATTTTGACTCACACTCGCACTAAGCTACAGAATGACCAATGAGGCTTTGTTGAGAAAACACCTTTGTTTACTCAAGCATTCCTTTGCTATTACTCTGTGGAAGTGTTTCCAATTCGGGCAGAATTTTAAAACCCAGGTTTCCGCTAGCTGAGAAGTGAAACTCGGGAAAACGCGTTTTTTTAGTTTTGAAATGAATGCGATTTTGAGCGTTAAGAACTCAATATCATTGTGAAATTTCTATTATTGTTCCCTGCGGAATTTATTAGCGAATTATTAATTAAGTTAGGCACAGTTTTTCAATTATGTTTATAATACTGACGCATGACAATCAAAGCGCACTTTCATCATTCAATCTGTTTCTCAGTTTTGTGACATATAGTCCCGTGGCAGAAAAAGCCCTCTCTGGTTGCACTGATTTGGGTTTGATTGTAATTAAGGCATAGAACAGTTTTTCAAGGTTATATTTAACCTCTTCTTTGTAGCCTCAAAAAGACTCATTTCCTTTACAATTGTGATCGCATCTCTTCCTGTGCCGGAACAGTTTTGTGGTTTTCATCCTCATGGATTCTGTGTTTTGATTTCAAATTATTGATCAAACTTTCGGTTCTTGAACCACCTCTTTTTGTATAACGGAGCGCAAATTGCACTTTGGTGTTGGTTGAGCCTTGTTGTGTAAGAAATGGCTCTAAGCTTCTGGTTTTCTTTGATTACTAACGTCTTTAAACTGAGTGTGTGATGAAAAATCTACGATGAAGTCGCTTCTAAACGAAAGCCAAATATTTTGCGGAAAGTTATTGCAAACTGAAAAAGAACAAATCGAATTTGCAAAGAATCACTTGTATGTGAACTAACACATTGCAGCTTATGAATAAACTAATTGGGAACTGCGACATATTTTGAAGAACTACCTCAAGGGGTAATTATTTTTTATGTAGGTTAGCGAAAAGACAAAAGTTCGCATAGACACCTATCATGTGCACAATGACCCCACGATCAGTCTAAATAGGTCAAATGAACGAAAATATAAGCGGACCAACAACGAACGTACGATGGTCACCGAGCAAAACCCGCACCTCGTGCCTCATGATGAAAAGTGAAAGTTCAAACGTGTTAATTTGGCCGTTACACGCGCCAATCTGCAACTTTAGTAGTATCAGAATTACTTACATTTGAATGCAACAGTAATTCCAGGATTTTTAAAATACCTGGGTTTGGTAGTTGAAAAAAACCCTGGTTTCGGGTTCGGGAAAACCCGGGTTGGAAACACTACTCTATGGTTGTTACTGCAACTTACGTATGGGATTTAGACCAAAGTTAATTTACCCTCAAACACCAATATTGCTTTGGGAATGAATGAATGTTACAAATATGTGAGATATCTTTAACTATCACTGCATTTACGTTCCACAATCGCAAATGATTTTAGACGCTAGAGCACAGAATGTGAGAACTATTTACTATTCAACATGTTTGATAAGTCGTAAACATCAATATCACTTCATTGTCCGTAAAATATTTGCATTTGCCGTAAAGCAGAAAAAGACAGATTTTCAAAGTTACTGGTTTATACCGTTCATTACCTGTATAGCTGGAAAACACAAATTTAAATTTGTAATTACTTAAATAAGTATATCCACTGCCATATCGCCGTGTATGAGAATGTCTGGTTGTTATTCAACAAATTTATTTCAGATTAGCACCATATCATATTTCAAAGAAGAACGATTTGACATGTTTCCGACAAATATGCTTAAACTGAAACTTGACCGCCATGCTCATTATGGCAGAAATCATTACACGAGAAATACATAATACATTTCCATTCGTTTTTTTATATTTCGTGATTATCACGTTGGATTTCCCACATTGTATGCGGTTGTTCCTGCCGAATTTTTAACTTCCAGCCCTTGTGTTTTCAAAGGTCTTTGAAAATATTTCGTTGNACTCAAAACGTACAAGAATGATCGTAACACGCAAAACGGAATTACGACTTTACAACTTGCATTTATCTCGTGTTTTCACAAAAACTGAGACAATTTTCTTNTTGTAAATAAAAGAAAAACAAAGCTTTTTTAACCCAGTCTCAAGGTATGAGGTCATCAATCGTTCTGCATAACATAAACTATCTGAAAGGTCATTCTTTTCTGCGCGTCTGCAAATATCTTATAAAATTGGCTTCTTTATCATTCTTATTTTTCTCACCTTAGCTGTCAACTTGATACCTTGAAATGTGGAGAAATACACACCAATCCACAAAATCAGTAAATACAAAGCCAAGTCCCATCGCAAGCTTCCAATGTCTTCGATTCCAGAGGAAAGTCCAAGAACTTCACGGCTGAGAAACAACGCATTGTGGTTTTTCAATTACAAGCATCCAGGAAAACTTTCAAAAAATTAATGATCTTAGGTGAAAGAATGATACGCTTCAATCTCTCATTCACAAACTTCGCGAAACTGTGATGGTGGCAAAGATGAAATTTTGGCTGAGTTCATCAAGTATGCTAACACAAGCGCGTACTTTTATCTCAGTAATCTCCTTGAATTTCTTGCAAATTTGAAGGTAGAATTTTACGATGCAACAAATTTTTCAATGCGTTCAGCCCGAAATAATCCGCAATTCCCACCGTGGAGCAGTGATTCCCAATATAGTCCAGGTGGATCACCGGTGTTCCACCTGGAATTTCTAGTGATCCACAGAGCGTTCAATAAATCCTTGACAAAACATGCCCTTGAGTTCACTAACCTGTGTGTAATGCAGTTTCGACTAGTTGTTGATTTGGAGTCAGGCTAGCAATGTGGTCCATCGGATGTCAAAAAAATGGTCCATGGGCCAAAAAAGTTGAGAACCACTGATCTGAGGCGATTGAGAAAACCAATCACAACCTCTTATTTACAGAACTAATTAAGTGCAATGCGTAGCAGGAATGTGCGTAGCAGGAATGTGCGTAGCAGGAATGCTGATGAGCTGCTTATGAGTCAGAACATGCACTTGATTTTCAGACAACTTCATCGTAAACAGTGGGCAAGATATCGAGGGACGTCTGAGTGTGTATCTATTTGCTGTTACGTTGATGAATTTCAAGTGCAGCTGGGAACAATAAGAACGGTATGAACTGTGGAAAATGTCGTTGTGAATGTGAATCACCTACTGTTTTGTGGTGAATTACATGCATTGGGTCTAAATCTTCTGAACATTTGTTGTGATTATCTTGCAGAATGTGAGACAGTTATCATGACAGTCGGCACTGCCTGACGGGAATGATGGTGTAGAACACACGCCGCTGAAAATGGATAGGTTCGAATCCCGGTAGTGTCGTACCAAAGAGTTGCAAAACGATACTTAATCCTGCCGAGTATCGCGCTCGGCCGAAACGCGTGGGTGCATGAGAACCCTTCACACGCAGTGATGCCATTAGCTTGCCAACAACTGCAGTATTCACTGTGAAAGTAGCCCAGTGGCCAATGGTTCCAAGTATACGGAGGTGGGCCCAGGCAGAGCACTCGTAACACTCCAAAGGGAGAAGAAATCGCGTTTCACGAATCTTTCTTCTCACAATCGTTGGTGTGATTTTCAACCAACACGTTTGAGGACCGAAAAGCCACTATAGTGGCCCAAATTTTGGCCAGTCATAACTTGCCGACCAATAGAGCAAGAGAGTTGATCAAACCCTCTACGGATTCGGCAAGTCTTTGACGTGAGATAGAAAAAAAAATATTCCGCCTTGCAATTTGGGTTCTTTGTGTGTTACGTCACAATGAGAGCAAGTCCCTGCATTTTTGCCGCCTTTGCCTGGCCATGGGCGCCAGCCCAATGCAAACGTTTTTCGCTCAAAGTTTTTTCAGATTTGTTACTCGAAAACGAATCTGTAGAGCCCTTGATTGACTTGCTAGCATATCGGGAGACAAAATTATGGCTCAAAAACCCAGTTTTTGGCAAAAATTTGAAATTTTCAATAAGGTGACATTGGCCACTTTTGTCCAACTTTGGCCACTAGTGGTTGGCAGCCAGATTGAGCTAGAGATCTACTCAAACCCTCTAAAAACTCGTGAAGTCTTCTATATTAGAATTAAAAAAAAAACTTTCAGAATTTTTTTGGGCCTTTTTGGTCCATGGCCTCATGATTGGAGGATGTTTTGAGAATATTCTTATGATATTATCCGCGGATCCAACGCGCAGATATTGTGGCTCAAAGTTTTATTGGATCCCGGACTCGAATACGAGATTTTAGAGCCCTTGACCGACTTTCTAGCAGTTCTGGTTCCAAAGTTAGGCCAGGAAGACCCAAATACTTTACCGATCTGCTAGGCCATTTTCGGGGATTTCCCTAATTAACTTACCATTCATTGGCCCGAGTTTGGGGTCCAGGAACGCTAAAAAATCTATAAAACGCCGAAAAAATCAAAATATGGCCAAAAATCGAAAAAACTTTGTGTCAAAAAAATGGCTCTATGCGTCTTAAAGGGTGGCTTGATGACGTCATCAAAGAATATACAAATATGCGTAAACATCCTCTCATTATGTATACATCAACATAAAACCCGATATCGAAAATCAGAATTATTTTTTTATTGTAAACTATATGACTTCACGAGTCTTCAGAGGGTTTGAACGGCTCTCTAGCTCTTTGTGACGGCGAGTTATTGCCAGCTACGTTAGGAGTGGAATTACTCTCAGATTAGCGTTTGTGGGAGCAAAATTTTAACCATTTTTTGTTTTTTCAGCCATAACTTTCGATCTAGATACGCTAGCAAGTCAACCAAGGGCTCTAAAACTCGTTTTTGAGTCACGAATCCAAAAAAACATTGAGCGAAAAAAATTTCGCATTGACCTGGGGCCCAAGGCCAGGCAAAGTTGGCCTAATATTGCCAAAACACGCTCTCATTGTGACGAGACACACAAAGAACCTAAAATCCAATCCAAAAAAATGTTTTTTCGATCTCAAGTCGAAGACTTGCCGAATCCGTAGAGGGTTTGATCAACTCCTTAGCTCTATTGGTCGGCAAGTAATGACTGGCCAAAGTTTGGGCCACTATAGTGGCTTTGTGGTCCTTAAAGGGTTTTAAGTATTACCTTCCACCACCTTGTTCCCTGAATGTGTTCAATGCAAGCCAAGCGAAATTATCGTGGTGTCGTACTTCATAACTCATTGAAATATGACAAGAGGCAAGTGAAACAAAGTCTTGCAATTTGTTTCAATCAAACCGGTTCGTTGTTCAGCAAAGAAACTCAGAGGCACTCTTGCTCAGTGCATCCCTGCAGTTAAAAACACTCGGGTTTCCTATTTCGTCAGGACATTATATGTCTTGATTGAAACAAATTGTATGGCTTTGTTAGGTGATGCGCATCTTCTTCCAAATGTTTTATCGGCTTACTTCAAGTTTCCGATGCTTTCTATATATTTCAATTTTTTCCACTTTTCAAAATTTATGTATACCGATGAAAGTATGTAGTAATGAGAGGTCCCTTGTTTCAATGTTCTTTCCTATCCAGTATAGATTAAATTCTACTAAGAGATGCCTTGTGAATAAGCTTTTCTGCACCCACCTGCCTTTAAACTAAAGTTATAGTTTGAGACACAAACGAATATAAAGAGTAATTAATAAAAACTCATTTGGACGGGATTAAACAGAAGGACATGATATTAACTGCTCGTTCTAAATTTGTCACCCGCTATAAAATCAAACATACGAAAACGTGCACTGTATTGTAAGTTATAAATGTTTTCCGAGTCCCCATTGATGTTTTGGATAGATGAAGAACGTTGACATATATTATATAAACGACCGACAACATAGGAAATTCCTGCAAAAAAATGTAGTTGAATTTCGAGCGAATTTACAGACGCTTAAAGAAATAAGTCAAGTGGTTTAAGCTATTTTCCTTTCCTAAGTCGCAACAAAATTCATCATATTTGAAAATCACCAAAATTTTCTTTCAAACCAGCAGGCGTAAAATCATGCTTAGCTTTGAAACGGACATAGCAAAAAGTTATTAACTTCCAGTATTCTTCTGCAGCAGATATTGCCGTGACATTGGTCGCTTTTGAAATATTTCTATTAATGTCTGACTCTGAGGATGATCCATTTGCATTCAATTTGTCCATTTCCACGCAGTTTACTGTGTTCCATCCATTGTCACACGAGGCCCATGGCAATTCAGACTTAAAACTGTTTACAAGATACTTGAAGGTCCAGACGAGAATAATTATGTAGTGAACGTTTGAATAGATCTGCGTCACAAAACCGGAAAATCCTATACCTGAAACAAGGCAAAGAACTTTGTAAGAAAAACAAACGAGAAAACAAGAAAAAACGCATTCATATGAACTGTTACGGCAAGTTGCGTGTGTTTGTTAATCAGCGAGACACGAGCGTTACGTCATAAGGGCTGTGCATAAGGCCTGAGGACACGTCCAAAGCGCTGAGGAGTCTACATGATCAATCTTGGGAATAATGAAAAAATGCAAGAAACTGTAGGAAAGAAAAAATCAGAACAAACAATGAAAATTAATGTTATGTGAAATGAAACGAAAAAAAACAACATAAACTTAGAGTTTAGATGAACGTAGACAAATAGACCCCATTAATTGCTTTGCCTGCTAAACTAACCGAAAAAATTAGGACTGCTAAAGGCCATTACATTCTCCGAAAAAACGCAATTGGAAACCTGCTACAAAACTAATAAAGCTGCAATGACAGCAGCAAGTTGAAAAGCAAAATCAATATAACAGAAATATCAACAAGTAATAACATAACAACTCCCACGCAGGGTTGGATTTTTGAGACTTAGTTTTGAGCTCGGTATCGGTCTTAAATACACCGTGTCTAATCTAGGGCTCTACGGCTACAGGTCGCGGTCTCTAACTTATTTCCTTGAGAGTTTGAATGTTCCATCGATGTGGCTAATTAAGACCTCGAATATCGATCTTACTCTCATCTTTTTTGACTAGGCTTCTGTCTCTATATCGAAAATTTAATTACGCATACGTCTTGTTCGCGGAAGGTACGGTCTCTTCAACATCACTGGAAGTTCAACGGCAAATTTCAAGAAAATCATTCGCTACTTCCAACCGTTGTACTGGACGATTTTTACAACCGAGCAGAAGATTTAGCGTTTTTCTTAAAAGATAGATTTTGAGACTTGAGAAAACACAAGACATTAATTTTAAGCTCTGCAATCTTTTAAAAGACCATGATTAAGCAGACACATCCAAGTGCTTTGAACACGCGTTGTTTTTCATTAAAGAATTATGACTATGTTTATGAATTCATTGCCTTGCAAATTTAATTCCATGGCTTGGAGATTTTACGTTTTTACTTTTTATTCTGTGGAGCTGACGATGCTCATTTGAGCGAAATTAATATTCTTGTTTCAAAACCTGTGGCGAGATTTTTGTGGAAGACTTCTGCGAGCGTTGATGTGTAACATTTTCATATGGAGCAATCATCGCCACAGCGTGTACGATCGAGACTTTGTGTTGGTCAGGCAGCTTCTGAAAGAACTCATCTCAATGCTAGAGCAAGAAAACATCAAGGACAACGTGAAAGAATCCCTGACGAACATGGTTTGGCTTATGTAAAGTGCGTTAAATGTGCAAAGGCGAGAGAAAAATTGAAATTTTTGTTTCACTGTATCAAATTTAACACGTTACCGCCATCAAATTCGTCACAAAGGCACAGAATGCGGTATGCTGGTAGTTCAGCAAAAGCGAAAATTTTTTGACGAGTTCCCACGGCTAAAATCTACAGTCAGAGGTGATAGAACTTTGTGGAATAGTTTGCCGGATGGCCTGCGGCGCTTAGTAACCAAGCAAAAATTGCAAGTGAGGAACAATTGCACAAAAAATGTAATTGGTTGCGAGTCAAACAGGCTAACAATGCTAAGAACGGCACACCAAGTTGCCGTACAACTACGCCAGTGGAAAGAAACCAAAAGAATCGTTCAGACAGGAACAGGTATAAATTACGGCGCAAAAGACGAAAGACTGACGAAATTTTGAAACAATCAAAGACTATGGTTTTAAACAAATCAGATATTAGCTAGGGCCAAAACGATATGCTATTGTTGATGCGCGATTTAAACTTTGTACCAACACCCAACTGGTCACGTAAAGTGGAAAACGACGAGTGGCATAACGCACATCAACATATTAGACGTTTTGAATGGAACACAGTTGAAACAGAAGAACAAACCGCATTACCGAAGAAACTCAAAATAACATGTATTTTAGACTGGACAAAGAACGGCTTGATGAAGATACCGTCGCATACGTCGAAGCAGTTGTTATTAAGCAGAGACATTTGAAAGAAAGTGTTCAAAACCTATTTCACAAGCGCAATAACCTCCCTAAGAGCCAAAGAAAAAGCTTATAAAAAATTAGAGCGTTTCTTAATAGTCGTGTGATAGTGGTGTGTCGTGCAGACAAGGATGAAAAAAAATAATTTTAAACTATGAAGACTACCGGATTTTTTTGTTAAAAGAGTTTGAACAGTTCAGAAAATTGTCTTCGGATCAGGCAGATATCCATTCCCACCTTGACGACATAAGGNGTAAATGTACCGATATACTTGTTAAGCTGCATATATAACGAGTGTAATTGATGACATATTTTTATTCCNCACTGTTGGTATGAAATTTAATGATGGTGTTTACAGAAAAGTTACTGGTGCAAGTGCTAAACATTTCAGGTCCAACGATGTCGTGCAGGCGTATCCGTTATTTAAAACTCACAAATTGGAACCAAAGGATTTGCAAGCTGCGAGAGCAGAGAACATACCGGTAAGGGTACTCCAATCTGCAGAAAGCATCACCACGTCCCGAGTGTCAGCTTTTTTGGAACATCTCTTAAAACCTATCAGCAGCGTGCTTTGCTGTAGTGCCCAACCAGTGGAATACTGCCAAGACAGTAGACAATATATTTCAGATTTGCTGATGTGGCAAACGAAAAAATTAATGCGATTCCGGACAAGCTTAGTAAATCCCCGTTGTTTATTGTGGCGGCAGACATGAAGGGCTAATCCCCAACCTCAGAAGAGATATTGGGCAACGCACTCTCCGTCCAGCACTTGAAAAACATTCCAAGATTGCTGCCGACGCCCGGGAGGCCATATTACAACTAAACAACGTCTGTCTGAGTAATGTGATAACACAATTTCAAAACAACTTTTACATCCAAGATAAAGGTGTAGTTACCGGTGAAAATCGCTCAGTTACCTTAGCAAAAATTACTGTCCACTACAAATTAGAACCGTATCACTTGTAATTGAGAAAGCAGAAATCTTCAGAAGTTTCATAGATGATATGGTTTGGTTGACTTTCGGGAGCAAAAATACAAAGGACATCAGAGACACTCTCGAAACTGTCTTCACATCAGCCAGCCTGGAGCTCACATTCAGACAGACAAGCACAATGGAAACTGATGGTTCGATGGAATTCCTTGATGTACATCATCGCCTTACGCCATACGAGAAATATCGATTCATTACCACAGACTTTGTAAAAGCAACAGCTGAACATGGGTGCTTCATTAGTGGACTGTCGCATCACCCATGCTCAGCATTCAAATCAACTGTTTTGGGGGAAGCCATCAGAATGCGTAGGTTGAGCGAACGCGATGAAGGCTATCAGTCAGCTCTCGTACGATTTCAGAATAAAGATTTACGCTCTGACCTTTCCCAGAACATGGTGCAAGACATGATAACATTAGCACCTAAGTGGAAAATCAGGCTCAATCCACCCAGCGCTAAAAGCAATGCTAATAAAATGGTCTGGGCGACATCTTTACCTTCGTTATTGAAACTTACTCAAGAAGAAAAAAAAAACTGAAACCAGATGCAACGATGACATACAAACGACCAGCAACAATTGGTTCGCACATTACAAATTATAAAACACCAGCGCACAGAAATGTTGTGACTACAGAGACAGGTTCATCTGCTCCATGTGGTCATTGCGCACTGAGTGGAAATTTTGGTCACCACAGAACATCGATGATAAACTATTCTGAAGTTTTAGAAAAACCACGTAAGACTTTTGAACTTCAACAGAAACTTAATTGCACCAACTACGGTATTCATATGGCTACTTGCACCATTTGCAGTAAGCAATATGTCGGCCAGGCGTTAAATAAATTCTCATTCGCTGGAATGCCCATCGTAGCACCTGGAACTCCTTTGACGCTACTGCTGATAATGATCAAACTCTATTAAAACATTTTCACAAATACCATGATTTGCCAGACAAACCACCCATTTAGCAATGTTTTGAAGTTACCTTTGCAGAACAAACCCAAAGTTAACTATCTCGAGGAGTGTTAAGATAAATGGTTTCACAAAATCGACGCGGAAATTAATATTGAAAAATGGTTTTGCCCAATACCAACTAGTTTCGTTTTTGGTCATTGCCTGTTTTCCTGATTTGTGATTTCTCGCTCTGAGATGTGTCTTTGCTATTTTCTTATCAAATTGCTGCAGGGATGTCACTTGCTTCACGATTCCTGACGCTGATACCGTGCTGCACGTCATCGCTGGTGATAGTTCGGAATTTTGCAGTCTGCAGTGAGGTCAACGTTTTGAACACTTTGCGTGATACCATGCTGACTTGTAACTCTTTTGTTTTATAGTGACTTACTATTTTAATTCATTGCCTTGCAGATTTTACGTTTTTACGTTTTATCCTGTAGAACTGACAATGCTCATTTGAGCAAAATTAATGTTCCTTTTTCAAAAACTGTGGTCAGATTTTTGTGGAAGACTTCTGTGAGCCTTTATGTGTAACAATCAAGGACTTGTTTGAATTTTGTATGCTTCTTTTTGAAAAGTCGCAGGTATTGGAAAATAAGAAATCAATCAAACTAAATTCAATCCACAACAATGCATTCCTTGCTTCTCTCGAAGTAATTTGAAAAGTCCAATTTCTTTCCCAAACATATTTGCCAGTTGTATGTTTATGCTGAGTATGAAAAACATCGGACGAAACTCCATTCATTGACGAAATCAAAACTGATGTCATTCATTCAAATATGAGCGACGTTAGTGCACATTCTCGTGGGAATTCTAATCCAGGCAGTGAAAAGAAGTTTTCGATACAGTCTTTGCACACAGGAACGGAGAAATACATCTTACCTTTCACCACAGGCACAGCAGACCAACTTTGCAATATTCCACGACGTACTCGTTGTCCCAAGGATGCCTCCAAAATCAAAATGGGAATACCAACAAGTGCAGCGAATACAAGGTACGGAATAAGGAAAGCTCCTGCAAAAGAAGTGAAATGTATCAAAAAAACGTGCTGAAAGAGACGGCGTGTTGGAATTTCGCTGCAATTTGAGCTCAATCCATAAACACAGAAGCAACAACTGAAACTACACTTCATACTGTGCTGCATTAAAACTTTGGTCGATGTTCTATCGGCCAATGAATATACTAGGGCTTGTGAAATCATGTTTTCAAAGCAGCACTTGTAGAAAATCTATGGGCAACACGCGTTTCATGTGATGCTGCAATTTTGATATGTTAAGTTCATCAACATTGTTTTCAGGCGATTTTATTCAGAATAACGGGAACAGATGGGGTTTTGTCGTAAACTTCATTTCAGCATAGAATGTACAATATGACAACTTTAATGCAAAGGTTCATTTTTGAAGGACATATGTTGACTGCAAGAAGGTTACCCTGTGTTGATGCGATAAGTACCGTGACGTGACTTTGAGTTTGCAATGTCAGAGAAAATTATGCACAGAAAGACACCGATATCTAGCGAAATAAGACAAAGCGTTTGTAACTAAATGTTTTGAAACTTTCGAACGGTTCTGTAGCAAAGCCGATATATTATTATGTTTTCTTTATTAGAATCGTTTGTTTCTTTTGTTCCAATCCATTGACGACACGCATTGAAATGATTATCGGGATATTTTATGGTAAAAAACTAGCATCTGTGAAAGCTACGACTCTTTTTTTAGAAAACTCTTATGCTTTGCTGCATTTTGGCCAATCATCAAACCAAAAGGTTTACAGTCCATTGTGGAACAGTGCTGACTTAAATCTCACATCGAATGATTACGTTCACAATCACCTCCTCCATTCTTAAAGCAAAGATAAGGGAATCTCCAAACATTTCCAAGTCCAACGCTTAAACCAACCATGGCGAATAGAAAATCCCATGACTTTTTCCATTTTACTCTCTTTGGAAAGCTCGCTTTCTGGGATTTCGTATCAATTTTAATGGCTTGTAAGTCCCCATCTGTTTTGCACAGCTGTTTGTTTGCTGAACAGCAGTTGATGCCATTCATTTTGATTCTAAGCTAATACAAAGCTTTACGTTGATTGACGTGTCGTTTCAAACGCGTTGTATCATCCACTCTAAAATAAATCAAACACAAACGGGAAATTAGTGAATACCGATGCAAATTTTAATTTAGCAGTGTAAATTCCCAGATGTATGCAGATCCAAAACGTATCAATTTTATAAGAAGAACATCAATGACACCACAAGCAGTGAAGTTTTATTTTCTTGATAAGCCCTTTCCTTGTATCTTCCCTCTCTCGTCATTTTATTCTTTCGTCAATTCTGAGCATCCTCAAAGATTTGAAAATGACATTTTCCCCACGTTGTTGCAAACAACTTATACTCAATCTATCCATTGATGGAATGGACCTTGGTGACGCAATTTGCTATTCAATGCAAAACAAACTGCCTTGTTCTTACAAACGTTACTCTCACCAGTAATATAGCGGTGTTGGCTCTGACAACAATAGTGTTATCTATTTGTGTTGTCTATTTGAAGAATTACACTTAACGGTAAAGTGTAAATTATTTTTCTTCTTCATTTTTCCTCAACTGCATTGTTTTGTAGTTTCATAAGCTTCTACTGTAGCTGGGAAAAAATGGTCTTCGCTAAACAAAGCAATCCTTCAACGCATTCAACTTCTAGTTGCAGCATCTATTCAGATACAGCAAAAAATGTCTCAAAAGACCCTTCATATCTGAAATATCACTCCTTGTTCTGCTGTGCATATTCGAAAAAACATTTTGTTTCCTATTGCGCAAACGTGCGAGTTAACTTTTCGAAATACGCGACGGCGTTCACAAGAAGAGCAAATTTCCCACTCATTCACCGAAATTTCAACCACCTTCATATTTTCCCACACAATCATTCAAGTCAACCACCTTGCCTTCGATTTCCCACTGGCTCCTTGCCTATACACTTGGATGACACAAGGTTGCATTCGGCTTGCCTCAATAGTGAGACGAGCAGAAATGTAAAAGTCTTATACATCACTCTTCTGTTTGTCAACTTAAACATTCAAGCAGCTGTTTTTCATGAAGCTCTTCGATGGCTATTACTGTAGACGCAACCACTACGTACGCATACCGTACTTTTCCCTGCTTCACGTTGTAGCGCTTTTTCAGTGAAGCAAGTTGCATATGGTAATGTAAACATCCTTCTGGTAATGTGAACTATTTTTTATTTCGTAAAAAACTGCTCATCATGTAATAACCAACAAGTTCCTTTTTCATGGAACGAAATCCATCCCAATAATATTCAACAAAACATTTTTTCAAAGTGGTGAAAAAATTTACAGATCACAACATTCAAATACAATGGCAGACTGCAAATTGAAAGGATTTTTGAAGGGTTTAACTAATCTTTGCAGAAATGTCCACGTCGAAATTAGTTATATACAAAACAAAATGTTCATGCTACTGTACAGTACAACCAGTAAAATAATAAAGCACCAGCAAACATCTATGCACACCAGTTTGACATACCAGTAAAGGTCAGTACATACCAGTATGTCACACCAACAAACGGCTATGCAAAATGGTCGTTCGTCAGTAGCATATTGGCGAAGCGTGATTCTCCATTCGAAAAAAAACATTATCTTCTCAATCTGGAGAACTGAGGTGTTGACGTTTAATTGTATTGTATTGTATTGAGTAACGTCGTCACTCCCACACGCAAGTCGCTTGAATTTAAGCATGCATCGCAGTAACATGAAATACGCAAATAC
>JGI24158J21664_10003140_pt1 | contig 20545 bp, 15 predicted proteins | sample Ectturendosymbi3_FD_21664 | JGI IMG/M metagenome (IMG submission 21664) | reverse complement strand
AACTTCACAATTTACTTTGAAACGAGTGAAAATGCAAACGTCAAGACTCTTACCAGTACCGTAACAACACAATAATATTGCTTGTTATGCAATATAAGAATGACAATACTGCTTTTCTTTGGAGGTCTGTAGTATCTGGTCTTATGTTAGAGTTTGATATTACGGCTGTACTAAATTGTGAAAAACTTATTGACAACTTTGTTTGCCTGAACGCACGAAAACATTTTGTGATAGACTGTGAGCTGTTGGATATAACGTTGGTGGCAAACATTTGGTATCAGTTGATGCAGATAATTATATATACACACTCTTCTTCATGGATGTAATTGCTTGTGCTAGTGAGGGCTACCTGTGGTAACGGTTTCATATGTGCTCTAGAGAAAAGATAGACTCAGAGCAGTGGTGTAGCCAAACATTTTGATTGGAGTGATATTGATCAAAATATGCACAAAGTGACGCCATTTTGCTACAATGGCCCACGTGTCTCCCTTGATTACACCCCTGTTCTACAGAATACCTTGTTGTTCTGTAACCTATAGTGTTTTATAGTAAAGGTGTATTTTAGAGTTTAGAAAATTTCATCATTTAATATTTGTTGTACAGAACCATAGCTGCTACTGAAAAGACCAGACCACATATTGAAGACAATGAGTGAATGACCACTGTTACAATTCCAGAATAAATTATGATTAATGAAAATTTAAAGAAAACGTGCAGTTCACTTTGATTTTCATTAGCAACCATCGATGGATCTTTAAATTTGAAACCTTATTTGACCATCTCTTGTAATGTGACAGTAACACATGAGGACAATGCAGCAGGCTTTGTAGAAACATAATAAACATCAAGGGTAAACCTAGGCTAAAACCTAACCCTAATCTGACCCTAAGCTAACACTAACTTAACGCTAACCTTACCTAACCCTAACCTTACCGTAACTAACGCTAACCTAACCATAAGCTAATGGTAACCTAACCCTAAGCTTAGCTAACACTAACCTAACCCTCACCCTAACTAGGCTAATGCCAAGCTAACACTAAGCTAACACTAACCGAACACTAACCTAACGCTAACCCCTGAAGCAAAAGTTTGTAAAGTTTTGAAAAAAGTAAAGAAAAATCTCACAAATTGAAACACGCAAGCAAAGCAGTCAGTATTACAAAAAGGAAAGGTGCCAAGTCGAGAGGCGAACTCTGAAACATTGACATGGTAGGCTGCCAGATTGTCACCGGTTGAATGACAAACTGACAGCTTTATTCGAACTGCATCATGCGAGGTGTGATGGTCGAATTGAATAAGTTTTGAAACACCTTGAAACAGTAACATCCATGGGTGGTTCTATAGCCACTTCCTTTTCCAAAAGCTTCCAATCATACAAGCAGTGTGATTCGAACAAACACGATGGCTTATATCTTGGAATTTTAGCTCTCGTTTGCTTGGTGCTTGGAATGTCTGATTGTAACACATGGTTATACAGGCCTGTAGCTATGGGGTGCAAGGGGGGTAATCCTCCTTTAAAATTTTAATCCCTAGAAAAACATGTTGGACTTAGTTTAAAATTATTGAACATAATTTGAAAATTTGAGCCTCTCTCAGAAAACTCTCCACCTCCCCTGGTGTCCCAAGGTGGTTGCGGGCAGGGCTGGCCTTGAGCTGATTGGCCGGATTGCTTCCAAGACCAATTGGGCCTCACGCCTAAGGGGGCCCTACGCTAATACTAACTTACACAAGTTGACACTACATCAAAGCTGCTTGTGTAGCGCCGAAGCGGGGCCCACAATTTTTTTTCAGCGCAGGGCCCATTGCTAATGAAAATCAAAGTGAACTGCACGTTCACTTTGATCTTTAAATTTTCATTAATCATAATTTATTCTGGAATTGTAGCAGTGGTCATTCACTCATTGTCTTCAATATGTGGTCTGGTCTTTTCAGTAGCAGCTAGTTAAGGCAGAGACCTTAAATTTTGAAGCTGTTTTATGTTTTAGTTGTTAGCGTTTCGTAGCCTACTTGAAATAGAAGTATACTGCTGTTTGAACAGTTACTGCCACTTGTCTTCAGAAAGTAAAGTTTAGGTCGTGATTGCAATGTTTGCTGCTTAGTGTTATGCATTTTCCTTTATAAAGTTTTGATGAAGCAGCCTATTTTCCTTATTTGTTTATTGCCCTCAGAATTTACAATTGACTATCCTATTGAACGTGGCATTTGGAGAAAGTTTTTTAATCTGAAACCAATTTATGAACATCAGTCCAGCAAAAGCACCTAAATAGTTTGGCGATTTATGTCCATTGAATCCAAAATTAGCAGAGACATAAACTTGGACGAAGTTCTGAAGAACACTGCTAATGCTAAAGCATGAAAAATACTTACGCATTTTTTTAAAGGCTACAATAGCTTAAAGCAGGGCTGTGGAGCCAGACCTAAAATCTCAAACTCCAGCTCTAGGCATGTAAAGTTTTTGGCTCGAGTTTTGGCTCAGGCACACACACAGGCAATGGAATGATTGTGGTTGGACGTTAAAACGATGACACTGAAGAGAGTGCGAAGTGTCGGTTGTCAGCTGTCAAAAAGATCTACGAAATGTGTATCGCTAAAATAAAATGTGTGGAAGTATTATTTTTTTACTTTTCATCCTATAATGCAGAGGTAGACCTCACACTATAGTGCTAAGGGGAGGTAGATCTCACGCTATAGTGTGGTAGATCTCACGCTACAGTAGCACATCTCACGCTATAGTAGCACAGGTTATTCCTTTTCGTGTGTTTGTTTATAAATGCTTGTTTTGTTTTTACAATCAATTAAATTGTTGTCGCAACATTGTAACTGCCCCAGAATGCCCAAGCTTACTTGATCATACTGAAAATTGCTGTTAGCAGTGTAAACAAGGATCCTTACATCAATGCAAAACTTTATAGATATGTTTTCACAACTCAACACCTGTGGCGCAGATTGCCGCATGTGCGTCATGTGCTCAAATGCACAGGGTGCAGTTTGATGCATATATGTGTCATGCAATCTAATGCACCAGGTGTGGATTGATGTATGCCAATTTGGTAACTTTTCTTATACATGTTTCTTTGTAAAAAATTTTCAACCAATGTTCGTCATGCCTAGACTTATTAATCTTGAATATTTCTTGACCAAAAACTTGAGTCATTAAGTTTTGCCTCAAACCATCTTGCTAGGCCTAGGCTACAAGACATCTTTAAAAAAGTTGGGTGCTAACAGTTGTTTTGTTACACACAATAACATTATTCTTACTCATTTGTTTGCAATGAAAATTTACAATGATGTTCTCCATACCTACTTGGCGTACTCGCTTAACCCTTGAAAATGTAAGGTAATATGAGCAAGAACTTTTTTAGTTACGCAGTTTGTTATCCAGCAACATTTTGCTAGGCCTAAGCTATGACACTTTTTGCAAAACACGTCTTGACAGTTGTTGCGTACACTATGTAAAATTAGCAATGTTTGCTAGCAAAATCGCATTCTGACAATGAATAATGTATTTAAAATGTCTGCTGGTAAGTTTATGCACTCTTATGAAAACAATCAACTTCCATCACATTTTAACCAGTATTTCAAATCTATTCAGACAGTTCTTAAATACCCCACCAGACTTGCAACTTCAAAAAATTTCTTCTTACTCTGGTGATAACTCTTCCCAAGGGCAATGCTCCCTCAAATTCATTGGACACAAAGTATGGTCAGAAATACCTGACCATATCCAGTTTAGATCTCACTTTGATTTCAAACATCTGTACAAAAATTGCCTACTCTCTGGACTTGTTGGTGCAAAGTAACATATATAATTTGTTTACCTCACCTTGCGTTGTCCACTCTTTCTGATTTTTTTCATTATGCTTTGCTATATATTCAGACACTGTAAAGCTTCCCTTCATAATGGGGATAATCTTCTTCATCTGTCTATCATTTGATCTTTTTCCAACTTGTTTTTTATAATCATTTGCATTGTCAAACGAATGTATATTAATTTCAATGTTTGTTCTCTCCACACCTGTGAAATCAAATATCTCATGGTAACTATGTGTTGTGTACACAGGCATGCACTTACTGTAAATGTCATGTCTTAGTTTTTTATCATCTTGTCTTTCCATAATGAAAGTTGTATTAGAGAGTTGGTAGACTAGATGACCTCAATTTCTTTCACCAATCCCTTGTGACAAAGGAGCCAGTAAATGTTCATTGCTTGTGTAGAACTTTGGTTTTAAATTATGCTGTAGCTTCTGAATTAGCCTATATTCTACACAATCCTCTGTCTATGATCTATTGACTGTGTGAACCATTATTTTGTTGCAAAAAAAACAGTACACTTAGACTTACTTACACTAGGACTACTTTCTTTGTACTTACGTTTTTGCAAAGAAAATCTTAAATACTTTTCATACCTGCGTGCATCACCCTTGAAATTTTAAAATAGTTGTAACAAAAATCTGCAGAGTTACATGCTTTCAGATCAGAGCTACTAAAGAGACTAGGCTATGAAACTTTATCCCAAAACCATAAAATTTGGTAAAATTACCAACCAAACATTGGAAAATTTTACCCTAATGTTTGAACTAGAAATGTTAGAAAGCCAATCAAAGGCTCAAAAGACTCTGATTTTAGCCTAGTTTGCACTTAAAATGTAGAGAACTACTTCCCTCTTGCCATTGGGGCCTAGGGCCAAAAAATCATGGCCAAAAAGGCCTAAACCTACCCCACTTGTGACGTCACTCACAAAAAAACTGAAAACCAAAACTTAAAATTTTTTTTCATTGCAAACTGGAAGACTCGCTGAGTCTTAGCACTTTGAGAGCCGGGGCAAGATATATTCGTACTTTGAAATCGGCCTAAAGCCAGCAGTTGTCAGTTGCCTTACCAATGCTCTAGCTCCTCTGCTGATTGCGCTAGAGAGCTGTTCAAGGGCTCAAGCGAATCAGCCAACTTTTAGTCTGCACTCGAAAAAAAATATTTTGGTTGGGGATTGCGGACTTTTTGTGAGTGACGTCATAATTGATGTAGTTTTTGGCTATTTTGGCTCATGTTGCCTGGCCTATGGCCTAACCACTAGGCCAAAGTATTTCGCTGAAGTTTTTGTTGGAAACAAGGCTTGAGTCTAAGTCTTTTGAATCTTTGATCATGTTTCTAGCGGTTCTGGTTCAAAAGTTATGATCTTAAACAAACAAATTAATGAATTATCTAATTAACTAATTAGTCAAAATTTTACTTACATCATAACTTTTGAACCCGAATCCCCAGCAGGGCATCCAAAATATCAAAGACTCGGATTGTAGCCTAGTATCCAGTAAAAACTTCAGCGAAATACTACCACATAACAATTGGCGCCCAGGGCCAGGCAAAGTGGGCCAAGGTGGCCTAAAGTCCTCCACTTATGATGTCACTCACAAAAACCCTGCACACCCAGCACAATGACTGGTGAGTTATGGAGTTGCAAAGTGGTGCAGGCATAGTGGCTCTATACATGATTTCAAAGTACAATACATTCATACCGGTGGCGCAGGTGTTAACTCTTTGGCGTTCGGCCGCTTTCGGGGATCTTTGCTTTTCGGGAAATTTGGCACCATCTGGCAACCCTGATTCTAAGACCTATGCTCAAAATAAAAATTGCTAACTGCCCACTCCTGCATTTACAGAAAATATCCATTGTTTACATTCTTATGACAAATGCGTATGCAATCTAATACCATGCAGCTTCTTTATAGCCTACTACAAAGATTCGCTGAGCTGATTTCATATAGCTTTAATTTCTTTGCAATCAGAGAACCCAAGCAGCAAGCGTGCAAAGCTTCCTGCTACAGCAGTAAGAAACAATAGAGATCACCTAACGCAGTGGTTCCCAAACTGTGGTACGCGAAGGCTTTCAAGCTGGTACGCAAGACCCTTCGGTTCTTCTAGACAAAAAAGAATACATCTTGTTTTCAGTTATCGTGTTCTGTTAATAAATTCCTGCATTTTGTGTACTTCCCTTGGTTTCGAAAAATGGCCATTATGATTTCTCACAGCCATGTTGTTCATGCCACATTTGCCGTCAAGTATGTTTTTCCAAACTTTTGATCAAATGATATTGGATAGATTGAGTTTTCTTGGAACAAGGTGTTTTCAAGGTGGTACGTGGTGAAAATACAGGGCCCACAAACGGTATGCGATCAGAGAAAGTTTGGGAACCGCTGACCTAACGAAATCACCGTTATTGATTGTTTGCACTGCTTACATATGGGTGCTGTTCTTAGCACTCATCCCGTTCTTCGTGCATTCAACACCCTGTCTACAAGAGTGGTTTCAAAAACTTGTTGGTTTTCCAAATTATATATGATGCTCATAAAATGTAAAAGATTTTAAGGGTGAATGAAAATGGTCTTGGTACAAAACTTCTTGTGGGTGCACTTTTGTATGAACTGTGCAGTTTTGGTTTAATGGCTTCAGGTTGCACAACCATGGTTTGCAGTGTGGCTGGTCTAGGCTTGCCCACTGCATAGAACCTTATATGCAAACATTCAAAGCAAGTAAGTAGATATTGTACTTGTGAAAGTATGTGATTGTTAAATGTAAATCATGCAGAAATGTAACTGCTGGAAATGAACTGTAGTAGCGTGTTTCAATGCTATGTTCATGTATTTACAATCTTTCTATTATCTGCATTTTTTAGGCTTCACGAATAATTTTAAATGATAATTTTTAATTACGTATGATATACTCTATATTGTTTTAAGGTATGTCTGTAATTGACTGTTGCTCTGAGTTTTTTGCTTTTTTCAAGTCATGAAAATTTCTTCTCAGCTTTTGCTAAAAATCATGGAAGGATCATTAAAATTTATTGATATAGCTGCAAACTTGACTGATCCTATGTTTCGTGGTATATATAGAGGTAATCAAAAACATGAAGATGATTTCAACGATGTTCTTCAGCGAGCTTGTTCTGCAGGTGTTGTTAAAGTCATTGTAACAGGGGGATCATTATCAGATTCAAAAGAGGCAGCACAGCTATGTGCTAATTATGACCAACTATTTTCTACAGTTGGCTGTCATCCTACACGTTGTGATGAGTTCAGTAAAGACAGTCAGGTGTATTTGGATGAACTGAAGAAAGTTGCTATTGAAAACAAAAAAGTTGTAGCAATTGGAGAATGTGGATTGGATTATGATCGGCTACATTTTTGCGAAAAAGAAACTCAACGAAAGTACTTTGACTTACAGTTTGAGCTTGCGAAACAAACTCGATTGCCAATGTTTTTACACTGCAGAAATTCTTACTCTGATTTTATCGATATAATGAAAAAGCATCGCACTGAAATAGTTGGTGGTGTTGTGCATTCTTTCACAGGCACATCTGAAGAAGCAAAATCTCTTTTGGATCTGGATTTATATATTGGCATTAATGGATGTTCACTAAAGACTGATGAAAATATTGAGGCTATGAAACTTATTCCTAGCGAACGATTGATGATTGAAACAGACTGTCCTTGGTGTGAAGTCAAACCTTCACATGCTGGGCACAAGTTAGTGAAAACTACTTTCCCAACAAAGAAAAAATGGGAAAAGGGTCACTGCATCAAAAGTAGAAATGAACCATGCCACATTGTCCAAATTCTAGAAATAATGGCATCTGCTAGAAGTGAAGATACTAATGCTCTTGCTAATACCATTTATGATAGTACGCAGCGTCTATTTTTCAGCTAATTTAACCCAGTCGTGAGGACTGCAAATGCAAATAGGCTGTGGAGTTGCAGAAAAGCTTGTGTGATGTGCCCACATGCTGCTCTTGCTAAATCTGAAATGCTCTTAAACTTTTATGTACTAAAAGAATTTCACTTTTGAATCACCTTTGCTTCCAGCCTGTTCTGAGGCTAAATCCAGCAGTTTCCATGTGTCTTTGCGTGGGAATATCTCGGAGCTGAAAGTGCTAAAGAGCTGTTTAAACCCTCAAAAGACTCGGCAAGTCTTCGAGTCAGCAATGGAAAACATTTTTTGAGTTTTGGATTTTTTGTGAGTGACGTCATAAGTGGAGGTGCTTTAGGCCTTTTCAGCCCATTTCATCTTACCCTGGGCCCAAACTGTTACATGGTAGTACAGTAAAATTTGTCTAATTCGTTGTCGTTTAATTTGTCAATTCGCTTAATTCGTCCCTTTTAGGTCAGTCCTGGCAGAATTCCTATCTTTTGTGAACATTTCTGTTCATCTAATTCGCCATCGTTAATTTATCAATTCGCTCAATTCATCACCTCTTTCTATCCCTGAGAAGTGTTTTGTTTGGCTAATCCGTCATTTGCAGTTTCGGCTTAGATGTTTAAGCAGTTAACACATGTGGGAATTCAAACAAATTAAGGATTTTTATATGAGAATTGTTGCACCTCGCAACCGCAACTCGATTCCCCATTGAGAGAATGCAAAAAGTCTAAAAAGTTATTAAAGATTTCAAAATGCTAGATTAAACGCAGGAGTCTAGATAAAGTAGAGGAATTACAGAGTTTAATTTAGTAAACAACCTGTCCTAATTGGCATTATTTTGTTTTCTTGTATTGTCACGCACCCGAGTACATTTTTGTTGCACACCGTTAATTGTTTGGCATGCGTTGATTGTTTGTGATGTGACGTTGGTTCTTTGCGCCTCCAGCCTTGTTCACCAATCGCTGTTCGGTTGACATCGATCGTGTTGTTTCATTTAATGTATGTCGCTTGATCGTTCGCTGCGGACTTGACGAATAAGTTTAATAAAGCCTTCATTAGGTCACTTCAATTTATTAAACTTAGTCTTGCTGTAATGGAGAAGGTTCTGAAACTACGACGTCTAGATGCCGAACCAGGTTTGAAGACAGCTGCCGACGAGTTTAAGCATTGGGTAAAATCTTTCGAGGATTACTTGTGACGCCTTATCTGCTGCTGAGTTAGAGCCAGACAAATAGAAGGTCTTGACAAACCTTGTGTCATCTCAAGTTTACTGCTATTTTGCCGATGTAGAGGCTTATGACTCTGCTGGAGGTTTAACGTGAAACCGAAGTACATGATCGCAGCCAACCGTGAGTTGTAACTTGCAAACAACTGACCAGTGAGTCCATTGACAACTTTGTCGTATGCCTTAAAGCGACTAAGCCAAGAGTGTGAATGTATCTGCGGAGCGATACCAGTTAGAGCTAATGTGCGATGGCTTCATAACGGGTATTCAATCATACGTGATACGCCAGAGACTTTTGGTAGAAAGCACACTGAACTTTAAAGATGCGTATAGGAAAGCTCGTGCGATGGAATTAGCTTTAAGAATTCCGATGCGTATCAAGGAACTACTTCTTGTAGCGCAAGGTTGGGATAGACGCAAGAGCAGCATGGAGATGATGTCTAAGACATGGCTGATGCAAACCACTTCAGTTAAACAACTCTGCTACTTTTTTGGAAATGCTCAACATCCTTATAAAAATTGTCCCGCTAAAGATGCTGTTTGCAACTTTTGTCAAAAGGTTGGACATTATTTTAAAGTGTGTCAAAAACGTCTTGGAAACCGTGGTATAGATGCAACAAAAAAGACAGCAGCGATGCAATGGCCAAAATTAACTACTCTTTCTGCTTCTGAGACATCAAGCAATACCCGGGTTCTATGCAATGTAAAAATTAAGAGCATAGTCACCAAGTCTTTAATGGATACTGGGTCGTCTGATTGCTACATTGACCGAAGATTCGCTAACAAACATTCTTTTAACATTCGTAGGGCTGTTGGTGAAGTCATTCTTGCTGAGACCTCCGTTCGTATACCTATTCGAAGTCAGTGTATTACTTACTTATTGGTTGAGAACAATGAGTATAGTGATCTTACGTTCAATGTGTTGGACAATCTAGCTACTGATGTGATAATAGGGGAGAAGATTTTCAAAAAGATGAGAGCGTTACGTTTACCTTTGAGGGACATCGCCTTCCATTGACCTTAAATGCTGTAAAGAAAATGACAGTCACCTTAGCAAAGACTGCCGGTCTATTGCCTACAAGCCAAGAAAGTATTCTCAGGTTGATCTCCATTTTATTCGTGATGAAACTCAGCATTTGTTATCAGATGATTTGATTGAACCGAGTAATTCTCCGTGGAGAGCTCAAGTACTTGTTGTCAATGAGCAGTCAGGAAAACGTTGCATGGTCATGGATTACAGCAGAACTATTAACCGCTTCACTCAACTCGACGCCTACCTGCTCCCTCGCATTGATGAAATTATTAATGAACTTGCTCAATATCGGGTTTTCACAACTGTTGATTGAAAGTCTGCGTATCATCAGCTTGAATTGAATCCACGCGACCGTGAATTTACAGCTTTCCAGTCTGGCAACACATTATATCAGTGACGACGCCTTCCGTTTGGTCTAAGCAATAATGTGCCTGAATTTCAACGAACGAACGATTGATTACATTGTCAAAGAGAATGACCCAAAAGGGTGTTATCCATACCTTGACGATATAACGATTGTTGGTGCTAACCAGGTTGAACATGATCGTAATCTGCAGGCCTTTTATGTAACTGCTTCGAAGGCCAATCTCACTATAAATGAATCTAAACCCAACTTTCCAAGTCTGAAATCTCACTCCTGGGGTATAAGGTTGGGTACCAGTCAGTGCAACCTGACCGGGGCTGGGTACAACCTCTACTGAACTTGCTGTACCCTAAATCAGCAAAGGAATTGAAAAGGTTGACTGGTCTATTTGCGTATTACGCTCGATGAATCTCAAATTATTTAGCCAAAATCAGACCGCTAATCAAAGCCTCGCTGCCTCTTGACGAAGACACACTTCGAGCGATAGATGTTGTCAAACAGGATCTTGCTTCCGCAACTCTGCAACCCATTAATGAATCCTTACCCTTCACTGTTGAAACTGATGCTTCGGATTTTGCTATAGCTGCTTCCTTGAACCAAGATGGTCGTCCAGTTGCTTTTCATGCACGTACTTTATCTCCTAATGAACAATGCCATTGAAAAGGAGGCCTATGCTGTTGTAGAAGCACTTGGAAAGTTGAGGCATTTGCTTATTGGAAAGCATTTTACCCTTCTAACTGACCAGAAGAGTGAGTCATTCATGTTAGATGTGTGACACGCCAACAAAATAAAAAACGACAAAATCACGAGGTGGCGATTGGAGCTGACGCCATATAGCTACACTGTTGTGCATCACCCTGGGATAGAAAATGTTGGCCCCGACACTCTTGACTCGAGCTCACTGTGGTTATGTTCAACGAAACCGCCTTCGCGATTTTCACATTGCTCTTTGTCATCCAGGCGTTACGCGGATGGGTCACTTCATTTGTATCAAAAATCTTCCATTCTCTCTCACTGACATACAAGAGATGACCTCTCAGTGTGAAGAATGTCAACAGGTAAAGCCGCACTTCGTTCGCTCAAATGAAGCTTGACTTATCAAAGCCACGCAAGTTTTTGAACGACTGAACTTGGACTTCAAAGGCCCATTGCCAAGCGCTTCCAGTAACAAATACTTTCTCACAGTCGTCGATGAGTATTCCAGATTCCCCTTTGCTTTCCCTTATTCTGATATGACCGCGAAAACTGTCATTCAGTGTTTGACGCAACTGTTTTTGATTTTTGGAATGTGCTCGTATATTCATTCTGATCAATGGTCATCTTTTCAATCCCACGAGCTGAAATCTTGGTTGCACTCACACGGCGTTGCCNTGAGTCGAACTACAAGTTACAACCCCAGGGAAATGGGCAATGCGAGAAATTCAACGGTACTCTATGGAAAGCTATACGATGGTCGCTGAAGTCCAGGCAGCTCCTAACTCACTGGGAGGATACCCTGTCAGATGCGCTTCACTTTATTCGTTCCTTATTGTGTACATCAACAAACTACACTCCCTACGAAGGAATGTTTCATCATGCTCGACGATCTGTCAATGGAACTTCCATTCTGTCATGATTGAAATCAGGCCCTGTTTGTGTAAAACGTCATGTTCGAAATAAGGACGAGCCCTTGGTTGACAAAGCAAAACTACTGGAAATCAATCCCAGCTATGCCCATGTTCGTTTGAAGGATGGAAGAGAAACAACCGTCTGGATTCGTGATCTTTTACCTTGAAGTGTTCGTGATGCCTCTCCACCAAGTGTTCCTGTTCCTTCACCCCGTTATGACGATCGACATCCTGACGACAGCTGTATATCAAATGAAGAAGACAAGGAAGATACCGTTTCTACAGACAATTTGCTTGGAGACTGCGAAACTCAGTCTCCTGTGAGAAACGATGCACATACCAGCATTGTTGAAACATCAGAGAACACTGATCCTACAACTGTTCCGTTGTGACGCTCGACGTGCGTGCGCAAACCTGTCGATAGATATGAGGTCATCCCATATAACTAACTAAGATGTGCTACTGCATGTGTCAAGTTACATACTAAGATGTGCTATTGCATGTGTCAAGTTTCATGTAGAGGGGGAGAATGTCCTATTTGGTATTATTTTGTTTTCTTGTATTGTCACGCACCCGAGTACATTTTTGTTGTGCGCCGTTAATTGTTTGGCATGCGTTGATTGGTTGCGACGTGGGTTTGGTTCTTTACGCTTCCATCCTTGTTCAGAATTCGCTGTTCGGTTGACATCGCTCATGTTGTTTCATTTAATGTATGTTGCTTGATCGTTCGCTGCGGACTCGACGAATAAGTTTAATAAAGCCTTCATTAGGTCACTTCACAACCATAAGGTCATAAAGTTGTTATTTACTGCAAATAAAAGCACTTTGTATACAAGTTACTATGATAAGTATAGGAGCTTCTGTGATAGAGTTTTCACCTGTTTTCATTATTCGTCAGTTCGCCTAAATCGTCACTTTTTCCTAATCTCCTTGAAGTGATGAAATAGGCCAATTCTACTGTATTTCGCTCAAGTTTTTGTTGGAAACTATGCTAAAATCTGAATCTTTTGATACTTCGGATGACTTGCTGGGGTTTCGGCTTCAAAAGTTGTGACCTAAAAATAACAAAATTAGTAATTGATCCCATAATTAGTTATTTTGTGTATTTTAGGCCATCAATTTTGTATCAGAAATGTTGGAAAGTTGATCAAGGGCTCGAAAGACTCAGATTCTGGCCTAGTTTCTAAAAAAAACTTGAGCGAAACACTTCTGTCTAACGGTTAGGCCCTAGGCCAGGCAAAATGAGCCAAAAAAGCCAAAAACCAACCTCACTTATGACATTATTCATGAAAAACCCAAAACCAAAAAATTTTTTTTCATTGCAGGCTCAAAGACTTGCTGAGTCTTGAGTGTTTCAACAGCTCTATAGGGCAATTGGTGGAAGAGCTATGCCATTGCTAAGTCTGGTGAAGCTGCTTGATTTTAGGATGGTTTCAAAGTACAAATATATTGTACCCTGGCAGCCAAGGTGTTAGAGTCGTAGGTGCTGTTGTTGTCTTTGATATTTATTTGCTTGAATCTGTGACGTAGCTTGCAAATTGTTACTTCATCTTGAAGTTATAAATTGGGTGTCTGCGTTTATGGCTTCTATAGTGAATAGTGTATTTGTTGGTGGTAGGGTTGGGATTCCGAGACCCACTTAGAAATCCCAGGCATTTCTACTCAACAATCTTGAGATTTTTTTGGATTAGCAAAATTGCAAACTCTTTCTTATGTTGACATATGGACAAGCGTGCTCCAAGAATGTTATCACTGAGGCAGCTCCTGATTTCATTTGCAAAATTGCCAAAAACGGAAATCATCTACAGCCTTAACTGACTTAGATTTAATTGTTTTGTATGCTTCATACAAATTTATAGGTTGTCATACTTGTCTGCTCATTTTTGATGGGCTCATATAGTACTGCTGTTTTTTCTGCACCCCATGAAAGTTGGCATCACTGTTGTCTATTAACATGTCCGGAGCCAATGTACGAGTATATATATTGTACTTTAAAATCATGCATTGAGCGGAAATTTCGCACCACTTTGCAACTCCATAACTTGCTAGTCAATTGTGCTGGGGAACTGTTCAAACCCTCAAAAGATTTGAAAAGTCTTTAAGTTGCAATGAAAAAAAAAGGTTTTGGGTTTTTGTGAGTGACGTCATAATTAAGGTTGGTTTTTGGCCATTTTAGCTCATGTTACCTGGCCTAGGGCTCAACTGCTAGACAGAAGTATTTTGCTTAACTTTTCATTGGAAACTAGGCTAGAATAAGAGTCTTTTGAGGATTTGATCGACTTTCTAGCGTTTCTGGTTCAAAAGTCATGATCTAAATTGGACAATCTAATTAATTATCTAAATATGGGATTATGTAATTACTAATTTTGTTGTTGTTAGGTCAAACTTTTCAACCCGAAACCTTAGCAAATTATCCAAAATATAAAAGACTTGGATTTTAGCCTAGTTTGCAAAGAAAACTTGAGTAAAATACTATCGTCTAGCTGTTTGGGCCTAGGGCCAGATTAAGTGGGCCTAAAACTACTCGACTTATGACGTGACTTACAAAAAAACCCAAACCAAAAGTTTTGTTTAATTACAGAATTGAAGACTGGCCAAGTCTCTTGAGAGTTTCAGCAGCTCTCTGGCACGTTCAGCTGAGGAGCTATGTACTTGCAAAGACACGTGTGGACAGCTTTATTTGCAGGAACCCACTTAATTTGGACCGGCACCAAAGGTGTTAATACTTTGGTGTCTTCCACCTAAAATTCAAACTAAACCAAGAAAACCAAAGTACAGTGTATGTTTTAGAGTTTTTGATTATCAAAAATGACTACACTCTTGCCAAGAATAATTTATCACTGAAAAACTTCTGAAAACACCAGATCTTGTGGAAAATAAACAGGAATTTCACAACTGGTCACAACATGCGTGATAAGTAATTGTTCAATGAAAGTTTTGTGAGAGATAAAGTCAGTCATGAACTTATTATAAGATCAATATGGCACAACCACCTCATTGTGTCCCCTAATACAGCCAGATTGTATGGTAAAACTAAGCTAAGAAAAATGAGGAATGTCCTCACAGCGGCACAGTGCACACATACAAAAAAATGAAAAAAATAATTGGGGTTTTGATACATGTATAACAACTCCATAACTAGATTAACAAACTCTCCAAATCAACACTGCAAGAATACGATACTTAAAATTTACATAGTGAAGTAAATCCTGTTTCTACCATATTTGTGCAAAGACCTTCACTAATAACAATCATACATTCCAAAGCAAGCATTCTGTAAACAATCAAGGGTATATGAATTAAAACATATTTGCAAGAATCATTTTAAGCAACAAGATGAATTCCAGTTTATAAACAATATCTTAACATAAAAAGCAGATACTGGGCTCATTTTAAGCAGCAAAGAAAATGCTAATTTGATGAACAACATTTTAGCATGAAAAAGCAAGTGATTTTTGCCTATTTTTGATAAACGTGCTTGTAACCCTCACTGAGCTGCTGAGATTAAGCTAAGTACCATGCAAGGTATACTAGTCGTAAACCTATGTCAGCCAAACATGTACTAGTAAACCTGTGAACACAATTACAAGTAGTAGTTGAGTAGGGTAAATAATGGTCTGACTTTTGGACTGAAGCAAAAACAGGTTAGGTAGGTGGTCCCACCATGTTCATTAGGGGAAAGTTGGAGAAAGAACACTGTAGGTCACTACAAATTCGTCGCGGCTGGATATGGTGACGCTCATTCATTTTCATGTCCGTTTTTCTTTTGGGGGCGGGGTCACGGGGGCAGAAGCCCTAGGAGGACTCAGAATACCTCACATTCAACAGCAATTTCAGATAATTTTGCTGGCTCTCTACACCAAGATGGGACCAAGCAAGTTTGGAGATGTAGTCACTTTGCCTGGTTTTGGTCAACCTCTGGGCTGCTTTCTTGTTGGTTTAGCCAGCAAGAATTGCCTTGCCAGTCTTTTGTGGGGCATTCTGGACACATGACTGACACAACAGGTGGGATCTCTCAGTTTGGAAAAGTGGTTCGTTATTCAGGCTTTGCAAATTTCACAGTTGCACACTTTGTTGCAAACTATTACACTGTGAACTCTTCGCAAAAATCTCATCTCTGCTGCTTACACTTGAGATATAATATTCTTTCAGTCTATGTAGGAATTTGTTGACACTTTTCTCCATAAATCTCTAATGTTTCCTGAATTATTTAATTATGGCACTCAATTTGCTGTTTTGAAACTTTTTATCTGATTTATTAGAAAATGACTGTTGAGTAAAAATGATTGTAATATTTCATAGGGATGTATACAGTACATCAGCTTGTATATGCAACAAGGATTGAGTTATAGTTAGACAATAAACACAATACTGTTATTTCAGATGAAAGTTAAAGTGTTTTAAATACAGCCTACCGAGTTCTTACATGTAGGTGGCCAGTAGCTTGCAATTGTCTACAATTATGTGTAGCTTTAAAGCAAAAAAAGCAATGGACATGTGCCATATGTTTTTAGAGTTATGATAAAAAATGAAGCTGAAAAAGTTTGCAATTCATTGATGAAAGACTGAGTTACATAGCCTGGAATGAGTATACAACAGATTTTCATATTCTGGATATTTGCATCTTTTAGGTTTACAAGAGCCAAAAAATTAAACATTTGGCCAAAGTTCTAGAAAAGAAGGTGAAATTATCCTTCTCTCGCTTATTATTCCAAAGAACAGTTCGCGTTTTTCTACAATTGTTTCAATGTCAACATTTGCTAGCAAGTTTTGTACTGGTTATGTTTTATACCTGCAGGACTGAAGATGAGTGTAAATATGTGAAACCGGTCTACCTGTGCAAATAAATTGTGATTGATTCACTTGAGTATGTCATTACTGTGATACAATTGAATGATTTAGTATAAGTTTGAATCATCGCAAAAGTATGAAAGCAGAAACCAAGCAAGATATTCCTCTAACAACTTGCCACCAAGTTTAATCTTGTTGTTATTTAGCCAAAGATGTATAAGTTCAGTCATTTTCAGAAAATAGGACAATTGAATCACATTTAAAGACATGAAATAAAGCTTAATGCAACTCAAAACATTTAAATACTGTCACTGAAATCCACACTTCATACTACAAATTAGAAAAATCTACCTTCAGTTCAGCATCAGAGTAATGCTTGACACAGGCCCACAATGGTATTTGGGTAGCTATAGATTCTGTCGTTGGTTACATGATTTCTCTGAATTAAAATTTAGTTCATCCAATAAAGTTGTTTTATTCAGATAAACTTTTCATGATAGCATTGTTTTCCAAGACATTGCCTTATTTCTGCTTAATATCACCTTTAATTAGAAACAACTAAGTTAAAACACCATGCTCATACCAAATTTGTGAAGTGTTTCTGGCACTTAAAATTAAAAATATCACATTGAAAAGCTCTTCCAGCATTGGTATAGGCTCACAGAAATGCTACAGCAAACAAGCATTAACTTAGTTAAGTTTTTTGATCAATGCATCTCCTTTATACTGGTGGATACATGTCAACAGCCATAACTCCTGTTTGTCAAATGCCTTCATGTTAATTATTGCCATACCAGCAAATATGGTGCAAACTACCAGCGTGGTTATTTCCAAGACATGCAGCATTAGCAAAGACTCCAACAGCATTTATCCAGAAAACCACTGCAAGTGATAGCAAGTACTAAGCCAACAATGGCTGGAATCACAGGAAATCGTGATTACAAAATCCTGGGATATCAACTTTTTTTTCTTGTGCTGATGTTATGATTAATCTTATATTAAAATTCAGGGATTAGAAGAATGTATCTATTAACATTTGAAAAGTACTATTTTGCATGAAGTTGTGTATTAACACATTTGAGTCATTTGTTGTTGCAAATTTGTATTGTGCACTAGTCATGATAAAAACAACATGTGTGCTTTGTTTGCAGCTTCACAGTAGATAGGAGTCAGAATTTGTTGATGCAATAGAAATTTTATTGATAATGATGTGTTCAAAGTAAAAATTTGTTTGTGATTTGTGCTGATTTGGGTTTTGATGTGTAATACAAGGTAAGTTGGTTCTAATTTGTGCTTGCAATTAAACCAAGCTGGTCTGGATTTGATTTGTTGGACAGATCATAAAACAACCATACTTATCTCTAAGCTACACTAAATTGACATTGGACAGTGACTGATACTAATCTACCATTTTTGCAGGCTCTCTGATCCTAACAGATTGTTATGAGTCAAACATTATTGCAAATTTCATGTTGTGATTGCTGAAAGAATCGTGTGATGTACTTGCTGCTACATCTGCATTAAACATGCATCTTCATGCTGACTATCAGCATTTCGTGACATATTGTCATTCAGTGCAACTGCAAATAAGACACACTGTTTTTGTTTTCATGCAAAAATTCTTTTCTTGGAAAATATGCTGAACTCAGGCTGAGAAAACTGTTTTCAATGAGTGTTTTTCAAAATCTAGTTTTTAAGTTAGATTTTTATTTATTTCTTTTTTATTACTGCCATGTATCTGTGAAAAAAAAATTTATTTATGGTTTAAACCCGTTCATATCATAAATGAAGTTTGTAAAACTTGTATTTCAGTGCTTCTCCACATTTTATAATCCACCCTGTACAGCTTTTTCTTGCTAGTTATGAAGTGATTTTACTGACTTCTATACCTGTTTAACTAATGAAGGAAAAACAAAATCCATGAGTGAATCACCAATTAAGGGTTTCCTAGCAGCAAAAGTGATAGCCATTGCTAGGCATATGTGGAAGTGAAAATGACATTAATGGGTCCTTCATTAGTGGCGTCTGCCCCTGTGAAACATCAGCTGGTGTGACATGCCAATGACTGCTTCAGACTGCTGATAATAATGGTTCTTCCAAAAGTGTTGCGTAAGTGCTGCTCTTCTCAGCAGCTGAAAGATGACTATGAGACAGCCAAATCAGTCCAGCCAAAGCAAGATATGTCTCAGTGTCATGCTGATCAATCATGCAGTATTAGCTGCCAGTGTATGTGTGAGTTGTGTGCTTTTGGTCGCTGCCAGGAAAGCTTAGCTTGCACATTCAGCATTCCTCGTTTTTCTATGAACAGCAAGCCATCAACATCATGGGATCCTTCAGTGGGCTCAGATTCAGTGTTCTCAGGTGCTTGCCTCATGACAGTTTGTAAAGATCTACTTCTCTATATAATGTCTGTCAGCAATGCTCTATTGCATTTTGGTTGATGTGACCAACTGAGCCTTCTATAATAGGACAGTGTACACTTGATGTAGCAAAGCCATCGCTTGGGTCGTGGTCTATTCAAATGTTCTTATGTCTGCATAGATTATTATTGGCAGATACCTCTACTGTGCAGTGATGTTGCTCATGCCAATTATCTACACTAGGGATGGGGATCCTCTTTACTATTGCAGGCCACATGAAATGTGGAATATCATTGGCAGACTGCAAAAATTAACTATTTTTATCTTAAAATACAACCTTTATCTTCCAAAGTAAATTAAGGAGTGAAAAACATGTCACAGAACGATGGAGGCTGCTTTTGACTTGTTGTCTATGTGTCTACTAATCATGAAATTTCATTTTGATGCGGTGTTGTTTTCTAACTTGTGACATGAAAATTCTAGTGCGGGCCATATTAAATGTTCTTGTGGGCCGCATTTGGCCCTTGGGCTGTAGATTCTCCAACCCTGATCTACATTTTTTAAAATGCTTGATGGTCACAATGAACCAATGTCAATATCTGAAATACTGAATTCTCTTTTAAATGATGTATCATATGTAAGTAAGTCTAATTTGCAAAAATCACATTTTTTGCAAGATCAGCACAACGTTCATCAAAAAATATAAACTTGCAACCACTTAGTGGCAAGATAGACTAGTATTGCAACATACATTACCTTTTTTAAAGTAAGTATAAAACTTTGCACCAGTCAAAATTAGAAAGGAATTCATGGTCTGTGGCAAGTGTGCACAATTCAGATAGCCCAAAGAGCCAAATTGATCAACATGAATTTGCCATGAGCTGCAAAAGTCTATTTTAGCATAGTTTGTAAAAATTCTGTGACAACAATTAAGTATACGAAGTCTGGCTTTTGCAAAAATTTACTGCAATTTCAAAAGCTTTCACAAGCCACATGCAGCCCATGGGCTGTATGTTGTGTAAACATAGTTTTAAGGTATTGTAGCACAATTTTGTGGATGTAATAGCAGGTCACACTCCCTGGCTAAATGCTGTCACAGAATGGCATGACTCAATGTTCCTGTAACAAAAAGAAATTGTGACCAGAATGTAGTCAGGGGTGCAACTAGGGGGACTGTTTAGTTGGCATGCCAAGTCCCTTTTATTACTTGAAACTTTTAGAGCCGCCTGGTTTCGGCGATTTTTGCAAGAAAAACAGCAGTTTTCTGTTGCCTTACCAATGCCCTAGCTCCTCTGCCCATTGCGCTAGAGAGCTGTTTAGCGGCTCAAACAGATCGGCCAGTCTAGTAGATTGCACTCGAAAAAAAAAATTTTTGCTTGGGGGTGCAGTTTTTTTGTGAGTGACGTCATAAGTGGAAGACTTTTTGGCCACCTTGGCCCACTTTGTCTGGCCCTGGGCGCCAACTGTTAGGTGGTAGTA
>JGI24158J21664_10003139_pt1 | contig 20545 bp, 15 predicted proteins | sample Ectturendosymbi3_FD_21664 | JGI IMG/M metagenome (IMG submission 21664) | reverse complement strand
CTTGACCTGAGCTGCCATGAGATGCACGAGCTTGTTTCAAAGAACAAGAAGTTGTTGGAGCAGATAATCTCTGGCGATAAATACAAACAATGATTTGGCACTTCTCGTTTTAATACAAATTTTTTTTCTGAAAAAATGTTTGATTCTTTTTCGGTAGAAAAATCGTATTTTTTCCAATCGTCCTTATTTTTGGTTCAAGATCGATGGAAACCGACGGTAACCGATGGAAGCTATAACGTATAGCTCTTTGGGTCCTGCTTTTCCGGCTTAGGGATCGCTACTATTAGTGCTCTTCTCCAGATCCTGGGGATTTTGATTTGGCGTGTGTAGGAAGTGAGGAAATCGCAAAACCAAGATTTGAGAGCCGACCCGGTGCCGAGAGTAAACTCCGGGAACATAGAATCCAGGCCCGGAGACTTTCCTGGGTTCAGGCCCCAGCAAGATCCTCTGCCTAAAAGGGACAGAGATACTGTTTCTCTCAGGTGTTGGGCCCTTCCATAGGTCGGACAGCTTCTTGTTGTTGAGCCAGGTGGACGTGCGGCTCCAACGGTGTGCCCCGTTCTTCACGAGTTGTGAGGCAATGGAGTTGGCTGAGACGGGGCACAAGAGGGAGGAGCGTCCAGGCCTGCCAGTAAGTTTATTGAGGGTGCTGCACGTCTTGCGTCTGGAGTACGAGAAATTCATGGAATTGACAGCTTCCTCCCATGGCTCCTGCTTCTTCTGTTCGAGCCGAGAAAGTAGGGACGAAACGACTCTATCAGGGTCAGTCCCCACTGGGCCTCGGATGAAGGAGCGTTAAAGGGTCTCGCACTATTTGCCCCAACGTGGCACGTAGTTCTTGCGACGACCACGCGGGATTCATTGTTTAACCGCAGATAGCATACTCTCCCAAAAATCTTGGTATACCTTCTCGATGTTTGTTGTGTCCGAAGGTGGCAATCTCTCAACAGATTGACCTGTAAGAAGGCACAAACGCTTCCAATCAGCCTTACGAAAGTTCCAACGCTTCACCGGATCGTTGTGGGCAGGAACTTTTAGTCTCGGTGGCGTTATGAGAGGGTCGATGTTGTGACTGCGGGAACTTTCCTAGACGTCTGTCCGGCAGTTGCTTGTCCTGGCCGACACTCGCAAAGGCCAAGTCCGGGTTGGTGCTGACGTTCCATCGGTAAGAGGAAAAAGTGGCTGCTCGGGTCGTACAGCAACCCAATGTTTTTGAAAATTTTGGGTGGTGGCAATTGCCCGGTTGGCCCCGGTGTTTGCGGGCCTGATCGTCATCAAGTAATGCAGCTAGTTCCACTGGCGCGTGCTCACAGAAGAAAACGGAAACTTTAGCGACAAGTTCTGCAACACAGGATAGCACTTTTCTCCGGGACAAGGGTGACAAAACCAGATCGGTGCTAAACTGATCCCACGGTTTCGAATTTTCACGAGGAAATGAATCGACAAGATCAAAGACGTTCTTTGCTATAGTTCTCTCCATCATCTCTTGGCAAAAATATAATCTCGTCAACAAACACGTTCCTTTTAACAAATCTCACGAATGCCACTAATTGGCTCATTGACTTGATATGCGTTGTTTCATCAAATTGAAGACTTAGCCTATTCGACATGGGCTTTCTTGGATTTACCTCCGAAATCATGAGTCTGGCGTAACTCCCCCTCCGTGCTGCACATTTAATACGCTGTGTGTTGCAAATTTTTAAAAATAAACTCTACAAAACGCCTCACGACATAGTTCGAAACAGCTGGCCCGTATGGACGGGGGGGGCACTGCGCCCCCAACTTTTGTTGTGCTTAGAAAACTTTTTATTCAACTTATTGCCCCGTGAAACAAAAAAACAATAAATATTGCCCCCCTAAAAATGTGCTTTGTCCCCCGAGACCTTGAAACCTGGCTACGGGCCTGCCTAGCATTAACAACTAAACTTGTTTTTGGAAATTTCGTGGGGAAATTGCCCGTTTTCCCATCTTGCTTTGAAGCATCTCCTGACAGCCATGACCAGCAAAAACTGATTTATCTGCGAAAGCTGCAGGTAAATAACATAACGAACACTTGGCTTTTCAGCGCTTTGAAGAACATGCGACCTTTTTCCAATAAATTGCACACATAGTATCGGAAGCTTTTGGCTTAAACCAGGGGTGGGCAACTAGCGGCCTGCGGGCCACATTTGGCCAGCGGAATAGTAAAGTATCAAAATCTGGAAGTTCCTCAACTTACCACTGTAAATGTTATTCCTGAAGCTAATTTGAACCAAGACTTGCTTCTATTTCCATTAGATTAAGAAAAGCGACCCCACTAAACAGGGCCTTAGCAACGTGCGCTTTGAACTGCTTTTACCCGGGGTTCCATCGGGACTGCGAAATTCGCAAATACCTTATTTTCACCGGCAGTTCGATCCTCCTACGGTATCTTTACCGTGTGTACACAACGCGGGGATATCCTCACTGTCCGTGCTCAGATATTAGTAAGTTTAACACTGCGCCTTGTCCAGCCTGCCACTGAAAAAGAAACACTCGAACTTTCACCGAAAACGCAATCCTAGCTATGTTGGCGAACGACACGCATCAGTGCACAGCGAGGAAATGACGTGCGGCTTGGTTCCGATTGTTCTCAGTCAAGGCAAAAAATCTGGTTTAAAACCGGCGTCGCACAAAGTTGTGAAAACATACGTGGTCGCTCACTGGCGGGTCAAGAGATGTAGCCAGGGGGCCATGGCCACCCAAATTTTTAGCATATTTAGCCATTTTGTGCTTTGAGAAGCGGTGTCTCAAACAACCACACTGTTGCTCGCTGAAGTCGAAAGTCAAGCATTCTGCCCTCCCAACTTTTGGGCTGGCTACGCCACTGGTGCAAGGGGGCAAAGCACTACACGCATCAGTGAGTTTAGAACGATCGCGCAGACTTAATTATTAAAATCCTATGTTTTTACACCAATTTTCTCTCGCAAGAGAAATTTTACTTTCTGGTCATGATGTCCCATGCACGGGGCCTGCGGCCATTAACTGTCTCCCCCTCCCCGGCTCGGAAAGATCACCAGCACATTGAACAACGATAAATTGACAAGTCCGCCAACAAACACAATAACAAAGCGAGCAGGGGCGTACCGAGGTTGGATGACGCCCGTGGCAACAAGTAAATTTGGCGCCCCCATGTTCGGACCTGAGGTCTTTTGGGAGTAAATTCACGGTGTTGAAGAAATTACTTGACAATATTGGGACTTTTGGCGCCCATCGCAGTCATTCGGCGTCCCCATAGTGATTTGGCGCCCGGGGAATTGTTCCCCCCTCGTTACGCCCCTGTAAACAAGGCATTGTGCGTCTTACGGCACAGTTGAGGATCACCAGCCATACTTGACGTTATCAGATTCTACCCATCGCTGTGTGAAACAAAAGTTTTCTCGTAAACAGACAGAAAATTTCGAAAATAATTGCAGATAAAATAATAAAGAGTCCGACACGCTTAAAAGAGAAGCAGGCAACTCCACACGAACACACCTACCTTTACACACTGCGACTGTAAAACAATATCTCAGCCCACTGCAAGAAAGCGATTAATAAAATTGCGGTTCTCCACATTTAAATCAGAGTGATATCAAATTTTGTTTGGTAAAAATCCTAAAAACAAAACGCAGAAAAAGATACGCTAGCAGTTTCCAACAGCAACCAAAGCGCAACAAGTGTTGCTTGCTCTTGCAGTGTTAAGAAGTTCCACCTGACGCCCATGATTCTCAATAAAAGATGGGACGAAATAAAAAGGTACGCAACATGTATTTACAATAATTCCGGCCATAAAGATGCAAAGGGTCAAGCGACAGTGACAGCACGAAGAACAACAATAGCCTTTGCTGACGTTTGGAAACGTCACAATAAGGCAGGACGAAACGAAAATCTCCGCACGTTGCGAGAAGTGCGAACGCGAGAATGGCAAAAAGAGAAAAGAACAAGTGAAGTGATTAAAAGGATTACAGGGGTTGTGAAGGCATTGGGAGTAAATGCAACGCGCTACAATGCGACAAGTAACCGTGAAAGATTACAAAAATCTTTACCGGCAGTTTTTTCAGTGGGTTTTCTCAGATTAGAGGGAGCAGTAAAAGTTCAGTCGAGTGCGTAATAAAATATAGAGCCATACGTAAATCAGCATCGTAGATCGCGCGATGCGTGAGATTGTTACATCACGCTTTGGATGTTCTTTCGCGTTCGGCGCTTTTTCGGCTTTCCCGCTTTTTTCTGTTGCTGCGCGGTCGCCGCGATCTTAGCACGTGACGTCATTGGGTCATCTCCGCGAAGAGGCGGGCTTCGGATTGGCTGACGACTGACGACACGTGACTTCGAGCATGAGATCTGCGAAGGAGTCGTTGAGACGAGAGCAGTGTCTAAAAACGTCTGGTACGCGAAAAACATACACAGCGTGACTGGTCCGCAACCAGCTGATATTTTCGGAAGGTGGGCAAAATAATTACAACTTGTTTTACATGACGACTAGAAAAGTTTTTGGCTCTTTCGAAATGTTTTTGAAAATTTCGGTGAGGGGAGGCGATTGGCCGGTTGCCTCCTCCCCTGATTGCGGAGCTGCAGCGTGAAATTCGCCGTTTCGCGATGGTCGGGGAATTATTACGTCGTGCGGAGCAAGTTTTCGTTAAGCACTTACATCATAAAAATACCGCTGTGGCCGTCAAACTGAGAAGTGACCTGGAAAGCCCGACGTCGAGACAGGGGTTTAACAGGTTACTTCTGCCTCGACGTTAAGGATTAATCTTTTTGCACAGCCCAACCCTCCAGGCTGACACCAGAACTATCGGGAGCTGGTTTTTGAGCCCCCCGTGGTTTAAATAAGAGAAGGTGTTCTTTGCTGCAGATGTAGTGTATCTTGTCAAAACAAGGGCGGATCCAGCCAGTAAGGAAAGGGGGGGAGGCGATTTCAGTAATATGTGGAAGACAAGTCTCACAACGGCTGCGCTACTGTAAGAGACATGAAGTACAGTATAATTCACAACACTGCTGTGACAAAACTACGGACGACAAAATGACCTTATACAGTGAATACTGTTTTCCGAATTGTACAAAATTATGGTGAATAAAGTCACTTTCGTAGGTTTCAGAGGGGGGCGGTCGCCCCATTCGCTCCCTTTAATCCGCCCCTGCGTCAAAGTCGACAGAGCTGACGTTTGATTGGTGATCTTAGCTATATAACATATTACGTACGAAAGCGCAACACATGGATCTCACTTTACCGAGTTGTTGCCACAAGCCCGTAGCCACGGGGGCACTGCCTTCCCAATTTTTTTTGTGCTCCCATTTTGTCGTGTCCACAAAAATTTGCTTTAAACATAATAAAAACAAAAATCTTGCACCCCTAAAAACTGAGTGTTGCTCCCCAAAACCTTCAAACCAGGCTGCAGGCCTGTGTTGCTATGAGAACGGACAGTGCAGTCACGATTGCGTGGATTACATCCGCAGTGCCATGCGAAGTAGTGCATGGGGTTGCTGTTACGAACAGATGTCTGACAGGTCGATTTCTTCACGACCGATCCGTTAGTCAGGCCACATCTTACGCATGCACCACTGAGACCACCACGAGGCCTTGTCCTGACTTGGTGCCGATAGCTTCCGGAAAATAGGGTCACCAGAAGTTGGACACAGGAGCATAGCAGGAAATTTTATGTCCTTGAAATATCAGCGCATACGCTTCTATCGAAGCCCTGAATCTATAGTACGAGAGCTACTCCGCATGCTTGTTTCAGGTGCTGCGCAACTCACCGGCGCCGATTGTGACGCTCTGCCGCCCTTAATGACGTCACTTCCGTCGTCAGCAGACGGATTCGGGCACATGGCACCTATCTTGGGGAATCCCGGAGAGTGGGAAAAGTCAAGGTGGTCGTCGCTGTTGCTTTCCGAGCTGCGAGGAAACGGTTGATTGATCACAGCGGTGACGTACATGCACGCGAATAATCAAAATTGGCGCCAATCGTTGTGAAAATTGCGGTAATGCTTTTTGTGTGGAAAGCTAGGAAAATCTTCAAGCTGCACGATTTTTAAAAGTCGTACGGTCGACGTTAAGGATTAATATAAAACAGCTTGTGAACGGCTGCATGTGACGTAACAAGCGAATAATTAAAATCCGGCATTCGTTGTGATAATTGCGACAATGCTCTTCAACAACAGGCGCTGAACAGCTTCAATTGGCAAAGCAGTTCGACTGTTTCGTGCGAATGCAACAATTGCGTCACACGTGTAGCTGCTGTCGACAGAACAAGCTTATTTGAGATTTTCTGACATTGCAGCTTTCTTTGTCAAAGCACTTGTTGTCGTGTTGCAACGTTGAAAGCAGATGTATGAAAGCTTTGGAAATTTCTGATACAACAGCTGTCTTTGTCAACAAACACACAGCACATGCGCGATCGTATTCTGAAATTAACAATATTCTGATCGAAAGAATACTCACATGCCAACACCTCGTTCTAGATGGAAAATTAATCTACGACCCGCCCCCCCCCGAGATTAATGATTGTATATTGCAAATGAAAGAATGAAAGGAAGTACGGCAGAATACAGATGAAGTTAATGCACAACCCACGCGACGGAATTAGTAAAGGTAACGCATTTTTCTCTCGCGTTTGGCGGTAAAGCTATTGGAAGCAGGATACATAGTTTATGCATCATAGGCTGGCTGTAAAATCTTAGATCTATTTTCAAGGTTGACAACACTGAGACATGTGCACTGATATCTTGTTCCAGATAAACTTCATTTATGTTACAAGACATTGGAAATTATTGAGACAACTATTGTCACGCGTGAAAAAGGTAAAAGGCATAGCTGATGATTTAGTCAAGGAAAGGTCGAATTACTGATAAATAAAACTGATTTGACCTTTAAGTTACAACCCAAGGACACACTCGCATTCACGTGAGCCCGATTCGGTAAATTATCACTCGCTGTTTTAATTATGGGCAAACTCACAGACACCGCCGCTGATAGCAGTGTCGAAGATAATCACAAGATCTGCTGCTGGTATTAAAAGGATTTCTGATTCAGCTACAACCAAGAAAACGATCCATATGAGCCAGGCCAAACGCGCAAACCTTCCTTTGAGGCAGTGGTCATCCACGCCTTCGACCTAACTATGTACTGAATATGGAACTTATGACGTAACAAACACCATCAAGAAGTACAACGCGAGCTTGGCACGTTTCCACTAAGTGTTCTAACCACCCACCTCGCTGTTGCTTCTTCGGGGGAGTAGTTCATCGGGAAGCCTGGGGCGTCCTCGAAATGGCCTTCGTCGTCACCCAGTGCACTGCAAAGCAAGCGTCTGCTGAACCTGGGTTTGGAATACGTAGCTTTGGAGCCTAAGGTTGCGGGTTCGGGCTACAATGGCAGGTAGTGCAAGCCGTTCCTCAAAGCATCGTCTACCTCGATTTTAAAAGTCCACGGTTTAACGAGAGCCAGAAAGATTGACAATAACCAGTATACCAGTAAGTTTCTTCTTGTTTTTTAAGGTAGAATGCCGAAAAAAAGGCAATTGAAGGTTAAATTAACGATTTATTTTATCGCGAATTTTTTCCTTTTTTGCGCTATTATACTTCGATTCCACCAATATCTGGCCTCCTTGTTCACAACAATCAACTTCCGCGTCCAGGCAGCTCGCAAACTAAGGTGGTTAGAAATGCAATCTCATCGTCCTGCGGCAAAAGAGACAACAACGCATGACACTCACGCAGCTGCGTTGTAGGCTGGAAAGTCGGGGTCGGTGGCTGAACCGGCTGAGTCATCTGAAAGCAAGAGAATGCGCTTTCACCCAACAGAGCTTTCAAATTGTAAGTTTTAAAAATTTTTGTTCCCGTCGCGCGGGACGCATCAAACGATCCGCCTGAATCGTAGATTTATGAACTCTTAAACGCCAGAAATTGCTCTAACCGCTGTTGTCAGTCACAGTAACGAACAGTATTCCATCTAGGAAAACTACACTGAGAAAGTGTTTTAATGAGTACGAATGTTTTAAAGCTGAGTTGGCAGAGTTCTAAATGAAGTACAAACTTCGTGAATTATTAGATTATGTGTAAAATCTTATCAAAATACGAAGAAAGTACACATTTAAGTCAAACAACTTCTTGTTTTCCTGTTTTTTCCAATATTTTGTAATGTTGCAAGTGCGCGAGAATGAGATTTCACTGCGCAAACGATCTGGTGCTGGCGCGCACTTTAGAAAGGAACATTGGTAACAAACCTTCGGCCGAGCCGCCGCGACGCAGGAAAGCCATGGCGCCGGTGACGTCCGTCGAGTTGTCGATGAACTCCCGAAGCTGAGCCTTGAGCATCTGCACAGGGGAGGACGCCAGGTCATGGTTCGGACTGTTGTTGCCAGACCGGCGTTGCACACAGGGCTGTGGGTGCCAGAACCAGAAACTTTTAGGTGGTGGAACCGGAGCCTGGAATTTGGCTTCCGGTTCCACAAGCGCACTGTGGTTTGCGGGGAAAGCGAGTTGTAAAAACTTTGCAATGGTTTTTAGTTTTCAATGGACCAAATCGTTCCAGAGCCGGAGCCAAAAATGTTGATGTCTGGAGCTGGAGCCTGAATATTGAGTATCGGCTCCACAGCCCTGGTTGCAATGACGGACAACTCGCGTTACGCGTTTTCACATCGACTACTGTTACGCAAGCGAGGCGCAAATAACACTCAGCGAACGGACTTTGGGGGGAACTGTTCTGCTCTTTCAAAACAATTTCTAAAGAAGCTTTAGTAACGCTGGTTTCAAAGAAACCCTACGCGTGCAGCTAACAACTCACCTTGTTTTCGTCGCTTAGCAACCGGCACTTCATCCCTTGCTCTTCCAGCTTCTGTTGCAAGTCCCTTTCTGTTTCAGTAGACTTGGAAATAGAGGACTGGACCTTTTTCTTTTCGTCCTATACCACAAAAAACAATATTTAAATTTACTTGAATACAACGTTCTTGCTATTACTGCTTTCTGATAAGCAGAGGCTTTTACGTCTAACGTTGATGTAGCCAGGTTTTAAGGTTTGGAGGGGCAAAATGCACATTTTCAGGGGGGAAAGACTTTTTTTTTTATTAAATGTTAAAACAATTTTTTCTGGGCACAACACAATTCGGGAGGACAAAAAAAAATTGGGGGATCACTGCCCCCGTGGCTACGGGCCTGCGTTGATGCCAAACGGCGTAAATTTTTTATCTGCGCAAAAGCTTGCGATCCGGCCTCTGGCGGTTTTCGCCGTTGACCTGCTTTTAAAAGTTCCCACGCAGTTCGACTAGCTTCTTTAAAAGTTCCCGACGTCGGCTGTTTAGATGTTACATTCACGGTTCATCGAAGGAACATGGTTTTAACGCCTCTGCCAGCAGCCGACTGGACAACATGGCGAGAGCTGTGCGAATAAATAGTTCGTTTTTCAAATAAAAACATTTACACGTCATAGGGATGAGCATCACGACTTAGAGATGATTATGTGGGTCAAAGCCAAAACAAGGTAGGAAACATTGTTTGAAGGCAATCAGAAATCAAAGTAATAGTTTCAAAGCAATAATACAAGAAATGTAACTCTTCGTTTTGAGGTGGACAACCGCATATAGCTTCGATCCTTCAATCGACGCATGGGGACACTTACGTGGTAAAGTTGCTTATACTTCGTGTAGCGGGCGTGTTCGGTCTGCACGACCTTCTCCATCTCATCTAACTTCGTTTGCATCGACCGTGCTTGATCCTGCGTCACAAAGTCAATTGTTTCGTCGGGAGGACGTCACCGTACACCGCTGAACTGAATGTGCGAAGCGCAAGAAACCCGGAAGTGAATAAGGGCTCCCTTTGACTACGCTACGTCCGAATTCAGGGCGCAGACATGGAAAAATAATGGGAAGGTCTTAAGGGGGCGCAGAAGGTGGTGGGTTACGGTCACAGGGGAGAAGGTGGTTGGTAACAAATATCGTAAAAAAGTCGATCACTACCTGTCAGCTCCACACTGAAGCAGGTAAGCAATGCCTGGTCAAGCACTCCTTCAGCAGTTTGCGCACGAACTGCATTGTTTTGCCACTTAGTTCAGGGCCATTAGACAGTCCTCGGGTGCCGCACTATCTTTGGTTGCTGTTTTGATTTTTGTACCTTAGCAACGCAGCGCCAGAAGGCAACGCCGCAATTTAAAACTTGCTTTATCAACATTACCATTGCTTTGAATCACTTTAATATTGTCCAGAGCCACCGCACAGGAAACATGTGCTTTTAGTCGCAATGAACAGGTTGCGACGAAAATTAGCGGCAGCTGGAACCAGAACTGTCGCCAGAAAGTCCTCAATAGGGGGGCTTTACGTTTGTGCAGGGGGGATTGGCGTTCGGCAAATCTGATAAAAGCTCCACTGAATCATAGTGTTTCATACTTCAATTTGGGGGGCTTGGAGCTTTGTTTGGGGTGTGGGGGGGTAAGCCCACAAAAGACCGTGGCGGCGCGACTAGCTGGACCGCAAAAACATGGCCTATAGGAGCCGGTGGATTCGCACATGTCAACTGGACAAAGCTTTTCGATGTTCAAGAATTTGTAACCGCGTCAACGTCGTCGAAAAGCAGCGAAAACCTGAACCCAGCTTTAAAGCACCGTTCCTAGCTCACTCACTGTTTCCGGATCGGCGATAGCCATCAGCAGCTTGCCGATGCTGCCCATGAACCCGGGGTTTTCCCCTTCTTCGGTAGTGGCGACGCCAGTCGTGAGTTCGGTCTGAACGGAGGTGGATGGTTTTTCGGCGTCGACGGCTTGGTCCTCGGCGGGCGCGGTGGCTTTGGTCTGCAAGGGAGAAAAAAGGGGGGGGTCTTTAGGATCACAGCGGAATCTCCGTTCTTGGTGAAGTGCATGATGCGACAGGATAGAGTGCAAGTTAGTGCAAACGATAGAAGCATCGCAGTGGTACAACTGTTCTGTTCAGTTTCGCTCGCACTCGGTTTGTGTACTCCTTTCGGAGCGTCACGCGTAATCTGCAGGAACCCATCTCCGCTTGCTTGCGCCATGGACCACGCGGCTGCTTTCGCAGTGATTGGACTGACGGCGAGTCAAGCATCAACGCCAAGTTTGAGGCTGGACAGACCGCAAGTACCGTTTTTCAAATGACCCGATCGGGAATCGAACCCAGACCACCAGCTTTGGTGGCGCGTGGTAAACCAACTGTACCATTTAGCCGGCAAACAATAGTCGGTAGCTAAATTCACTTTCTGTTTGAAGGCCCGTTATCTTCTGAGGTCACTAGGGGGGTGCGCGAAGCACTGCTGTTTTTCGATCACATCTATTCTGTTTCTTAGCTGAGATGACAAAGCCTGTAGAAAATACGAAATTCGAGAAAATTTTAATCAGCTACAAACAACTCGAACCCAATCCATTCCCTGTGATGTCAGGGGGAGTTTTTATCTTCCGTGCATAACACAGAAAAATGCTCGACGTGTTAGGCAGGATTTTCCGGAAACCGTGGCCGCCAAAACGCACAATTTGTTTCACTAAACCAATGATAAAGTATTGCGACTAGCCAGGCAGACGATCATGGCAGCAAGAAGACGACAATGCTGCTTAACGATGATTATGACACTTTTCTACAAACCGGAGAAAAAGACCCGGATGCCCTCATTGCCATGGCAACTGGGTACAAGATCGTTACAGAGGGCACACACAGAGAGAAAAACGCAAGCCACGCACCAGCCTTTCCAGCTTTTTCGTCAGTTTCTTGACTTTCTTCTCCAAATCACTGCACTCTTTGCTCTTTTTCTTGTAAACGTCAGCGCCCATCGCCAGCCTCTTGCTGTAATCATCGACCTGCCACGACAACAGTTCGAAGCGAGTCGTTTCTTAGATCGCGACGGGGCAAGCGTTTGTACTGAAAATTGTACCGAAATCACGTTTGTACCGGAAACTATACCGAAATCACGTTTGTACCGGAAACTGTACCGAAATCACGTTTGTACCGGAAACTGTACCGAAATCACGTTTGTACCGGAAACTGTACCGAAATCACGTTCGTGCCGAAAATTGCACCGGAACCTTACCAGGCCACGCAAATATTTTCCGCGATAGAAACATCCAACAAAAAACAGTTGCTGTTCAGAAAATAGCGCTGAAGAATGAAACGGCTGAAGTGACTTTGCTAGCAATTTTCAAGGAAAAAACGACGTGCTTTGAAACAAGCGAACGTTTTGGTGTGCATCTGCCCGAGCTTGCGTAAGAGGCATAATCCGAATAGCTCAAGGCATTGAAGTTTTACAGACTGGAGATTGTTTATAAACACGTGGCAGAGGATTTCGACAACACAAGGAATGAACGTAAAATGGCATCACCACGAAGTAAAAAACATGCCGTGGAAATTCGTTCATTTTTTCATGCGATATGTATCGAAAAAAGTCTTTGCTAGCCACAGCATAGATCAGTGGTTCTTAACCGGGGGGCACGCCTCCCCAGGGAGAAGTCAATAAATTTCCAGGGGGAGCAATCCCCTTACGCGTTCTACATCAGGGAATGTTTTTGAACGGCAAGGTGTCCCCACTGATTCACTCATTTAAAATCAGGGGGATTGCAATAAAGGACAGTTACTCAAGGGAGGCGTGGCAGAAACAAGGATAACATTCACTGACATAGATAGTCGCTAAAGCCTTGGGCTACGTTTAACAGCAGCATGCGGAAACCTACGGCGGAACAGGCGTGCGACGTATTTCAACAGCGATGAAAATCGATTTAAAGCAAAATAATGGCAATATTCCGCGCGCTGTGAGCAAACCCCTGTGGCGATAAATCGATAAATGCTCGGCCATAGGTGGTGCACAGACATTCAATCCGCTGTGTCTCTATACAGCGGGACAACAGGCTTACCTTGCTGGTGAGATCGTCGATGGTAGCCTCCTGTTCGGCGAGCTTTGCTTCAGCGCCACTTTCCACATCGCTGGTCTGCACCTACGCGAAACGTTAAATTTGCGCGGGCTCTTCGTTTTATCAGCGGTTCGCTCAGAAGCACACGCATTAACGTCAGTTCAAAATTATCAGCTTGTCGTATTCTTGCCGCGCAGACGCGCCAGAGCGGTTTCTATAGCAACCCGATGATTCTGTTGCATTTTAAACGTTACCATGAGAGAGTACTTTCGAAGTAAATGGACGACGATGTATGTTTTCACAAAAACATGGAGAAGGCGGGCGGAAGAGGAAATTAGGAAAATTGGTCTGAGTCTAGCTAGAGGACGCTTTGAATCGATTAAAGTGGAAAGGACTGAAATTATTGGCCATGAGGTTACTCCGGCCGCCTCCGTATTGGGGATAGAACCGCATTTAAAAGGTGGATCACTACTACTTCTAGTAACGAAATGTCCTCACGGAAAAAAGGTCCTCGTTCGCTTTTAAACTGAAAATATGGACTCACCCGTGTGCGATTGCAGTTGTGGTAAATTTTTGTGTCACTGGATCATGAGCTGAGGAAGACGGTAGAGGCCAGTTGCTTTACTTTTTACTTTCGAAAGTTCGACACAGCGAAAGATTGTCGCTCACCTCGGCGCTGTCCTGGCGCTGTTTCTTCGTTTGAGTCCTTTGGTCTTTTGTGACCATGATGGCAGTTTGGCCCCGCGCAGCGGCCTGGGCCACAGCGTTGTCCGCTTCTTCCAGTTGCTGACGCAACAGCCTGATTTCGTCCTAATCATAGCAAGCATTATGATGATTTCAACAATCATTGTGACGATCTCATAACAAACATTGTGACGATGCCGAGTAAAAGAGCAACGCAAATGCGGTCGGTGGGTACACAAAGCGCAGCAGGCGGAATGCTATGCCGCGCCACGCCGTTGCGTGGGTGTTGGCCACAGAACGCTGCTGAAAAAAACAGAACTGAAACGATGACGAGGTCTTGCAGATAAAGACGTCTAGGCAAGCATTCCTGTGAGCAATATTTAAAAACATGTAACACGGATGCGGTTCCCGTTTCAAGGAGAAAACGCTTAAAGAACGCGCTACATTGGTTATTAGCAGCATGTCGGCATATTGCTCTTCCGAAAGAGATGAGCTGACGTTCGGTGGTTGGCGGAGCTGATTGGCAGCTGAAGAGCACCGTGAATCGCGAACTGACGACCGCAAAGTTTAAATTGATATTATACGCAATAATTTTTGAAGGCACCTGCTAATCGTGCAATCATAACGACTGTGTGTCGGCAAACGATCGTCCATGTGTCACGGTTACTGTTTCTGAGTCTGCGTCTGCTGTGGTCGTTAAAATCAAGAATGCTCCTCTGTTCTCGGCTATGGCGTAGCCCCAGCTACCGAGGTTTGAAAAAGCGCAAATAGTAGCTTTGAAAGTCAGGGTATTTTGATATATTCACACGCAGTCGCAACCGAAAAGCTGCTGCCTTGTCGTTTTATTCTGGCGGTGGTGAAACCGCATGAAAAAACCAGCGGCGTTTGTTTGGATGAGATGTCGAGGTCTTCGGTTCGAATCTCAACCCTCTGATGAAAATGATGAGCTTCACGACTGATTTTTTGACCATTTGCAAAATTGTGTTTAGTGCTTTGTTCTGGCTCGTTTAAACTTTGCAAAGCACTTGCAATGAACAAAAAAGGAGTTTGTAGTGACAAGTCGGCCGTTGCCATGGCAACTAATGATGAAATTCAGGGTCGGGACGATGTTCCTCCACCAGAGGGACCAGATGAGCATGAATATTTTTTCATGATCGTTCAACATATGAAGACCAAGTCTCCTTGCCAAGGATGACCCTACTCCTTCGATCGCGTGTCGAGCATTTTACAGAAGGTACTGTGCGTCTCTCCCAAACTAATATGATAACGGAATGAGGTTCGCAAAATACTAACCAGCATTTCGCGTTCGGCCTCTTCAGCCTTGTTCCGTTCCAAAATCACCCCATCCTCGCACAGCTGTACTTTCTTCTCCGCGACCTCCAGCTTGTCTTCGACCGTCTCGAGCTGGAACTGGAGGGCGGTCAAGGTGGAGCGGGCGCCGCGCAAGTCTCCGTCGACAGCTTCTTTGTTCTGCAAACGTTCTCCAGCCGTCAGTGCGCAGAACATTTTGCGTGACGGGACGTTTTGCGCAACCAGACGTTTTACGTAACGTGAACATTTTACACGACAAGACGTTTTGCGTAACGTGGACATTTTGCACAACGGGACGTTTTGCGCAGCCGGACGTTGTGCACAACGGGACGTTTTGCGCAACCGGACGTTTTGCGTAACGTGAACATTTTACACAACAAGACGTTTTGCGTAATGTGAACATTTTGCACAACGGGACGTTTTGCGCAGCCGGACGTTTTGCGAAACGGGACGTTTTGCGTAACGTGAAATAACGACAAAGTGCGGTGAAGACGCGAATACCGCTGCTGTCAGGCNAACTGACAAAACAGACGGCGGACGCCAAGTGGCACCTTTTTCGGCACTCGGGAGGCGAGACGGCGACCAGCAACAGCTGTGCGAGCGAACATGGCTTTTGTTCACGTTTCTCACAATAGGGTTACAATACATCGCCTTCTTAAGAGAATATGCGGAGTGGAAAGATCGTGTGACTCCGGCACAAAGAGCAGGTTAAAGTTTTTATTCAGTACGAGCTGCTTTGTTAAATGGCTTAAACAGCTTTGTTTTCAAATCCATCTGGGCATACGACGTGATGGTTGAGATACAGTATCAACGTCTACCTGGCACGCAAATAAAGATATTTTTTGCGTTAGTAGTTACCATTTTTCATACATTACAAAACAACGTGATGCTGCGTTGTCCAATATGAAAGTAACTCGACATGGTACCAAGATTTAACACGTTCACTTTGTCGTCATTCGAATACAATGAGAAGACCGCAATCAGGTCTGATATCAACAATGTGTCTCCCATTGCTACAAGATTTGCTGCTACCCCGTGGTCAGCGTCTGACACAACATTTGGGGCAAGAGAAGAAATCGTTTAAGCAAACGTAAGGAGTTGAGTTTGCAATGAAAGACGCCAATCTGTTTCAGGGGCGTAACGAGGATGGGCAAAGGGGGAACAATTCTCCGGGCATCGAATGACTGAGAGGACGCAGTAAAGTCCCAACAATGCCACAAGTACTCTCCTTAGATACAGTACATTTGCTTCAGAAAGAACCTACTGCAGGTTCGAACATGGGGGCGCCAAACTTGCTTCTTGCCCCGGGCGTCATCTAACCTCATTACGCCCCTGATCTGTCTTTAAGGCCGAAAAACGTATGGTAGCAGATTGGCAGTCATGACTGCTTTCACAATCGAAGGGATCAACGGTTCAACCACAGATCGACTGAAGCGTAAAAGCAGCGGATACTGTACCACATGGTAAAATATTAACACTTCGTTGCTAGTTCACCTTCTTCAATGCGTTGATATCACACATGAGCTTGTCCCGGGCCTGAGTTACGTCAGTCAGCTCGTTACGTAAGAGCTTCTTAGAAGTCTGCAGAGCGTTGACTTGTTCCCGGGAATTTCGAACGGCGTCGGCCATCTTGTTCATCTGCGAGAGTATCAAAGCAAAAGCTGAAAAGCGCGCTATTTGCTTCGACAAGACCGAGGTTGGGCAGAGGCCTGGAAATTGTCTTTTTCAGTAAAGCAGACCCTGTGTTGAATTGCTGAGAGGCCCAATTTCCATTTTGATACATTTTCTCTCGAATTTTTTTGCAGTAAGGCACTTACAAATATGCGGCTTTGCGAAAATTTTACTGTGTGGCTTAGTGATGAAAAGCACACTGCAGCGAACATAGTAAACTTCAAGCATCACGCCGCTTCCTCCAGCTGCGATACCATGCAGCCACGGTGGTAAGGGCTGCATCTACGAACGTATATTAAAAATATCGATCAAAAGGTTTTGTTGAAATTACACCAGTAGAAGGAGGCCAGAAACGGACGAGATCCCTGTTGCAACGATTATTACGTCATTGCCCTGCAGGCGTCGTCGCGCGGTCTGGAATAAACAGAGCAAAGCTAAAAAGCGTGGCTGAGAAGACTTAATGGCGTTTAAGAACTAAAGCGACTACTTTTTCGTTGTTCTTGTGCAGGAAACGCTGTGAGAAAAGAAAAGTCGTTTCGGTTTAAGAGTTTTGCGCGGATTTCTAAAAATAAAACTAAGCACTTTTGATGGCACTCATAGCTACTCGCGATCTAAAGAACACAACGCACAAGATGTTTACTTTGTGAAAATGTGTTGCTTCAAACTCCTGCAGAGCAACAAATGCGTAACTCAGCGGCAGTCATCTATAAGGTTGTCGTTGATTTTGATCATATTCTTGACAAAAGATCGTGTCTAACATTGGAGCCACGGTTGTCGCCGGTGGTTCCGACTCCCCTTTGCAGTTGATGCTCGCCATTCGCAGGTGATGATGAACCTCCCTTTAGTTTTTCGCTGAATGAGCCTTTGTTTTTATTTGCTCCCCAACAAACAAAACCTGGGGAAGCGCTCGAATGGAGGTCAATACATGGGGTTTGGCAAGCTACTGCAACACCGCTGGAAGTACCCGTGCGTGAAAGGCTTCCTTACCGCAGGAAACATCTACTTTTATCGTGTCTTACAGACAAAAGCACTCATGCAGCTTGTCAGCAGTGCTTTGGCTGGGCGCGGGACTATAAGTAAAAGCAGGCACGTTAAAAAGAGTTCATAACCTTCATGCTGCAGGTGAGCATAAGCACAAATCGTTTTTTTTCAGCCTGTGAGTGACAAACGAGTTTTTTTCAGCCTGTGAGTGACAAACGAGTTTTTTTCAGCCTGTGAGTGACAAACGAGTTTTATTCAGCCTGTGAGTGACAAACGAGTGTTTTTCAGCCTGTGAATGACAGACGAGTTTTTTCAGCCTGTGACTGACAAACGAGTTTTTTTCCGCGTGTGAGTGACAAACGAGTTTTTTTCAGCCTGTGAGTGACAAACGAGTTTTTTTCAGCCTGTGAGTGACAAACGAGTTTTTTTCAGCCTGTGACTGACAAACGCAGCGTTCGCGACGAGGCAGCTGCGCTGCATTGCTTTGCAACGGTGCCAACGCTGCTGCGTCAAATGTCGCGCTCGCAGGTCACGGCCCGTTTCGTTCGTACTTGAGGCGACCTCCGCGCTGTTTTCTTTCAAATGTCGCTTCGAGGGAAGCGCGTTTGTTCGGGTCACGTGAAACAGGTCACGTGAGATGCAATCGATACTGATGACGCACAGAAGAGGGCGGTTGCGATGGAGCGCGGCGTCGCGTTGCCTGTTGCGATTCACAGCAAACGGTACCCGTCCAACGACTTGCAATCAACAACAAAATGACTTGTGCCACCGAAGAGTCGGGCGGCGTCCCTTTTGCAATAACAGTACAGTCGTCGTTGGTAAGGGCGGAAATAACTGCACCAATTAAATATTCGAAGTTGGCACATTCCTCTTTAGTAAGACGTGGTGACTATTTACATCGGGGATGGGGGATCTAATTCCTATCGCGGGCCGCATGAGGTGTGTGCTATCGGTATCAACTGTGAGGAAGAGTGACTTCTTGCGAATTACTATCCAACTACCTGCATATCATGTTGCTTCGTTTCGACGTGATGTTGTACCCTAACTTCGGTAACGAATATTCTGGTGCGGGCCATGTCCAATGTTCACGCGGGCCGCAGGTTCCCCACCCCTGGTTTACACAGTTCAAGAGAGAAGCTCAGGGCAGGTTCTAAGTTACTCGTGTCGTAAGTTAAGCGCTTTTTCTGCTAAACGCCGCTTAGCAGTGCACAGCCCTCAGCATTGTGTGCACTCAAGTCTGAGCTCGAATCTAAATCAGTCCCGTCACCACGGGGGGGCTTTGGTGGGCTTAGCCCCCCAAATTGAAACGTGAAGCACTAAACAAGTGGAGCTTTGGTTAATTTCATCATGTCAAGCTCCCCCCGCACAAACGCAAAGCCCCCCTATTGATAACTTTCTGGCGACGGTTCTGATCTAAACCTCTGGGCTATAAAACAATTACCAGGAAATGCTTGATTGAGACTTCAGGACTGACGATGTGTCTCTAGTTGAAATCGATTCCCTGTTAAAAAGCATTTGCTGATTGCTTTGACTGCGTCACCGTTGCGAAGACTATTTACTGGGAAATGCCCTGCTTCGTCAGAGGGATAGAAACAAAAACACTTAATCTTGAGAAAAGCCAAACGCAATGTTAATCCGTTAACCTGCTAGTTCGGACCAACCTCCTGCTTGTATTTTTTCTTGGTAAGTTCCGTCTTCTTCTCCAAAGCGGCTGCCCGGTTTTCTGCGTCTTCCAGAGCTTGCTGACGCTCAATCGACTGCTGGCTGACCGAACCCACCTGTCGAGTCAACTCCTCTACTCGTTCCAACGCCTTCTGACGTTCAAGCTCCGACTCGTTGTACTCGGTCTGCAGGGAAAGATACTTCCAATCAATTTCAAAAAATAAAAGATTAACAAACAATATCAAAAACGCGCCCCGTTGTGACTGTTGTCGCGTGTTTTCGCTGGTTCAGATACGGCAGCTGACGCCAACACGTTGCCATGGCGATTGCTCCACCAGCAGTTCACCGTTAGCAATAATTTGGCAATCGCAAAATACTTTTTTTATTAAATAAAATTTACAGGAACAACTTTCATGATGTGATCTCTTATTATAATGAATCAGAGATAGCTTCATAAGTCATCGCTTTGTTAAACGTCGCCTGTGACGTCAACAAAGGAAGCGACTCCCATGGTAAAAAGTTTCAAGCTTCAGAGTTCGCACGTTCACGTGAGAATGACAAGACGTAACATCAAACTTCAAACCTGATACGAAAGCAGCCTTCCATCAGTTCACAACCTTAACACTTGAAGGGGAATGGCGCAAACCAGAATACCGTAACCAGGAAGCAATGAACTTAAAGTTGGCGATTGGTACAGTAATACGATAAACGTTGCAAGAGCTTAGGTTGACGAAGGCAGTTAACGCATCAGTCACTTTCCAACTGGTCACTTCCGCTGTTTTTTCTCTGCAGTTTTTCTTCAGTATAAAGAAATTGTTATAGAAGCTGATAGCACAAAACAACCGTACTCACCAGTTCAGTTGGTAAGCGCAAAAGATATCGCATGTAGCGCGCAAAACGAAAATGACAACTAGTGTTTGGAGTGTGATTTATAACACTGATAAGCAGGTTTTTACCTTGTACAGATCTCTTTCCTCTTGGTACTGCTGCATTTTCCTGACAACGGCATCTTTCTCAGTGCGCAGCTCATTCAGTTTCGTCTCAGCCTGACTGTGGTCGTCGTGGGATGCTTGTTTCAATTCCTCTTGCTGAAGAGACAGAGCCTGGAGAAAAACACGGCAATAAAGCAGCTTTTCGCGGGCTTAGAAACAGTTTTACGTGTTACTCTCTATTTACAAACAATGGCATTGGTATGCAGTAGTGGGTGCCCGACGCTTATACAAGAAAGTAAATAGAGTGTTTTACAGGAGCTGAGTTCAAAAATCACCCACCCCGAGGTGGAGTCTGATCGCACAGAAAAACACCGCGGGGGAGGATGCACGGTCGAGTATAAACAAAGCACAGCTGCGTTGGCGTTCGTTCCGGAAGGATTGGGGAACTAGTCGAGTGACGTTTACC
>JGI24158J21664_10003138_pt1 | contig 20547 bp, 13 predicted proteins | sample Ectturendosymbi3_FD_21664 | JGI IMG/M metagenome (IMG submission 21664) | reverse complement strand
AAATCCACAACCCCAACCAAAAAATTTTTTTTCGAGTGCAATCTACTAGACTGGCCGATCCGTTTGAGCTCTTGAACAGCTCTCTAGCGCAATCGGCAGAGGAGCTAGGGCGTTTGTAAGGCAAACAAAAACTGCTGTTTTTTAGGCCGAAATCCAAGTACGAATATACCATAGGCCGGCTCTATAAGTGTTAACCACAAATGTAGTAAGATAGTTTATTGAGGTAGGCCTAATCTACAAAATGACATGTGCTCAGAAAAACTATGAACATTTTCAATACCTACAATGATATGTTGTGATCTGTCAAATCATGAACATTAACAGAAAAAACATTGATTGAGCTAAGCCTGTTTTTTTCTGTCATACTCTGAAATGTCTTTGAAATAACAAAAAAAAATCAAGTCATTTTGGTCAGAATGTCTGAAAATAGAGGCTAAATGAACAGTGTTACGGCGAGTTTTAATACAGCTGTGAGACAAATGACTGAAACGTCTCAGTGACCAAAATTTCTCAGTAAAGAATGACTGGAATGCCTCAGAAAAATAAACAGGATTGAGCTAAGTGATTTATACTCAAGGCTTTACTACACTTTAAAAAAAATTATTTTCTAGTTTACTGACAATCTGCACATGAAGATGAATTTCTTATTTGATTAAAACAATCAAGAGCCACTAGTTTATGTGTCAAGAAGATTGTGCTTTCACGAGCAGATCTACATTTAAAATGTTATCTGACAAATATTTCTGGCAGATACATTTACAATTGCAGTGCGAATTAAAGCAAGGAAAATGGTACTATTTAACACAAACATGGTAATTGCTAATTTATCAAAGATGAGTTCACATTATCTGCTTCTTGTTTAAGCCTGCTTGAATGTTTGTGTTTGTTTTAGTTACAAAGCTTACAAATTTTTGAAACCATCTTTCTGCTTCATAAGGTCATACTTAAAGTGATGATAAAAATGTTTTACTTCCTCTGAAAGTTAAATTGAAAACATAATGTATTACTCACAATAGATTTTCACTGTAGGTCTTCATCCAAACCAGCATTGTGAAATACATGTGGTTTTGTGTGATCAAATAAACATTAACTGAATCAGTTTGCCCCAAAAATTTGTTACTATCATTTTATGCATTTTGGCAACACCAGCTAACCAAATCATCTTGTAGAAGTAAGGTTTATATTTTCCATTGACTGATGATTAAGCCAATGTGGGTTTACATTGGAATATTTGAAATGGTTATCAACATTAATTTTAGGGCTTACCAGTTTGTTTAAACGTGATCACTTGAAATAACCAGCAAATCTACCCTTCACCAAACAAAACCAGGCAAGATAGAGCCTACATCTATTGCACATTTTATATCTTTGGTTCAATGGTATGCCCACTGGACTTACTATTGAAGTTCTTGTTGTTAATTGATAACAATGTGTGGAATACGCAAAAGCCAACCTGCATTCACATCTTGGAGCCAGCAGGTGAAAAATTTCCCTCTTGTTTATCGAATCTATATTTCCATTACATGTTTGAAGCAAAATATTTGAAAGTGTTTTTCTATGATCTGGTACTAGTTACGCACTTTTTTCATAGCTCTCAAGTAGTTTAAATAAAAAAAGTCAATGCAGACAAAGTTAGGCCAGCCTATATTGTGGGCCTATAGTGGTGTAAAAGCAAATGTACAGTAAACTTCTTTCTAGCTGAACTGACAACCTGCAAAACAGAAAACTAACTGCAAAACAATTTTTGTTCACTTTCACTTGGCAGATCACATTTAGTTTGCCTTTACTGAGTTTGTGTGTAGCCTAGCCTAAAAAATGATTGCTAGGCTACAGTGAATATAATAGGGGACTGGAATATGATACAAGTGCGGCCACACAGCTAATTTAAACATAGCAGTACAAACCTACTAGGAAACAACACGGAATAAGTAGCCTACTACAGGAACACGCTGATAACCACTTCAAACAAGAAGGCTACATAAAGTAAACATCCTGGACCTAGAAAGCTGAGCCCTACAGTGGAAAACACAAGCGAAGCTGAGGAAAGTTCAGAATTTTTTGCTCCAAGAACAAAACTGAATGAAAAGTACAGGGAACAAAGCCAGAGGAAATTGAAAGAAGTTCGCCACTTTCGCAAGCCTTCCCAGCCAACAATAGAATAAACAAAGATTTTAGCACAGGTTCGCAAGACTTTGCGATAGTCTAAACCCACCTTAAGTGTTGTGTACCATGTTGATAGATTTAGCAACCTTTAGCGATGGTACAGTCAGCCATACTAATTTATGTGCATGAGAGTGGCAAAAATTTGTACCCCAGTTAATAAGCCCAAAATCGTCAGGTCCCGAGGTGGGCTTAAGTGGGGACTACTGAATTAAGAAAATAATATTCTGAAATGTGTTAATGCATGAATTGAACAGATCAATTTTTAATTAATGACTGAAATCAAAACTCGTAATGAAAAGGAATATTTTCGAAAAAAGCCAAAGACTCCTATCAAAGAAGTCAATGTTTTTCAGCACTTCTCTAAAAAGCAAAGCTAGTGAGAAAAACATGGTGGAAGGCAGAACTGGGCAAAGTGATCAATATGACTAGTCTTCATGTCTATAATTATTATTAAAGCCATAACCTGGCTTCAAAAACTTTGAAATTGGAAGGCTTTTACAAACAGCATGTCATCTTCAGAGAATATGCTTATGAATTCACATATACAGTTTTGCCAAAGCAGCAGTTGTCTTAACATATACCGTATTTATTCGATTGTAAGCCATGGTTTGTAATGTTATTTTCTCATCATTTCGTGTAGCTTATCAAAGGCAACTTATATTTGTTTCTTTACCTTTTCTGAAGGTCTAAATAGCGCTCAGTCTTTCCTTGGCAATGTTTTGTCAACCAAACTCTCTTTTTGCATTCTCTTCTCTTCAGTATCAAGAGGCACGTCACAGGAGGGATAATAATGAACATGGAAAGCAGATGTGGTGGTGTATGTATCATTACCTGGATTGCCAATTAAACGTGAAATGTGCTAATGCGCAAAAGTATTACAATCAAGGATGGCTTACATTAATTTTTTAACACCATTTCACTCGGCTTACAATCAAGGGTGGCTTACAATCGAATAAATATGGTATGCCTTACAATTTTTCAACTATTTTGCAAATGTATCACGATCAACATTATCAGGTACGCAGGTGCAGTCCTTCATAATAATCCATTTGGTGTTGTTTTTTTATGTTGCAGAATGTTGCTGTGTTTTTGATAGACTTTGACATCGTAGATATCTTGTATGATGTCATTATGAAGAGCAAATCACCCAGAATCACAGTAAGCTGAAAGAATCTACTTCACTTCCCATGGATGTGAACATTGATGACTTAAAGAATGTTTGGTTTTGTTGAAGGAGATTTCTGTTGGAATATTGGGAAACATGGTGTGCTGTGACAAAGCTTGTGAAGTAATCAGCAAGTATCCCAATCTCAGGTAAACCAGAATGTGTTTGCACAAGCGTTGAGTAGACAGTACTCTTCACCAATGCAGACTCTGTCCTTGTTAAAATCTATTCTGACTGTATCCTTATAAATGTATGCGTGTAGGTAAGTTTTGTGTACTGGCATATGTACGCTGTTGACGAATCCGTTCTTGCAGTGGTTTATAAAAACGTCTATGTGTGACCTGTGCCTTCTTGACTAAATTGGTCCTTAGTGGTCCTNAGTGGCAGCATGNTCCTTAGTGGTCCTTAGTGGCAGCATGTATTAATAGAAAAAGCTTGTTTCGTTTGTTGTAACTGATTCATCCAATTCTAATATAAGGATACACTCACTTTTTGTTGATGACCCAGATTTAAGGCAAAATGCTAATAGTGTAAAATTGTAAATTCAGCTGCTTATGAAGTACCAATATAGTGAATTTATTTTTGGGTAAATGCGTCCACAAAGTTTCAACCTATGTTTGGATGCAGTGATCAATGTAAACTTGAAAAGGGTAATACAGACAGCTGTGTTGCTGTTTGTATAATGGAGGAACCTTTTTCAAAGTGGGGGGCACAAGTGCACGTCAAAAAACTATGGAGATTTTTCAAAATAAACAATTTACTTTAACACTAAACCCAATACTAATTGTGTTGCTTAAAGCCATCTTAGCAAAATTCAAAGTTTTAAAGTGGGGAGGCCAGGTTCCACCAGAAAAAGGTGGGGGGCCTAGGCATATGCAGCTCCCCAGTTCCGCCACCCCTGTGTACCATACTAGGGTAACCAAACCGATCATTGTAAACAGTTGTGTTGTACTATATCCAACTATGATGGTGTAATTTATGAACTAAAACATTATGTTAATAACCATAATAACGATGCATTATGTATGTTGTATCGCAGCTTAATAAACTCACAAGCACAGTATGGGATTATTGCCTGGGGAAGAGCAGCTTCATGCCATCTACAGACAATATCGGTTGTTTTAAATCGTGCCATGAGAGATGTTTAAACATAAATGAGCTTGTGACTAACAAAATTGCTACCATTTATAAAACGCAGAAAATTCTCCAACTAAAAGATTTATATACCATGAAGTGAGCAAATTCATGTACTAGTATGCTAACTCTCAGCTACCAGCTACATTTATCCATTATGTTAAACCCGTTACAGATATTCATCCGTATAATACAAGACAAATCAAAACCCGACCATTTGCTTTACAAAAAGCACGTTCAAACTCAGGCGCTAAAAAGATAAAGTTTTCAGTGTAATAGAAATCTGGTCAAAAATTCCTTTAGAAATAAAAAACAAACAGTGTTTATCACTTTTTTCAGCGGAATACAAAAAATATGTATTGCTCAGCTACAAGAAACATTGTGATCTTTTTGTTGGAGTACATAAAACAGGTGCATTGATCTAATTATTTGACGCTGTTACAATGGAAATAATCAAATCAAGAAGTATCGCTGTTNTATCATACTCTGTTTGTNTTCTGGTGTGCTCACTAAAATTGGTCGCAACGAACGCTTGTATGAAGCAGTGGGGTGCCTTCAGTCTACCATTGTAATGCTGTACTAGTTTATAAGTTTTGCCTCATTTCCTCTCTAGCTTTCATGAATATTTTAAATATGTGAAAACAGAAAATCTACAATGTGGCAATGACAAACCATTTTCTTCTGGTGGCTTGCTTGCCTACAACGCATCTTGCTTCAATAAAACATAACCGCATATCAAATTAATTATTATTAAACTTTATACTCAGAACAAAAGACGTTTAATTACCACCATAAACTGTTCCCATTACACGAAAAGTAGCTTCGTCCTTGGGAGGTCTGCAGCTTAAAAGACCCCTGGTCCTTCGCAGTCTCCCATTACCCCCATGCATTCTACAAATCGGTGCATTTGGAAAGTCATCGCAGCACTACATTATAAAAATAGTGATGGCGTCAATCATGTGCATGCCCTTTATGCTTGTGTTTCATACAAAGTCGGGGATTCCCAACCTTTTTACGATCTCGTACCACTTGGGCACCCCGTATTGTCAACGCGTACCACTTCTTCCAGAACAACTAATTTGATCGAATCTTAGTTTATTCAGAAGAATGATATACAATACATTAAAATAACAATAAAAGACCGCAACTAAACTTAATGATATTTTTGTTTGTGTTTACCTTCCACCAATTTGTCGATGCATGTCGTAAATTTGCTAACAGCGCATCGAAAGTCGTAATGTTACGATACAATAGGAATAGCAAGCTACAGGAAAATTTGTTTATTTAGAAACAAAGCCCGATACTTAAACTAGAAAGCTGTGATTTCAGGTTTTTGTGAAAAATGGAAGTTACTCGCGTACCACCTGGAAGGCCTTCGCGTACCACTAGTGGTACGCGTACCACAGGTTGGGAACCCCTGATCAAAGTAAATGTATTAGCGCCATCAAGCGTTACTTTTTTACTACTTCCACGTATATATCTTCGAGTTCATACATGTTTTTGTGTGTTACTTATCACTGCGATGTATGCTTATACCTCGCGCGTTGCGTATGGTAGTGAAGACGTTATACACAATAAACCACAAGTGTTTTTCGTAGAAAAAAAAAAGACAAACTAAGACTCACCAATATATGCTTTTCCCAAAGCGCACCGAATCAGGTTTGAAAATTCTTCAGTTTAGGGCATTAAAATGCTGGATTTAAAGAATGAACTTCGTTCTGGATTCGATTACGTGTATCGTATATCTGCGTTGTTGCAGTGCTCTTCAACCTTTTTGTCATCGTGGCACCCGTGGTATACCTTCGCGTTTGTCATGGAACCCCCATTAACAAAAATAAAAAAACACGAATTACTTGTAAGAAAATCAAATATTTCGTTATTAGACACTTCAACANATAAACAGTTNTTACAGGAGTTTAAAAGCAAGACATTTAATGACCCGGTTGTTCTTGGATTTCTGGAATGTACCTGCTACATTCAGANNTTGGCAAAAAGAAGCCGNAACTCAAATTCGTGTCGCCCCATTTGTTTAACTTTGGCAATTGAATTACATTTGGTCCGCTTCGGATTAGGTGCCTCTTACATTTGAACTATATTGCTCATTGCCGTCCACACCTTCGCTATTTTTATCATTTCGCTTCACATAGGAAAATATGCTGTTATTGCTTCAACGGGCTTTACTAAATAGTAAAAAGTTGGGTTTCACACTGTTTCCACTTTGTTCTTACAAAGGCTGAACAGCAGGTCTAGTGCCTTACTACTCCGATGTACAGTACTGTGAAGTGTGAACTCAGGGCTCTCACAAATGCAACTCCAAAAATCCGTAAATCTGTGGTAGTGCAGCACATAGGTGTAGGAGCAGGCAAATTTTTGGGGGTGCGAAGGATTATTGCCGAATTCTCCCAAACTTGCCCGAAAAAAACTCCATAGAAAATGACCTCCAAAAAAAACTCTTCATGTTATTTTGGGCGCCATTTTTGCTCAAATTTTCAGAGGTTTGCTCAGATTTTCAGGGATTTTGTGAAGGTTTTCAGAGATTTTGCCCAGATTTCCACAGATTTTCAGGGATTTTGCCCGGCTTTTCACCAAGTCAATATTTTTGAGGGTGCGTGCGCTTGCACCCCCGCCTCCTGCACCAGTGGTGCAGCATAGAGCATAAAATCAGAGTGCTTGATAAATGTTAAAAATAGAACCAAATATGATTTCCAGCATAAACTGAAATAGTTTACACATTTTCAAACATTTCCGAAAATCCCTAAAAGTGAGAGCACTGTGTGAACTGTACATCGGCAACATCGTATGACTGTGATGCAACAATAACGTTCTTCTTAATTGCACAACAATGAACAAGTGACGCAACAACTGTCAACATTTCTAGTTCCGCTGTCTGCACTCAACCTCCTGTAAAACTAACTGGCCTACTTGGAGTCATAATGACGCATCAACATACTAAATCAAGAAATCATTTCCCCTAAAACACGAGGAATCCTTAAAACTCACGGAACCCCTGTTGAAGAGCACTACGTTATTGGTACTGTATTATCCACACGTGACTTCTGTAACAATGTGCAAGATATCCATGCCCTTGTATCTGTGATACTTACGCAGATGTATTTCGCAATAGGTACTCATGCAACTTACGTTGTCTTCTTTTTCCAACTTCCAACTGTTGCAAGTAGACTTTTTGGTAGATATATGTTTTGAGTAATACATTGCGTGGTCGCTGTAATTTTAAGTCGAATTTTGTTGTGTGATTTTGAACTCAGCTAAGGAATTGTGGCTTTGCTGCGTGGTCAGTGGTCTCCATAAAGCCACAATGCAATTTGCGCACCGTGTCACCGTATGTATCAATGAAAGCTGCAGATTGCGTTTTTGCTTACATAAATTGCATCGGCAGCAAAACAACCTTTTAAACATGCAGCTGTTCGCTTACTTTGCAAGCGACTGCCTTTAGTAAGCCTGACACTAGAATGCAGCATTGCCTACAACTGTATTAAAATAACCCTTATTTTTTTCTATGTTGAGCTGTTAAACAAATTGTAACCAGCGAGCTCTGTTAAAAACCAGTGTTGACCTTATTTTTGCTCAAGATATACTCATATGCTTTTTTCTCGTCAGCATGTGCACCCTTATGTGCTTTTGTTCTTACGTAACAGGTAAGGTAAGATGACATATCCACCTGCCTGTATGTCTGACAGAAAAATGCCTGTTTTCTATTTGATATCGCTCACAGTCGATATTGGTGAATTATTGGATGTAGGACTACTGTGTGATGCGTTTGCGAATATGTGTTTATTTTGTTCAGATCTGTTCTCTTGGCTTTGCTAGCATCGCCGGACACGCAAACCCTCCTGGAACTGGTGCGATTGCTTCGGGNGTGTCTAACCAGCCACTCGTGTTCTGACGTGTGGGTTAAGACAGTCGAGTCTAGCGGTGAAGAATTCTTGCAAAAGGCTCGTTTTATATTCAGCAGCTCTACCAACGGTAATTTTTCAGTTTGCTACAGTACTTTTCGCATTTGTCTGAATTTCATTGAAAGAATATCAGGCATTCGTCAGCGAAATGGTTCTAACGCATGACGTCATTGTCGCCTATCAAGTTTTTAGATGGTTGACCTCATGATATTGTATTGTCTTCGAGTAAATGTGTATGCATGCTTCACGTTTATATGGATTATGGAAACGCTGTGAATTGGAATACATGGAAGCACAATATTTTCAGTACTTCGGATGATATCGGTTTCTCTTGCAGGCAAGTTACTGCGCAGTTTGTCTGAAGTGTTTGACCATTTATTTGAAGTCAATTCAAGTTTTTTGAAGACTTGCTGCACCACGGATTTTATCGGTATGTACTGTATTAATCATTTCTCTGTCATGTGCTGGTGTGTGACAGTCCAGTCTCTGTAACCGCCACTATGTTGCCAGGGGTTATGTGTGCATAGACACTCCTCAAAATGAAAAGTGTTACGCAATCTAAGCGTAGGTTTGTTTTGAAATTTGAAAAAAACGTGCGAATTCGAAAAGTGATATGCGTTCAGCTNATATCGTGAGCTGTGCTACCCAATCAAGAAGAGAATGTTATGCCGTGTGTGAGATTTTTGCACTGAGCGAACAATTGCACCTTTTCACAAAATGTTCCCACATTCATTCTTTTTGCATGAGTGGAAATGAAAGTGTGTATAGTATACGAACAATTTAGCAACCTCACCAGTCTGGTGACCCTGTTATGGCGTTGTATTGGCATTTGCTTGGCCTTTTTGGATTGACGTGCAGTTTTTCTTTATGACGAAGGCTTCTGAACCTTCTGTGATGACCTGACTGACTGATGTCGCGGACGAAAGCAAGGCGGAAAGACCAGGCTTTATTCTACCTATGCGCAACTAAGCGCATAGACACTGGACTTCAAACACAGCATAAACACGCAGAGCAAACTGAACTACACTTCAAATCGCACTAACTGGTAACTCTTGAGAGTGCGCAGAGGCGGGGGCAATTACACGCCGGCGTTGATTACAAGACTTCACCCTTCACTACCACACCTTCATTACAAAAGAAATCATTAAAAAAGGAAAATGTAGAGTGGCCACGTTCGACTTGAACCATGAATCTTTCGTGACAGGTGCTCTGCTGGAAGCAGTCGATCAAATTGCTAAAGATGACGAAGTAAATAGTATGCACCTGGTATGCCCTTCGGTCCATGCGTTGCATAACATTTCACTTGTGGAAGAGGGAAGGAAAAGACTTGGTAAGCAGACCCTACAAGTGTGCATTTTTTGCTGTAGACTTTTTCCAAAAACATCTTCACAAACTGCATGTAACAACAAATAATTTATATATGCACAACTAGGCTGCAAATTAACGCCGAATATGTGTTATGTATTCCGCAAAAACAATGAAGCCGAAGTTGTCATTCTCAGCCAGATGTGACAAATCGTTGAATCTTGCTGAGGATGAAGTGTTGTTCTTACAACATCCGACATGAATCTGTTAAAGTTACTGCGTGTTGCGTTTTAGTTTATAATGCTGCATTTTTTAATTAATCTCTGTTAAAGATTTTCCGTATCGGGTATGGTCGTTAAAAACTTGTTTGCCCTGAACCTGCGTTTAATATTTTCTTTCTTGCAGGTGTTTTGCGGCGCGATACTCTCGCAATCGTGTCTTCACTTTGCCAGCAGTGGATGACCGTCCAGCTGAAAGTGGAATACAACAACTCTTCAGAAATGTCCTCCAACGAAGTCTCTGTGTCGTGTTGTCTCTCGTTGTCGTCTATGTTGTTGCAAGTAGATAACAAGGCAAAAGAAGACGAAAGGGGCAAAGAGAATTCGGACGAAATCTTGGAGGTGGATGACGAGGATAGAGAAGCAATTTTTAGGTAAAAGTTGCTTCGTGTTGTAAGATGTATTTCCTGATGCTTAAACTGTGGTCATTTCAGCAGTCTCACGCAGTACTATTTCTGTGAAGGAGTTAGCCAGAAGAATTTTGTCATCAACAATCTAAGATTTTCGCAGAGTTGCAAGCAGCCACCAAAAGTTAAAGATAACGCTGTATAAAAAACGCTGTACATGTATAAAATCAGTTGGAAATGTCTCTGAGATGCTTGTACTGATAACAGTTTTTCATAACAATTTGTGTGCAACTTTTCGCATGTACTGTATTTTGAAACTTTTCTAAGCCGATTGTAGTGTAACATGCGCCAATCGGCGGCACACATTGAGTTGCCCAAATTTGGCGCCTTGCAGCCTCTTAGTCAGCATGGAAAGTACAGTAGGTGCAGGAAATGCCTCGCGGCGTTGCCATTTATTTTCCGCTTGACCATTGACACAATCCCTGCATGAGTATCTTTGTGATCTGTGGCGTAGACGGGAGGTAAGCGTGGCAGACATGTCGTTTTTTTCGCAATTTGTCGATAGTTTTCGGGACGCATCGGGCTGTAAACATATGGTACATCAGTGGAACGAACGGCGGCATGTTTCAAATCCTCATGAAAAGATTTGCGCATCCGATGAACCAAAGAAGTGCAATTCCGATTTTTTTCTAGCGTTTTCGTCCCGCAAAGGATCATCTTACGCTCACCGCACATGCAAGAAGTAATTAATGTGCGTTGGTTGTTGGATTTCAAATTTGACGCAATGTTAAGACAATCCTGCATGGTTAATGTCTGCAAAGGGCGGTTGCGTCCCGTGTGTTTGTGGGCAAACCACACTCGCCGGGAAATGCCAGTGTGCGATGACAGAGCGGATAAACCTTTAACTCATTAAACGAGTTGACCCGCCGCCCCTTGCAGGTATTTAACACAAACCCACATGCTTTGTCTATCTGCACCTAACTCCAACAGCGAACGCGTTTTTACAGGTTCGCCCGGTGCATCATTTCTGCGAAAGGCGTCCTCTCCGCACTTTCGAAGATGTTGTCGGTAGCGGAGAGGGACGGATCTCAAGACGAGTTCAAAACGCCTTTGCACGTGCTCCGGGGCTCCCCGCGCTGTGCTGCGTCGTCGTCGCTGAGTCAACAAAGCAAACCGTCGGACCAAGTGCCAGCTTGCGCCACCCCTGTTTCAAACTGTACGCTCGCCACACCTGATCAAACACCCGAAACGGCGTCTTTCACCTGTTCCGACCGAACGCCACCAGCTGACGGTGGAAGCCCGCCCGGATGTGGAATCGCCTTCAAAGTCGGGCGGAGGCGATCGACGCGCTCTTCCCGCCGGTGTCCTGTGCGACCTGGCGAAAGAACTGCTGGACAGCTGCGTTGCGAAACCGTCGGTCGTTGCCGATGCATCGCCTGATCACGCAGAGAAGTAACGGCCGTTGCGAATCGACAACGGCTGCGCGAAGGTATTCGACGCGCTTAGTGGTTGCTTGGATACTGCGTTCGTTGTTCTCCTGCCGAAAACTGAAAAAGTTGCCAAGGAATGAAGCGGAGCGCTGCTGTGGAGCTGACAGCGTACGAGAGTGTCACTGATTGGTGACGACCGAATCAACGAGCATTTTCCAGTTTTTAGGTTTTTGTATTTGCTGTATTTTCTGAGTTCTTAAGGAAAGCAGCTGGCCAACTTTTATAGCGTTATAGCGAATTTGAATAAGTTGTGAAGTTCAGGTCCTGTAAAAAATGTGGCGAAATCTGCGATGCCCAATTAGGTTGTCATTTCCTGACGAAATACAAATGCTTTACCATCAGGTTTCTAAATTTATTTACATAATCAGATGTTCCTTTCTAACAAACTATGCTCCGTCTCTTTTGAAACGGCATTAGTTTTTGCGGCAGTTGACGGAAGAACAACCAATTCAGCGTAAGAGGCTGGCAACCAGTTACAAATCAACTCTCGTAATGTGCGAAGTCCTCTGATTTTCGTTGAATTTCATCGATCCCAAAAGAGTTCGTGTATGTCTTTGCAAAGAACGTGATTCACGACTAACCGATCAAGTTTTCTCTGAGCAGATGTTCACTATCAGTTTTAACTTTTGCCACATTTAAAATACCAAGTGTCCTGAATCAGTGGTTCTCAAACGGGTGCCACTTGCCTCACACAGGGAGGAATTTGTAAATCCTGGGAGGAATTTTGTTCCCAGGAGGAATTGGGGAGGAAAAACTGTGGATGAAAACATCTTACGTTTTTGTTAATTGTGTATTCAAAATATAAAAAACTGCACGAGGTTGGTTTAGATGGGAATATCTACAGTACGTAAGGACAAGCTGCTCTAGCTGCAGTGACTGACGTTATGAAAGAGTCTGTTTGGTTAATAATTGTCCATAACTTCTTCACAGTAGGTGATGTGAAATTTTTGCAAATACCTTTTGTTTGTGATTTTTGTTGGGGAGGAATTGACAGTGTTTAGGTTTGTAAGAGGGGAATATGAAGAAAAACTTTGAGAACCACTGGTCTAAATGATGTTAGCGAAAACAACCCGTGGTACATAATTGCTAAACACAGTAATTTACAATGACTATGCTAACCGTAACGCACTTTGGTTCCAGTGTGAGACAGTTATGTGGTTGAGTTGAAGGCCTCTTGAAATCTGGGTCATTTGGAACCGAACCCAAGATCATGGCCAAGTTGTGTCACAAAATCCTCTGTACAATCATAGTGTGAAGGTGTCACCAACTGTAAAGCTGTTCAATGTGCACAGCTCCAGCCAGGGGGGGGGAGATTTGGGCGAACGCCCCCCACAAAAAAAACCTACGAAAGTAACTTTATTCGCCATGTTTTTGTACAATTCGGAAAACAATAAATTAAAACCAATTCCAAATAGGTCTTTAGTCGAATTATCTAATTGTTCGTGATTTAAGCCGTTCTGTCGTCCATTCCATTCTTTTGTCACAGCAGGATTGTGAAGTACACTTAATCTCTCTTACAGTAGCGAAGCCGATATGAGACTTGACTACCAAATGTTACTGAAATCCCACACCCCTTACCTCACTGGCTGGATCCTCCCCTGGCTCCAGCTTACTGAAAGAACTAGCAGTTCGTTGGCTATCGAGCACATTGCTAGTAGAATAATAGCCGTTGATCCTTCGTTTGGCGTTTTATCGGTGTACTTCTGGAATAACTGGACCAGCTCGTAACTGCTTTAAATGTCAACAAAACTTTCAACCACAGCGATGCAGTTCGGTATCAACGTAAAGAAAGAGTTTGCGGTCGTGGCAGAAAATAATCGCGAGGCAAGAACAAAATCAGTGCGAATTCAATTTTTGTGTTCGCAACGCGGCCGACGTGGGACAAGAGGAAACAATGTATGAAGTAAAATCACGAAGATAACACTGCTTCTCATTACAGTACTGCAGTAGAATTTTCCTAACCAGGGACGGCGGAGAGCGGGGACATTGCCCTCCTGCCCATTCAAAAGGTCGGAGGTGCCTGTTTGATAACAGTATCGTATTTGATTTTGTGGCTTATCAAGATCGAATTGAAACAAATTTATTGCAGTTGTTCAAGTACCCAGAAAACTCAGAATGGTTTTCTATAATTTATGTTATTATTTTTGAGATCAACATTGTTGCTGAACAGAAACAAACATATTGGCAACGATTTTGTTTTTTTTAATAAGTTTCCATTGCCCATAACCCTTTCTGTCCCACTGGTCCAGCGGGAACAGAAACCGCTGGCCTGGCGTCCATTCCTATAGCGACTTCGACTATATCGTCACTTCGCCTGCAGCGCAGGTCCGGCGGCAGGAGCTCGCAGCAGGGGGGGGGGACAAAAAGCACAAGAGGGTGCATATTTTCAAAATAAAATATTGGAAATATGCAGCATCCGGGGGGTCAAACAGAATGGGGGGCCGGGCACCACTGCCTCCCCCGCTGGCGACGGCGACGTTTTTGTCGGTCCCGCAGAATATATTGTTTATAACAACAGTTGCAAGTTTTCTTTACAATTTGAAATGTAAGCTTGACTGTGGAGCCGCCACACAAATCTCTTATGACCGAACGGGAACGCAGTTACGCGGCCAAACGTTGAGCCGTGGCAGGTGTGGCGTGAGAATGGCACCAAGCATTGCGCCATCAGCAACAACCAAGGGAAATCGTTGCATGAGTTTTGCTGTATTATGAGCCATTGTTGCGGCCAGTCAGTTTGATCGATGATCTTGGTGGAGCAGTACGTAAATGTCGAACAAAAGCAGCAGTGTCCCATGAGAGGTATTACGACATAGTGTGTTTCAATAGCGAAAATGGTACGAAAATAGCTAAACTTGCAAGATAATTATATATTCCAGAAACGACGTTGACTACAATTTTGAAAAATAAAGACAAATAGTTTCTGACTAAGAGTACATGCGATAACATGATGCAGTAAGCTGCAATACCAATCAAATAACCTTAACTTTTGCTCCGGCATTGAACTCAAATGCCATTACAGGAAACGATTTACCATAGTTCGGTCATAACGACAGTTCTACAGCGGCGCGTTTTCTCCGGTCCCATGAAGTGACGTCATAGGGCAATTCTGCTGTATTGCCGCCTCACCACGTCGCTACCTCTCCATTTAACTCGTGTCGACATGACGTTTCGCGCAAGGCTATCCAGCCATGTTTATGCCATCACAGTCCTACCAAGGGTCGTCATAAATTACGACACACGGGAGGTGTCTCAGCGTTTTGACCAGGTCTATTGATCTGGAACACGGCTCCAACGTCTAAAAGTTTGTCGTTTCAGCGTCAATCATCCGAAATTGATTGCGGATTCGGCTCTACAGCCCAGCTTTTAAGAATAGCTTAAATTACGTTTCAATATGTCGCATTGTTTGCTCTTTACATTTACCGCAAATTCATAACGGATTCAGAACGTCCAAACGCACTGAATATGTAAAAAAAACTGCGCTACGCTACACTCTGTTAAACAGCAATTGTATAGAAAAATGACTCCAGCTCCAGGCATCCAAAATCGCTTAAGGCTCCCCCTCCACTCAGTGGCGCATTTAAGGCGAGCGAGGTACTTGCCTCGCCCCCCTGGGCCCCCCTCGAGGTGTTTCGCTCGTAAATTTTCTTCATTTTTGGTTATAATCCACTCATATAACAGATCATAAGTATCAATCAGATAAATTCGCTCTTCTGGTGATTATTTTATTAATGAGCCGACGTTTCGCCCACTTGTCAAACTCATCTACAATATTGCCCTGACGAAGCCTACTTGAATAGCTGGGGGAAACGTCGGCTCAATAATAATAATCACCAGAAGAGCGAATTTATCTGATTGCTTTGAAACCTTTTCAAATCATGACAGCCTTTCAAGTTCCTCGACGTCTATGTCGCTTTACTATCGCAAAGACGCAGACCTGTCTGTCAGCGATGAACCTGCTTAATGCTTACAAAACACTACACAGTGCACACATTTCCAGTGATGACGCAAAAACATTTTTTTCGAATCTCACTCGCTCAAATTTTTCCAACATCAGAACGCGGGCGTCGGTCGAACTCGTAGCATTTGTTACAAAAAATTTGCAATCGTGTTGCCGAAAAAATGGAATAGTAATGTTTTTCTTCGGTGGAAACTTTTTCAGTGTAAAAAGCCCAAACGAGTTTTTTAAGGCCAAACAACTTGAGATGAGGCCACAAAAGGCCAAATAAAATTTTTAGGCCAACCGACTTGAAACGAGGCCGGATTTGTGAAGTTTGGCCCCCAAAAAAGCCAAACTGGCAACCCTGTTGTTGCTGCCACAATGTGAAGTTTTGCGTGCTTTGCCGCTCGGCCTCCCATCGTAACAGAATGGTCCTGTGACCAGGACGTGCAAGATGCAGCCTTCACAGAAAGAACATGGTGCGGTTCGTTGTGAAACGGAGGGGATGTTGTTGCAGCCGCTCGCAAGGCGCGGCGTTGAATGTGTGATGTACCACGAACGGGATGTGCGCTAAGAATAGCACCTACAGTATATGTAGAACGCAATTTGGGGCGCGTATCCCCCCACTTGTTTAGACGTTGGGGTTAATAAGCTGTGCCCAGTGGCGTACGCAGAAAATAGCAGTTCATAACTGCAAAAATATCAGCAGGGGTGTAGTGGGGCAATGATTTGCTTTAAAATGAGTTTGAAGCTGTTTCAAAATGGCTAGTTTTTTGGGTGCGTTCCCACACCTTTTTTGTTAGCACTACATCCCTGAATATAAGGCTGTGCGTTAAAACAGGGGAGTAAGACACTCATCACTACGTCAGAGCAATTTACAACTGCAAAATCAGGCCATGGGCGTCGGAAGGGGGCCTTGGCCCCCCTGGATGTTGACATTTTTAGCCAAATATATCGTTTTCTTAGTTTTGAGTGGGAAAAAACAATTTTCACCACTTTTGGCGCCACACTGGAAAAATTTTGGAAAAATCCTCCAGTATCTCCCCCTGGAAAAAATCCTTCCGACGCCCATGAATCAGGCTGCGCTAATGTCTCGTCGAATACGTGCAGTCGAGCATAGGTGTGCGGCTGGACTGGCTGGCGCACACCCCGGTTTGCACGATCGAATCTTGATTAACTACAGAATTGGTAATGCACGTAAAGTACGCGAGAAAACTTCCGTTTTTTGCTGTGTATAGAAATCCAGCAAACTTTTGTTTTCCTTTTTCCCTGCTCAGACATTATCAAATGCCTGAATGCTTCTATGGTAACAACTGCTGTTTTTGAGCTCGTGCAACATTTCAATCATGCTGCGTAATGTAGCCATTGCGGTCAGCGCATGCGCTGATCAGCCATAACAGACAAAATGAAAGCAATTGTTTCGGATAAAGTGCACTATCGCGGAACACTGTTAAACATGCGTGGTGGGCGAAACGTCTGCAAAAAGTGGTGAGATGGTTCCTGGATGCAGACGACAGCCTGGATTCCCACTAAAACCTACTTTTTGCCCCTTCTACAACATTCCTTGAAATTTGCATGCAAATCCTATGGGTGGTATTTGCATCAAGCCGACAAATTAACAAGCAAAAAGTGATAGAAAAAATTAATCTCCCTTAGACAGGTAATAAAGTTTTTGTAACATATCAAACTCAAGGAGGGAGTAACCCCAAATCCCCCCTTGCATACACCCTTGGCTGCACCCCCACATTTTTCTGTTTATCTTTTTTATTTGGAGAGGTTTCAAAATAAAAGTGATGTTTGTCACATATTGCGTGAAGAGCTTTTCATGTTAGGATGTTACACATAGCCAAGTTCATGTTGGAACAATGTTTTGTGTGATATTACTAATTCTGATATTTTTTATACATTTTGGTTTAGATAAGATGATTTTTAGCATTTTGCAAGTTTCTAGAGACCGCGAAAGATTGTTAAAAAAGCATTTGTCTGACATTTTACTCCGTGTCGTGTCACGTCATTGTTTTGAAACAAGTGAGGTAGGGTATTCGAGGAATCGTCCTGCCATGCTGTGCCTTCATACCTCAGCAGGGATTCTGACTGCACGTATGAATATCCAAGTTTTGAAGTACCTCTGTGGTACTTCGAAACTTGTCTTGAAACAATGAGAGTTTAACAGCTGCACGTGTGAGACCACAGTACAGCCATGATTTGCTTCGTGTAGAAAACTAACTGGCTTTGCTGCAACGTTTTTTTTGTCACGTATTCGGAAACAAACAACGTAAAATTGAAATATGTAAGTTTATGATGTTAGAAAATTGCATTTTCAGGAAAATCTCTACGACATTTTTGCTGAAGACAAAATCAGCACTATTGCGGAGACTTAGTTCTAGGATGGGCAGTTTTGCAAAAGACAGCCTTCAAGATTTCATTAAAAACGTTGGAGATGTATTGACTTAGCTATATATTGACCTGCATTTCAAAGTCTAGCAGAATTATTATTTTATGCGTGTGGAAACAAGCTGTTCTTTTAATTAACAGAAGTGTCAATTAATAGCCTACCAGCAGTGGTGGACTAACTTTTGGTGGGACCGGAGGCAAGGCTAAAAAGGGGCCCTTTGATGACGTCATCACACTCAGTCAACCGTGATAAGAACTTTTGATTGAGCCTAGGAAGGGGATATACAGGCCACCCAGTGATACGTTCCTGAAGCTACGGCATGACTGACATAACAGAAAATGCAAAAGGATGTTCATGATATCCCTTTATAAACACTGAAAGTTGGGAAGACAAAGCTAGCAACACATAAAATTTAAGCGATATCAAGCTGGCATCGCCCCTCCACTTCTCTAGTTTTACTGTTGCTGTTGGGGGCCCCTTTGAAAGAGAGGCAAACAGCTGCTGTTGGAGACCCCTTGGAAAGCGGAGGGGGGCTTGAAAAAGCGGGGGCCCGAGGCAAGTGCCTCGCTCGCCTGCCCACAAACACACCACTGGCTATCAGTATTAAATTGTCGGTCAATCTTGAATGTTGACATTACGTGTTGCCAAGTTCGTGACTTTTACGTGTAACACCAGATGCCGTTGTATGTGATCACACTGTACGTTGGCCAAAGTTTGGAATGCTGATCATGTTGTTGTTGAAAATCATGTTGCTGAAGTATAGTACCATGTGTCCGTGTCCAGTAACAAATTTAACTATATTAATTTGAAAATCATCTGTAAGGATAAAGCAAAACGTAATCAGTGTTATTTTCAAAACACCTCTGAAAAACAATATTGGGAATCTGTATTTATAAAACTTCACTTTTGATTCGAGCTGGTGAGGTGACTATATTGATTTCACACCAAGCTGCTCCCCCAAATTCTACAACAAAATTGCAACCATGCCTATATGCACAATAATAGAGTGATCTCGTTGGATGATCCCATTGTTGCTTGCCGCCACAGTGCGACGCTTTGCACGCATACCGCTGGGTCTCTTCGAGCGCAACACTGAGATGGTAAACTTTAAGCTAGTACAAGGTTTACAGATGCACAAGTACAGTCGCACCATCATCTCGAGGTTTTCATTAGAAATTAGATCTCTACGCAAAAGACAGTTTATTCCAGCGATTCCTAAACTTTTTTGAGAGCGTCCCAAATCTGAGTTTGCTGCACCACTCCGGTCCCAAGCCTCAAACCGCATATGAAAAAATAATGATAAGTTAAGGCGCAATGACACTGAAAAAAAAACTATTGAACAAGTTGTCTCGTCGGGCATTCCTCAACAGTTTCATAAATATTTTATTATAGTTTAAAGTTAATGGCCGAATTATTGCGAATTTAATTGGGTTATATTTTTTGAAGAGGTTGCAGTCAGCTGGATGATCAACACAGTTGCGCAGGCAGCGCCGTGGCAAAGCAGCCCCGTACCCCCGGTCGGGGTTGAGCCCGACCATTCGTGGGGTCCCCATATATTATATTAATAAGTGAGAGCCGTCACTCTACCCTTAACTTTTACTCTTCTCGTTTTTGTCCTCAATGCAGAGCTGGTAGATTAAGCATGAAATATCATGATTCGTTAATTTTGAAAAAGAATTGCGGACGTTCGGACACTATAGCAGTTTTTGTAAAGGTGTGGTTACGTCAGAACAAGGCCAATTTTTAATTGTTAATAAAGTCTTGGCCTTCCCCACTTAACTTCACTGTTTTTGCCCTTGTGCGTTGAAATTTTCGGGGAAATTTACGTCCTAATGAATGTGCTGTGGAGTGTTGTGCAATCGTTTTGTAAATGCGTACAGATAGACTAGGTTTCTAGTTCAACGTTAAAAACGTTTTCGTGAAAGCTGCTTATGAAAGTTTATGTAAAGTTGAAACAAATGAAGGCTGTTGTGTGTCTGTGCAGACTGTGTTAAGACAGTCTAATTTAAAGTCTCGACCAGAAAAACCCGGGATAATCTCGATAAGTTTAACGCTCGCTTGCTCGATCTTAAAAAGCCTCTTCAGATTTAATCTCACTTGCTATATGTCATAATGAAGATGGATGGTGTCAGATTCCAATAAATTCGTTCTTATTAGAAGTGAAGGCATAGGGAGTGTTGGGAAGCACTTAGTTCTACGCACTGCTTCCACCTATAAGCTTTTGGTGAAAGCACCAAGTTGATTACATTGAGGCTGGCTATTAAAATGATAAGGCTGTACAGCAGTGGTTCCCAAACTTTTTTACATGGCGGCACAGTTTCAAGGCTGAAAATATTTTGCGGCACCCCTGTTGTAAAAATCACTGTATTTCCCAATATTAATAATGCATTTTACACAACACATACCTGCTACCAAGTTC
>JGI24158J21664_10003137_pt1 | contig 20547 bp, 12 predicted proteins | sample Ectturendosymbi3_FD_21664 | JGI IMG/M metagenome (IMG submission 21664) | reverse complement strand
GTCTTCCATAAACTGAATAATGTGTGGTTGTAATTTGAAATAAATAGCTTTTTAATCAAAGTCACAATTGAAATTTTCAAGGGTACACATCTTTTTGGGTCGCCCTGTAAATCGCTTCGCGAAAGACACAGAAAGTAGTTCAGCATGATATTTCACTTATGGTTTGATGTGTGGTTGAAAAACAAATTTTCAGGTGTTAAATTCCTTGCAGCCTTTGAAAGCAACAGCACTGGTTCACCTTTGACATAACTCAGCTTTTTGGTCTTGCTGACATTAGCCGAAGCAAGTCGACCGAATATTTGATTGAAACGCAACCGTGATCGAAAAAATCAATGATTAAACGAATTTCTAATCCAGACGGCCCGTGGCAGTTTGGAAATTTACTGAAGTTGGCGATCTTAAGAAGCCATTTAAGATGAACCAGCCAGCTTTGGCTTGACCGTTATTTTTAATGGCACTGCAGCACTATAAATGTTTTTTCAGCGTTTATGAATAAGCAATAAATATTTCTTCATTCTATACTGTGCATGACCCAACCCCACCCCAGAAGAGCACAAACACAGGGCATTTCAGGAAGATGCACTTCGGCGATTTTTAAATATCATCAGCGGAATCAGTCCATTTTGCATGCTTTCACGTTTGCCAATGTAGCTTTCTCATTCTGTTGTTCTCCACAGCTGACGTGCTTCTTCGACTAAAATCGAATGTGCACTTAGCGTCTAGCGCAACACACTGCAATGGCCATGGTGCTGCTAACAGTCTTTGCATCTGCAACTGTTCTCAAACAACTTTATTTGGTCAGAAATGCCTTGAGAAACTGTTTTTTCCTAAAAACATAAATAATTATTCGCTTAAAAGTGGTTTAGCACAAGAAAGCGAAAAGATATTAGCCAAATGTATTCGCCAGCATTTTTTCAAAACGTTTTTTGATTCTACTGTTGGGACATTTTCGCCGCTGAAGAACTACACAAAATTTCACCCAAACTTCACATAACGGATATAACACGGTTTACCTTGAGAGTCCAATCAATGCTTATCAAGTAAACAACCTGATCAGGCCCTAAATTCTGCAAAGCACATACATAAAACTCGGTTGCAGTGATTCTCGTCATGCAGGCTTCTCGGAAAAAAGGCTTACGTGTACAATGCAATCAAACATGATTGCTGAAAGCTTCCGCGGTTGTTTAGGAAAGGAGTAAGACAAACTCATAACTATGACGTCATGCTAACGATGCGTTTGGAAGCACCAGAGCGAAACGTACAATTGTTTCACAGTGATTTTCTGAAAAAGAATACCTGAATACAAATTTGAGGTGTATATCAACGACATTTTGAAGATGCCCGCAAAAAGTGGTGTTCCAGAATCTGATCTGAATTATCAACGTAATCAACTGATTAGTTGCGGGTCTGTAAAAATAATATGTGTGAGCCTTTTTGCCACACCTTTTTCATCTTCCTCCGTTATGAAGCGAACAAGAGTGTTTTTGACTGAATGTCGCTTTTGATATGAAAAATGCATTGAAAAAATTAAAAATGATTGATTTCCAGATGTTAAATTGAATAAAGACTTTCTAAGTACAAAAACGTTTCAATTTTGTTTTACTTTTCAGGAAAAAGGAGGTATACTCAAAGGCGAAACGTACTTGTTAGCATGCACTTGAATTCCACGATGTTTTCATCAAGCAGCTTTTGATGATAACGTAAAATCTTCATGCCATGAATAGTTTTGTTATACGTAGATAAAAACCGCAAATGATCAAAATCTAATTGAAAACTTTGTCGTGTTTTCTCATGAGTTTTTTTTCATACAACAAAACTGATCAATGCAGATTTATGTCATCCTACAGTATATGTTGTGATTAGAATGTCTGATCTCAAAACATTTATTTCAAAGTTCTTGTATCCTTTTCTCCTTTAGTTTTTTTTAACAAAATCAATGTCAGTAACAAAACCAAAAATTCAGTTATTTTTTAATTCTTCCTTAAAAACCGTGGGGAGTTATCTGCAAGCGACAAAATTCTACTTAGCAACCCACAAAACGCACGAAACACCCGCGATTACCAGAAAAACAGACATACCTATCTGTGCAAAGTAACAAAAGCTACATGGCTACCACGAAAACACACCTTAATTATTTCTATTGACGGCAAATAGAAGAGACAGTTTTCGGTAGGTCATCAAAGCCAAGGTCTAGACCGCAGTTGCAACGAAAAACGAGCAGCTATCGACTTATTCTTTTTGGGTTAGGCTACTCAACAAAGCTATTATGACAACCTTAAACAAAAGTCCTGCTGCGATTTTTGGATCCCAACAGCAATATTTGGAATCTATGTCCGAAGATCTCCGAATAAGAAAACCTCATCTACAATGATGATAAACATTCATCTAGCTATTGAAATTATTGGGTAACTTCAGTTTGCTGCCTGAGTTTGTAGCAGATCTTATTTAAACACAATCATTGGATAAATTGACAGAATGAATTAGTGTAGACATAATGTTGGCTAATTGTGTGATTTCTAATAAATCGCACTAAATCACTTACGCTTCTAATGCTTACATTTAGCCCACGTTTGCAGTGCTACTAATATGCTCAACAACCATCTGAATTCAATTGCGGATCGTTTAGCTTCGGCAAATGGTTTGACCAAAGAAAAAAGCAAATAGGGAAGCTGTTTGGTGATGTGATGTAACTTTTTCAATGTTTTGGTAATAACAAATTTCTGTTGAAGCTACAAATACTAAAGGAGGAACCAATATGTTCAGTGCAAGATTATTATTCATTTTTTCAGTATGGTGGCGTTTTACGTGAAGTTGGAAAGACTTAATTTACTGACTTAAGATATTGCTGTGAGCTTTGTTGGGTGTTGGCATGGCAACCAGTTCACTATTTTTTCAAGGCAGTGTAAAGTAACCTGCGACAAATTTTTTGGCATCGCTTGTAGTGAATTTGATTTTGGAGACGGCAATTGGTAGCAGGCCGGATCCTGAAATTTGCTTCTAGCTGAGGCAATTCAGGTGCACGCGCTTACCCAAGGAGCGCCACGGCGATTCAGATTCACTCATTGGCCGTGGATCGAACAACTATAACCTTCCAATGAGAGGCGGACCTTTACTATTGAGTTTTCGCCGCCCAAGCTTTGGATTGTTTGTATATGAGTGAAATGTGCACAGTGCTTGAATGATCGTTTGATTTTCATACGTGGAAGCCAATTTATTGGAAACAAGTCTCATTTGCTTTTAATTTGAAAATTATGCCTCGTTGCTTTACAGAAAACGCTAGGCAGTTCAAAGACCACCATTCAAAGGGAGGAAATAACTGACAACTTCTTCCTTTCAATATTTGCCCTGTTTTGTTGCACTCCCTTTGGAGTTGTATCAATGTTCTACACATTTTTGGTAAGACATTATCCGGAAATCATTTAGTGTTTGCTATTGGCAAATAGCTACCGTTTAATTGTTGCACGTCAGAAACATCGGCTTCGAAAAAATCATCACAACCGGATTACCGTTACACAAACGATTGCCGCAGCCATCGGCCTGTGGTGCCGTAAAACGTCATTACGAAATGTAAGAACATCTTAAACAGGTTTTTTTTAAGGAAAATGTTAGGTACCGGGTATGGATCTGTAGGGACCCGATTTTCTCTGATTTTCGGGACCCGATCATAATTTTCTCTAATTTTAGAGACCCGATTTGAAATTCTGGGAACCCGAATCGGGTCCCTAAAACGCCTTAAAAAAACCCTGTCTTAAATACTATGAAAGGTCATAGCCGCAGACACATTACGGCTTACTTGACAGGTGTGCTCGAAGCTTCCTATTGCGTGGAAAGTGCTCTGCTGACCAAAAAGGATTAGTATCTCCTGCTTGAGGATAGCCTTTGGGCTGAGAGTTAATAAACTGATCAATATCTTTTGGAAAAATGATGACCTGTTGGACTACTGCCGCGTATCAATTACTGAATCCCTACCGACAAATTGCAATAATTTTTGCTACGCTTCTTGATTTCTGTTACAAGCAACGAGCCATAAATAAAGTTGTTGAGTAGTTTAGGTTTGACTGCAACGGCAACTTTACTGATTCTTTGGCACGAAAGCCCAAGCCCAATAGCCAATCAGGAGGAATTTCTTGTAGGGCATTTTGATAGTGCGTGTGCTTTCGTAATGTGTACTTTCGTTTATTGTCTCTCTGTAACACGCAAAGTAACCTGCTGTTCTTTTACACTGTTGAGATTAATCTTTCAAAGAAATATATATAAACTTTGTGCTCCACTGAGAAGAGCACGAAGATCGAAACTGGAAATTGAGTATTGACGTATACCTATATTTTGCATTCACAGGTCCGTCGACATCTTGCAAGAAAGAATCACAATAAAGCATCTTTGAGTTCGATAAAAGGGCGCCACATTGCCAGAACGGGCGTAATGTTCGGCATCACTGGACTTGCTACCTTGATTGTACTTTATGTTGTCAAAACCAACGTGCCTTTTGCATGGGTAGAGTACGACTACTATTTGCCGGACTACACCAGCGGGTGACGTTTTGCCAACTGGAATTGAGCTGTATATGCCTTCAGATGAAATTGACTTTCCTTTAGCAGTAGCGATTAAAGAACTTCAGATCTGATCTATTAGCCTTTTGGAAGTCAAGTGCCAAAGCTACCGTGCTGTTATTCGTGTTTATATCACGCCAGAACATAAGTAGCCGCACGAAGGCGCTTGCGAGCTGCATCATTTTATTCATTGAACTGCAGCAGCATTGTTTGCATTCCAAGCTTGATGAAGCCAAATAAGTGGGGACTTCTGAGCAAGTTGTACGACACTGCCTTTACCCAACTCAAAGTAACATCAATTAAAAGCTCTAGGTTTGTTGCATGTTTTTGAGGAATCAGCCGACAGGGGATCAGCTTACATGATTTTTGATGATTCAGGCTTGCACATGTCTGTGTCCACAAACTACTTTACACAAAGGCGACGACGTCGAGTCTGTGTGCAGATTGGTTTTGCTAGGAAATCGATGTAACGTAATTCTACGTATCCTCAGTCCTGAAATCCTGTGACGAACATCAGCTCACTAAATAGTTAATTGCATTTCTAAGCAAAATATGGTATATACAGTACATAAATGAGTCACTTCACACATTCGAAGCATGCTTGAGAAACAATATTACGCCTTACAGACCTTTCGACTGTTGAAAAATGTGAAAAGTCAATCTGTTATTTCAAATTGTGCCTAAACGACCTACATGACTCTTCCCAGTTTTAAACGTTTCATTCCACACCATACAGAAGCACAACTGGTTATCGACAACACTTTGGTGTAAGGAGAAATATAACTTCATTTAAATGAGGTGAATGAATGTTTTGAGTACACCAACATGACGTACACAGCTGAGTAGCCATTAATTGATTTTTTCCACACGGCACTTTAATTCGATCGAGTTCCAAGAATTTCTTGAGTCTGTTTTCACTGACTGATTTTCTTCCCTCCTACGCATTAGGAATTTCCAAGACGACCGACTCTAAACGCATGCTTGAGAGTGCCTGTTCCACCAAATGTATTTATTTTACAAATACTACATATTCAACGAAAATTTGCATGTTATGGTATCACTGTACAGTTCTACGTAGTGATTTGCGGTTGATGGAATTAGGTTCATAAATTCAAAGTTAAAAATGTAAAACAATTGCATACTGCATCGGGAGCTTTCCTTCTGCAAAATATGCACTTCACCAGGGGCTGAAAAAACATACTAATTTTTGTTTAATGAGTTGGTGATGCGTATTATGGGTATCTTTTATGGTAGATGCGTACGGTTGATAAGAGATTCGGCTGGTTCCATTATTTCTGAAGTCAGTTGAAGGAATCACGATTCCACAATTTCCAAGCATCCAGTGAAAGTCTACCTGCTGTATATTGTGCTCTTCTTCCTGAAGTGATTATTCAAAACTATTATGACGTTTCTTCGTTTATTAATGTTTCTACATTACAAGGATTTTAAACGAGCAAAATTCCAACGGAAATTGGAAAATCATTGATTATGTTAACGTGATCTGAAATGTATTTCAAAGAAGGCAAAAAATATATATTTCAGCCTTTAAAGGAATCAAAAAATACAGTGGTTGGAAAAACTACATCAGCAGGCCTTCTTACTGTGACCTGGACTTTTGTAAATTTTTTGTTGTGTTCAAACGAACAAAAAGTCAAGGTCACAGTGAAAAGAATTCTTGGATTATTCTCTTAATACTGTATTGTCAGATGAATTCCATTAGTTACAATTGAATGCAACGCATATTTTTTTAAAAGGTGTTCCGGTGCAGAAGTTGTGGAAAAGAGTAATGTCAGTTGCTATATTTTCTGTTGAAAAATCAAATTTTTTCAATTTGTTATGTTACCCTATTTATTCGATTGTTAGCTGCTAGAGATGGCACGGTCCAAGATTTTTCAGGCCCGGACCGCCCATAGCCGCAACATCCAGCCCATACCCACCCGTGGACCGCAGGCGTTTATTCTTTTCAAACCGGCCCGACCATGGCCCACTAAACAATTGGCAAACTCCTCTATTTTTGCCTCCTGAGGCGAAATATCTTTCGTGGCTATTTTGCCTTCAGAGGTAAAATATCTGCTGAGACTATTTTACCTTTTGTGGAACAGGGTTGGTTGAAGTGGTCATGTGATATGACAAGCACAATATACAAATTTACATGCTTCGGTTAGTGTAAGCCTAAAACCCCAAACTTAGGACCCTAAACCTAAAATCCCTGAAGGAATGCTTCGATGAGAGCGGTCTTTCACACAAAGCAGCAATTAGAGTTGACCTGACAAAATCACTCTACTACTACTTGATTCGCTGAGATATATATACTCCGGAAGGATTCACGTCTTTTGTTTGTGAGGATTTGTTATCAGTGACATGTGATGGGCATCGCTTTGCGATGACCCGTTACACCCTAAACCTAAAACCCTTAACCCGTTCCGTCGCCACAGGGTAGCTTTGTTGGGCTTAGTCCCCCAAAACAATCTCCAATCCCTCCAAACTGAAATATGAAAGACTACTGTATAACTCAGTATAGTTTTTATTACTTAGAATGTCATGAACGCAGCACAAATGTAACAATTTCCCGTTGAAGACTTTCTGGTGATGGTTCTGCTCTCTACCTACAAGCCTAAACCTAAAACTCTCAACTTAAATCCATAAACCTAAATCCCTAAGCCTAAAACCCTAAATCTGAAACTCTAGGCTAAACGTATAACCCTTGACCTTACTTATAAAGTTATTTTGACTTGGTTCACATATAAAATAGCCTACACCTCGGCTATAGCATGCCATCAAAATGTTGCATAACAGGTTCCTTCATGAACCAATGCACTAACTCATCACCAGGAACACTGACCGACACACTATTGCAAGAATTATCACCACATAGGCTACACGAAAAGTTTCTTATAGTGTACCTGCCAGTCGTGCCTAACGGAGTGCTCTCATATTGGAAAAAACATTTGTCTGAAAATCCAGCATCGGAAAAATGTGCCAAGCAGATGCCAAGTGGTTTCACTCACTTTTATTGCCACCGAGTGGTTCTTTCAACTCAAAAAATTGTAAAGTTTTTTCAACATCAGCGGGCGGCTCGGTAAAATCCAACCGCTAAAAATATTGTGAGCGGCCCGCTCGTTCAACCTCAGCGGCCCGCCCAAAATCCGGACCATTAGCGGCCCGTGCCATCTCTATTAGCCGCCCTTGATTGCAAGCCGCACTTGAACGTAGGTTACCTGAACCTCTCTGAGATACTTTCGCGTATTGGCAACCCTGGTAATGATACTTGCACCACAGCAACTGCCTTCTGTTCATCATTAACCATTTTGTGACGGATGTGCGCATGCTGAAGAGAATAGAATGCGAAATGATAGTTAGATCGAAAAAAACTTAGCCAAGGAAAGATGGAGCATCATCTATAGATTTTACACCTTTCGATAAGGTAAAGAAATAAACACTGCAAACCGCCCTTGAGCTTAAGCCGCACGAAATGATGAAAATACTTTATAAGTCGCGGCTTGCAATCTAATAAATACTGTATTTAAAGCCATGCCAGAATGCAAATGAAACGTTAAATGCAGAAATATGAATGTACAGCTCAGTTTACATTTTATAATATTTTTGAGGTAGGCCTATTCAGGTGATTATTGACTAAAAGCAATAATCCTTCTAGCAACAAAGTATTCTTACAATGCTTTCAGTGATGAAGCATTGTTACTTCATGTGTCTTATAACAAATTTAAACAAAGTCTAAAGGAACTGCGGGCTCCATGTTCAGCTCTCTCAAAAGCCAGTGTGATTGATCTTATAACTTTATGGAACGTGAATTAAAAATTTGTGGCAGCTCATAGTATCTGAACTTTCTATGGCCAATTTTAATTATTTTCTAAATTTTCCTACCAAGCTTCACTTTGTTTGCTGTGTTAAAATGCTTGGTCTCTTTCTTGTCATTTTTAAAATGTTCATAACGTCCCGATTGTTGCCCACAGCTTCACTCCCAATCGTCAAAAACCGTATAAGTAAGGCGCAAAACGCAAACAGCCAACGCATTTGTTACGAAGCACGTACTTGATGGATAAGTGCATGCATGCCAATATCTTCCCAACTGCCATGCGTTTTCAGCTATATTTGAACTCCGTAATAATATGATTTTAGTTGCGATGACGAAAAGGATCTGGTTACCGCAAGTAAAGTTCAGCAGTATGTTGCCTTTGCATACAGCTTTGAAAACAAACACATCAAAGCTATGTTTTCAGAACCACTCGATTTAGACTTGCATGAAGATCAGGATTACCGTTTTGCTCAACCAACGAAAGCTTTTTATTTTTTCTACACGCAAATCAGTCTGAAGNTGTTACGCTCTTGTTCAGCTGATGTTGATGCTGTCCGCCAGATGCTTTGCTTAAAAGCAGTTTGGAACTGATNTCGAAAAATTTAAAAAAGTTGTGCTTAGCCTACACGCTTTTCAGAACGTCCTCAAAACGCATCAAGCTTTCCAGCGTAAAATGTCATTGATTTGATGAGCAAAAAACAAGCAGTATTGAACTGCACTATTCCATTGCCAAAGCCCTAAAGTTATAGAGAAGAAGACTAACACTTACAGTGATATCTTGCGTTTGACGCTCTAAGGTCAGTTGTGTAGGTGGCGGGGGTGCAGGGGATGTAAGCGCACCCTCAAAAGTTTTGATTTGTTTAAAATCCGGGCAAGATCCTTTGAAATTTGTGCAAAATCCCTGAAAATCTGGGCAAAGTCCCTGAAAATCCGAACAAAATCCCTAAATATCTAGGCAAAATCCCTGAAAAGCTGGGCAAATATGGCGCCCAACGTTGTTTGACTTCAAAAAGTGGCGCCCAGGTTTTCAGAAAAACAAGTGAAGACCATTTATTTGGAAGTCACACCAAAAAAACGGTCGGAAAATGTTGCATAACAACATTTTGGGCAAGTTAGGGAAAATTTCGGAAAAAATCCTTTGCGCCCCCAAACTTTTGCTTGCTCCTACACCTATGCTTAAGGTCAGTGGTTCCCAACCTTTTTTGGCCGGGGTACACTTTGCAGCTTAATTTTATTCACCCGGTTCACCAACTAATGACTGAGGACGTAACGAAAAGAAACGTGTTTTTGGAAGGTTGGCCGAAGCTGCGGGATTCTTACGTCAACTGTGTAATGTGTGTAATAATTACTGAACAATATCCTTGCAGAATGATACCCAACGCTATTGTTGCACAAGAGACGTGTAAACAAACGTGCTTTGTTGTACTTGCAGACCAAAAAATAGCCTTGCCGATCGTGTTTCAAAAAAGCATGTCGGGTCGTATATACAAATGGTTGAATGGGTTGAATTCTCAGTGTCGAAACTTTGCGACACAGCTGGGACTGACTAGCAGCACACTGTTTGGGAAGCACTCGTTTAAGTAACGACTTAAGCTTACATGAAGGGTTCCGCTGAAGAGGAAAAAAGTACTCATATGTGAAACTTTTTTAGTGCAACTGAAGTTTCAGTGCAAACTATTTCTGTAATACAGCACAATATAGAACCACTTCTGCAATTTCAAAATTTTGAAGTTTTTTGCCAATGCAACCGCAACAGTGGGTACTTTGACATTAAAAAGAACGTTTCGAGTCGAATATGATTTCGCTACAGAGCAGCTGGTTGCCATGCCAACAGCGGTTCCCAACTGGAACTGGTTGCCATGCCAACAGCGGTTCCCAACTGTTTTTTAAGCGCCACCCAAAACTTACCTTGGCAAGCCTCTCTTCACTCAAGCCTCAAACAGCGCATGAAAAAATATTGATTGTGTGGCTGATGTTTGGCAGTAAGTTGCTATGTTCGTTTGCAATACCAGACATCTATCCTCTTTAATGCAACAACTCAAACTATGATGAATGAGATCGAAAGAACTTGACAAGGGGAGAACAAGGAATGTTGAAAATATACAAACGAGATTTGGATTGCCTCGGCGCGACCAATTTTTGGCCCTTCGCGGTCCTTGCTTGGGTCGCTACCCATACGTTGGGAAGCACTGCAGTATAAAGCATCCGTTTAGTGTACTGTTACAATATAGGGTCAATGAGTTGTTCAGTCATTTGTAGACCGCACATTGCATCCCTCACATAGTCCAAGGAAATGACGTGGCCAATACATTGGGCCAGGTTCAGCTTGCAGGAGTTGTCAGAAAAATAACTTCTCATCTGCGTATCGGCTTGTCTTGCATAGCTGAAGAGATCAACGGTATTTTCAAAGCGACAATTTGATCCATTGCTGAAGCTCTGTCAGGAGTCACCACTCCTGACAAGGGGTCCTAGGAAACAATCGTATAATGATTGCAGAAGGATATTCGAGTTTCCACAAAACTGATTAAAGAAGTTCGAACAAGATTTTGCAAACAAAACTGCAGACACTATACCCTACGATTACTGAAAGTCATTCAAAGTTGTGGCTGACACCAAAAAAATCGAACGTTTTCGTGAAAAACGTTATTCCAAAATTGATTGCATATGTGACATATTTTGAAAATTCAAATTCATCATTCTTGATTGCTAGGAGCTACATCAATTGAATGATCAATTGATCTATGTTTATAAACACCATGCAGTTCCTGATTCTGTGTTAACGCCCATACAATTGTCTGATTCTTTGTTATGAAAGTACATTTTTCGATAAATATAGCTAGTAATTTCTTCTTTAAAATTTGTAATTGCGATTCTTTTGGCCCTCTACTACAGATAAAAATAATTTCACATAACGCGGTGCACAAACATTCGCATTAGTTTGATTTCTTGTAGGCTGTGGAGTGTGTACAGACAGTGATGTGACTCATGCAAAATTTAACGCAGCTTTGAAGAATTATTTTAGTACAAGTGTTTGCTGTAGTTAACAGTAAAGCAACAAACTCCTTTCATTTATTGACCTTCAATACCTATACTGCTTGCAATTGCAATATCAAAGTTTGTTTGGATGTACCATGGAACAATACATGAAAATATTAGATTGCCTACTGATACAAACTAACACTGTACTTGAAAATAAGTTCTCTTTCAAAACAGAGTTTGTGGCGTTACATAGAGGCCATAAGAAGTAAAATGCAGTTGATTTTTCAGTTTTACTGAGTCGAAACTGTTTCGTAAATCCTGACGTTACGATTAAACAATCCCTCAGTTTCCCAAACCTGTTCCTTGAAAGGCCACAATTCAAAACAACCCGTTGTAAGAACTACCCGTATCGCAGAGTGAATTATCAGGTCGGTAGCCATGATGGAACGAAGGAATGTCACGTGGTTCGGCAGAGGTCAATCAATTTCTTGGCGTTCTGAAGTCGGGTCTGTTTGGGAAAAGCAACAAATTTTTCACGATGGGTTCCGTTGCGGCTGCGAATTCATCAAAGTCGTCCAGGACGTGTCCTGCGCTTTTTCGGCCACACACTGACCTTCGGAAGAGGCAAACATTGATTGAAAGTTTGACGAGCGAGAGAAAAGCTTTCAAGACGCCAGGGCGTTTTCCTGTTGATTTGTGCGCGTACCCTTCAGTACGATTCGTTCATTTCTGGTCAGCAGTTAGAAAAGCTTGTTTCAGTTTATGTCCGGGACTGTTTTGATAACGTTCGTTGTTTTGTCACAGGGCGGTTACAAACAAAAGCCTTTGGAATATTTGACGGCCCTGCGCATCGTTTCATCTGTGACTGCTTGATTGTCGGCGCAGCCTTTAAGGAAATGAATCGGGTTCCTACTTCTGGCGCAATATCGCGTGCTCTGCCTGGAAACTCTAAATATTTGTATGCAAATATTTCAAAAACCTTAAAGCACGCCACAAAATCTAAACTGAATAACTGCCATGGCGATTTTCAGAGCAGTCGATTGACTTCCGAACAAAAAAACTTTAGTTCGAAGTTTACCATCCACAATGCTTATATGTGTGGCTAATCATTTTTTGTGCGCTTGTGTCTATGATTGCGTCTGTTTGGACCACGAGTCTAAAATAAATTATTATTATTAATATTACTAAGTTTTGGCATCACATCTAACTTGCATAAAAAGTCCTTTCCCTCTAAGGCAGTGTGTCTAGCCAGAAAGGAAAAAAATACCAGTCGGGCCCTTGATTGTCGGGAGTGATTTACCTTGCGATACTGATTCCTTATAAATTATTCACCGAATCTGGTCTGCTACGCCCCATAATGTGGTATCAGCAATTAATCTGATGAATATGTCTGAGAGCGCAGTCGTCTCACTTGCATGGGTGTCACTGCACAAACGTACCGAATCAAAAAAATGCCCATTGGGGTATTCGATACTGAACATAAAAGTGGATAACGTTTGTTTTCGCCGGAAGATTACAGTCACAAAGTCTGGACATCATTTGCAAGCCGTCTAAGTGCGAAACTTTGCGATCTTGTTTCGAACATCGCTATCACGAAACAACAAGAAACATCGGCAGGAAACAATTCTATTCAGGATGCGCTAAAACAAACACAAGTTCTAGCCTATATTGAAAAAAACAGGATTGTTTCAAGTTGACATCAGCTACGCTAAAAGCCAAAGTTTTTAAAAAACAAATCTTTACACGTCAAAGTCACCACAGATGTCATCAAAGAATCATCAAAGCGAAGAGTAATTAAGTATACGAAAAAGATGACGCTAAAAAAATCAGCCAAGACTTGCAACCCACGCACACGGTAACCGCATAATTAAAACTGAAGCAAAGTCTTTGTTAGATACCAATAATATATTTTGACATTGTCTGATTCCAGAGGTGTAGGACTCGGAAGCGGGGATGAAGGTAGTGTAAGTGCACCCCCAAAGGTTTTGATTTGGTGAAAATCCGGGCAAACTCCCTTAGGATCCGGGAAAAATCTGTGGAAATTTAGGCAAGATGTGTGAAAACCTTCGCAAAATCGCTTGATGTGCATGGATTTTTTAAACTGGCGCCTAAAATCAAAGTCCAGACTTTTATCATTTTTTTATTTTTATTTTTTGGAGGTCATTTTTTCAGTTTTTTTCGGCCAAGTTAGGGGAAATTTGGGCAAAATGATGCTTGGTGTGCTTTGATATGAAAAAATCACGCCCAAAATGAAATGAAATGCAGTTTTATTGGTTTAAGGTAAGTTTTTTGGAGTTTTTTCGGGCAAGTTTGGGTAAATTTGGACAAAAATCCTTCACACCCCCAAAAATTGACCCGCTCCTACACCTATGTCTCATTCATCGCGAAAATGCTGAAAGGCTTGTGCATTTTACATCGGTAGCAGCATACAACAGAGCAGTTTTTTTCTATCGGGAACACACATAAAATTATTTTCCAGTTTTCAATTTTCTTTTGCAATCGATGACTAGATAGCACACTCATCATTTTCTGTCTTAATTGGATAGGTTGTGTTTTTCCAACCCGTTTGAACAAACTGACGTCATAAATATCAAATATTAAAATCTTAAAACCGTAGGAACGTACCTGGCCGCAATCAAGTTTCCCAGATCCCGGAAATATAAATGTCAGCTGAAGCCAAACGGCAAAACTATTTGTTGTGCCCTTAAACAGAACAACAAATGGCTTAGTGAACTGCTTTGTCCAGACATGTTACAAATTAAAAGTTACTGTGGGTGATCAGTGATCGAAAGCTGCTTGAGAAAACAAACAGCGTGTTATTGCCAAAGAGTTGACTTGTCACCGTGCAGACACTTTCGTTCGTGCGACCCAACACAAACGACCTTGACAATGCTCACGCGACGCGGAATCTTCAAGTATTTGATGCGTAACAATCCATATCGATCTTCACTGCAGTTCCGGTGTGCGTTTCAGAAAACAAAGGCATGTCTCATAAGCGATCACGTTCGAACCTGGTCTTCCCTTGCAAGCAGTGTTTGTCTGCATACCGAACAGGATATAGGCGATTTGCAGGTACCTTTTCCTTGCCTGCAACAGCGACAGGTTTGCTCTTTCAAAGGCATCGCATTGGAGGCGTGGTGCGAAAACGAGTCTGTACTGATTTCAACAATCGTTGCACTGTTTCTAATGTCAAATTATTGCTCATGCTACCAAACTTTAGTGCCTTGATATAATCAAAAATTCAGTGTCAATGTGTACACAAGAGCTTATTTCCTACATTCATCACGATATAACTCGTATTTGGACCATAATATGCTGCACTGAAAATATCACAGGAGCAAAGACATACAGTGAGTGCAATCCACAAGTGCCACTTAACTCTTAAAATCATTTGTTAACACATCTTTCTCAAGTTTAAAAAATATATTTAACAAATTTTAGAAAAAAACATTAATCTCATATGCTCTGAAAACAAGGACAGGCAGGTGCTACTCACAGTGCACAAAAAATAACAATGCATTTAATTCTTTTATTTTGCATCTGACATTTTCAAAACGTTTGGCCAAGCTGCGTGCACCGCACACGGTATGCAGTACCAAAACTATACGTATCAACCCTGACAAACTAAAACACGAAGTCACTAGAAACAGTTTGTTGATATTATATATATTTAATGTGTTTTCTATGACATAACAACTTTTATTTATACACTCCATAAAAAGTTGAATTTCATTAATGTCGTTAAAAAATATCGAACTATCTGTGCTCCGCTTTTTTGAGATTTTGCCCGGATTTTTGACAAAGTAAAGCTTTTTGGGGTCCGCTTGCGTCCCCCCCTACGCCCCAGCTCCGACAATACTGTATTCAATTCCTCAGACGTGCGTTGCGCATATCACTTCGGTTGATGATACACGGCGTTGTTCGAGGCCCGTGCATCACCTCTGACCTTTTGAGGACCGTCTGGAGAGAGATCCGCATCCTCCACGCGTGCGAAGCGTGCCTGGCTGGGTGAAAAAATTCTTCGACTTTTAAATCGTAAACCTTCATTTTGGTGCCCAGCACACGGGCGGAAGCACATGCACCTTCGCCAAGCACGAGTCGCGCTTCAGAAACTGTACCAACTGTGCGAGTAATGCCATCACTGATGAAGTTATTCGCTTTTGCGTTCTTTTTCGCTTTGCTGAAATCTCAAGCGCACGCCAGTCCCGATCAACTGCAAGTAACATCTGCGAACGGCACATCTTATGCCGCTCAAACCTCACGTGCAGTTTCGCAGGCAGTTACACGTGAGAGTCATCGAGCAAGTTGGAGCCTGACGCCGGATCGTGAAGCGGCAAACCCGATAGAAAGCGCTAATATGCGTCCGATGTCAGCCAGAGCTCAGGATGCAGTGGTTGCAACCGAGATGCCGGGAGGTCGCCGAACGAAGACTTTTGTAACTTGGCTCGGTGCGCACGTTCAGGTAACGAAAGCTTTCAAGTCCATAACGATTGTTTACCAAGTTGGTGTTATAGTAGCTTTACATAACAATATTTTTACATGCAGCGTGAAACCAGCGGCGAAAAGCTTTTCTGTCAGTTTGTTTTATTTCTAAGTGACAGGGGTGTCCAAAGTAGGCCCGTAGATGCATTTCATATGGTCCGCGGATTTGTTTTCAGATTGTGTTATATATGGCATGCCAATGCCTGAACACTCTTTTGTATTGGAACGACGGCGGAATTTCGCAAATTAAGACGTTTCCCATTATGGTTTGGTGTGATGAGGGCGAATATGAATACGAAAGCCGTCGCAATAGACTATTTATGCTTCAAACCAGTTCGAAATGCTGGACTATAATAGTTTGCACCTTGCAGTAAAATATGTTAGAAGGAATTGCTGATTTCGAGCATATTTACATGATCAAATATGACCCTGCTAGAAAAACGTTTGGATGCTCCTGTCATATGATCATTAAACAAATGAAGTAAAATGCATAAATCTGTTTATAAATTGTAATAAAACTGCGAAAAAGTTAAAGAAAATCAAAGGCAACACCTTTGAAGAGACAAGTTTGAAGCAGTGTTGTAGAATTTTTGTTTTTTGAAAACCCTAAAGATAATTTCGAAAATTACAGTGCATTTGCTGAACATTACAATCATCCTCTCTCTCAGCTGAACTGGAATGTATTTCTAGTCTATCTTGAACCTGTACACATTTTCTTTTTAAATAAGCAAAATATTTCCGTTTTTCAGAACTGCGACAGTCCTGGTGCATTTAAATTAAATAAGTGAGATGTTTAAGTGAGATGAGATTTTTTTGATGATTTGTTGACTGAAAAAATGTTGTGCGCTATACTTGCTCTAGCTAGGGAAAAATACTTTGTTTTGTGTAGTTTTAATTCCAAAAACAACTTTCTTACAATATTTACTTTTATTGCACGGAACGGTGAATCTAGATGGTTTATGCACCTGTACTAATATCATGACTTTAAGACGCTGCCGATAGACCTGCGCGTTTACGTTTCAACCTCTTTAAATCTATTTTGTGAGGCAAGGCATGGCGTATAAAATCAAACCTTCTGACGGAGTTATGTAAGAAACGAAACACTGGAAAAGTGTCGATAACTGTACTTTTTGTTGACAGAGATTTATTCTGGAGATCAACTGCAGAACCGCTCGCCCCCACTTCACATCAGAAGAGAGGTGCGAGGTGGTCAAACGCACGCCGTTTCGCACGATGCGTTTCTACGCCACGCCGCCTAAAATTAACACTGTCTACGCCGTGGTAGGTTGCCGAGAACCTAAGTGCTCATAGCGTCTGTTTGCACTTCTGCCTGAATACAATTTCAAGTAGATAGAAGCTGTATAAATACGTACATGCAAGAGGTGATGTTTAACGCTTCTTTTTTTTATTTCGTAAAACATAATCCGCCGATGCAACACGCATCGCTCTACAAACTAATTTCAAGATTCTGCGCTCGTGCGCTGTCACGATTTCGCTTCAGCCCTGTGGATTAGCTTAGTAACATTTCACATGCACGCAGGTGAAGATGTTAGAGTTCTTTTGACTTGGAAACTTTAGTGAAAGTGACAAGCAGCACGTTGTGGTGGAATGGTTCACGAAAAAATCTTCGAAGGAGTTTTTCGAGACTGTTATATCCAAAAGCCTCACTTGCTGAGTAAATAAATGTATGTTGTAGGCAATTCCAGATGGTCAGTTGCGAGATTCTGGATCCCATCACGCCGTGGCAGTAGNGGATCCGTTTCCATCAGCTAGTTTTGGCCACCTGGTGTTGATTTTCTACGTTGACGGAGCCACGAAGCCTTACTGCTTACGAAAGCAAGGGCTGTACATCGGTGCGTCAGAAAATCTGCTTTCAGGAACAAATGTGCTGTTATTGTGAAATAAGACACATATAACTAGTGTTTACATGTGTGCTTTTAGGTTGGTTAAAACGTATTTGAATTCATGATATTCTGTGCTTGTTGCGTCATTCATCCATTCATTTTCACACCCGTTCTTCCTCTGGGGAGAGTCGCGGAAGCTGCAGCCGAGCTCAGGTACTTCTGCTGGTACCACACCAAGAAGGGACCAGGCCGGGCCGGGACCAGGCCGGAGAAGGGACCAGGCCGGGCCGGAGATGTAATCGCGCCACCTGGTGCTTGGCCGACCTGCGGGCCACTTTTCTGTGGGCGCAGCCAGCAGGATTCCTACTATGTTATTTTTATGGCTATTATTTAAAAACCTTTTGCACCGTGGGTTAATTTCTTGTTGCAACCTTTTTTGGGGGCAGAATTGGACTTTGGCCGAACAATAACAAACTTTTAGAATTGCTCATTTCTTCCATAAATTTTTATTTGTATTATGAATGAAATATATATTTTTACTTCTTTTTCAAATGTTACTCTTATGAATTTATATTGAGTTTCCTTGATCGAAGTATTTATTATATTCATATCTTCCGTATTAGTATAAGGATTTAACTACAAGTGTCACCGGAAATCAATTTTTAAAGATATCAACTTTGGCATCAGTTTTTAAAGATATAATCAAACGAAGCTTTCAGCATTTACAACAAGCAAGAAACATTTCTAATTGTACCAACGTAATCATGTTAGATTTCTGCTCTCAGAAATTGTTTCAGTAAATCGTTTGATTATATTCTCGTTCACGAATTTCAGATAAATTGTTCTAACGTAACTTTCATTTTGCAGAATCTGGTTTGTGTTTGACTCTGGCCAAACGTTCGAGGTGCAGGAACCAGTATCGGCGCACGTTATCATCTGAACAGTTGGCCAAACGCTGCGAAGTCAATTTTCTTCCTACAGTCTATGATCAGGCCCAGGGATCCGTTGGTACGATGTCAAAGTCGTTTGGTAAACTTTGGTAAACTGCTAAGTGTTAGAGGTGATGCTTTGTTCTTGCGCATTGATGAGAGAACAGGAAACGCGAAATTGATAAAACAAATACAAACAGTTGTGCACAAAAAACGTTGCTCTATCAATGGATTTCTTCGCTCACTCTGAACTCTAATTTTTTACTTAAAAACCGGTCGAAGATTGAGCTTTCGTCTAAGAACTTTTGATTCTTCAGTCTAAGCATCATAACTTAAATATCCAGGGTTGTCCATGGGACATATTTATCTGCCCCGTTCTCATCCCATAGCAATTTATGCCTGTCCCGTCCCATCCCATGGGAACTTTCCCATGGGATTCCCATAGGAATGACATTCCCATGGACAAGCCTGGAAATCTCCAACGTTTTAAAACCAATTTGACCAAATAAGTGTCACGCATTCGAATAGTATATACCAACGGGAAAACGCAAAGAGCCTTTTATTAGGCATTAACATATTCAGTTGGAAAATGTAACTAGTAAATCAACGCTTGTTCATAGGCCTGCAAACCAGACAACAAACTCTGCGCTGCATGCCGTACTTGGCCGGATTTGGTTCTTGTCCTGCTGAGCTTATAACAAGTTCAGAAGTGCAGGAAAACTGCGAACTTCGCCACAACTCACGACGATGTTACCGTCAGGTAAAGATTTTCATATTTCTATTCCAGGCTGGCAGCCTGTTTTGCTGACCATCACGTTTTTGGCTTAGTAGTAGTGCTTTTGTGACATTAAAATTGCTCAAAAATGGTGTGTGTTCATTCATTGCAAAACTTGGTTAGAAAACGTTTGGCCGACCACTAATTTAATACATACAGTACAATATTAGACATCGGGAAGTTTTGGAAGGACTATAACTATCCCACAATGAAAAGCGGCAGCATACATTATCGTTACCGGATGATTAGACTACTTAGGCCACGAACTCATAGATGGCTCCACTTTATCCTTCAAAATTTTCCATCGCCACATCGTACTGTCGACATGCCGTCTCTTTGCCCGAATGTGATAACGACAATGTCACGTCACTAAAACGTCGTGTTGTCAAATATCATGTTGAATTAAACTGAGTGTCCACGTATTTGCTCGTTAACGTAGTGTTCAATCCTGAGAGTTACGACGATCTTTCGCTACTTCACAAGGTGATGTTTCGCCCTGCACGAAAAAAAAATTTTTTTCGAAAACAGATGGAACTATCAACTTTTCTGAGCTAATTACGATCTTCCTCATCCTTTTGAAATTTATAATGAAATTAAAATTTACAGCGTTGTTTCTTTTTGACTTTTTTGTTTTTGTCCTTTTTATTGATACTCATATTCACTTTCTGGGTTGTCTTTTTAATTTCTCAACTTAACTCTTCACTCAGTTTTTCCCTGAACAGTAAATGACATGTGGCATTTTGTTGCAATAACCCCAGTAACTTGGTACTAATTGACCGCCGGTCCACGGTATATTCGTGGCTGCTGTCTGATGCTAGAACGACGGTATGGTTTTCGCGCTTGCGCTTGAGTAGGCAAAGCATTGTTTTGAAAAGGCTCTGGATGGAAAACCATGCACAATAGAAACCCAAGTTCTGCACAAAAACCTTAGTCATATTGTGTAGTTTATGAAAATCGAAATCAAATAATTTTTCCACTTCTTTTGGAGAGAAAAAACACCCGATAACAAGGGTGGATTGTCTGTTTTTTGACTTTGAAAATTTATTGCGCCTATTTCAACAATGCGAAAAATGTAAAAATCACAGAAACGGTTGCTATAGCTGTTACAAAGCATCCTGCCAAGTTTTGAATTAAAAAATTGTAGAGAAGAAAAGTTATAACAGTTTTTATATCA
>JGI24158J21664_10003136_pt1 | contig 20549 bp, 13 predicted proteins | sample Ectturendosymbi3_FD_21664 | JGI IMG/M metagenome (IMG submission 21664) | reverse complement strand
ATTCGTTCGTGTGTTATGCTAATGTTGCTAATTCGTTTATTTGCTATATTAATGTAAAGTACATTTGAGCAAATTACGTTCTTCTGAAACCAGGGGTATACACTCCAACATTAAAAAACATCAGGTGGTACGCGATCTCAAAAAGTTTGAGAACCACTGCTCTAGAATTTTCGTTGCTCTCGATTGGTGCCACTGTTACCCACTGGGATACTTCAATATCAAAAATCAGGAGTTCGACACATTGTGGAGGGTCTTGGTAAGAAAAATTTTTATTTGGTGCATAAACAATGTTTGACATGTTGCTGTTACATTTCGCAGGCCCCAATTTGCATGATATTCACACAAATCTTAAACTTTTCCGGAAAAGTCGCTACAAATTCATGTAGAAATGCACACGCTGGACCTGCTGTCACACTTGACTGCACTGTGGTACTGAATCAAAGATGTCATAGATTAGTTTAATTTTTTTCAAACTAATCGGTCTGCAGTGCTGTGCTATAGATACCGAATATTTACGAAAGTACCGAATATTTACGAAAGATACCGAATATTTACGAAAGTTTTGCAAGCGTTGACGTTAACTCGGCAAACCTGCATTTTGCAACAGAACACGATGTCTGGGCTTCGCTTAATTTGAGTTGAGTCTGGAAGTGAGTCTAGAAGTCGATTATTTGGTTCCCTCTATTTTTTGCTTCAACATGAAATTAAGATTATGCTTTGTGCGAGAGCCAATTACATTCTAGCATTAGTTCTTGAAACCAGAAACCACAGATGCAAACAGGGCCCTGGTGACAATCATGTTTGAGGTTTTGCAAAAAAACAAAATAAGAGCGTTTAGATGGTGTACATCAGTGTTTCCCAATCTTTTTTGGCTAGGCCTCCTTTTCTGACAAATACATTTCTAACGCCCCCCTACCATGCCTAGCACACATATCAACACAATTTTTTCGTGTATTTCACTATAAAACCTAATTTAGTCAAACGCTAAGTTTTTGTTCACAAATTACATGTATGCATGCTTGTTGATCATGGTGTTTTTTATGACATTTGGTCACTCAAAGATAGTAAGACAACAGAAATGTAATTAATAACTGGTTCTTCTATCGCCACCCAAACGCCCAATTCTGCTTCACCGCCTCCCTAGAATTTCTCACCGCCCACTTTGGGAAGCACTGGTGTACATGAAGTTTATAGAATAGTCTTAGCGACAATACCTCTCGACATTTAAACAGACTTTAAAATATGCTTAAATTAGACAGATTTTCAAACCAAATATCGGAGGATATTTCAGCTATGTGATTCCACTATATTATGTCTGTACTTGCGCCGCAACTAACAAATTCATCCTTATTTTGCTGCTAACTTCTGTTCCTACACGTATCAACTGCTCAATTAATCCAAAACCTATCTGTGCATTACTTACCCAGGAAACGAGTTCAGTGATATCCGATACAATCCACAAAGCAATCAATCTTCTGTTCTGACTTAAATGGGCTCTTCAAATCCTTTTCCGCATTGTGAACGTAAGCCTTTAATTGGCACTTGATAACGGTATGTATAAACAATGGCGACTTCTGGGGGTGGAGCCCTGAAAATACATCTTTGGTTTCAAAAGACAAACGGGAAAATTTTTGTTCCCAGAGCAATGCAAAGTAGTGCTTCTAAGAAACATTGTGTCAAGTGAATACTACTTTCATCTTTGCCGTTGGAACCACAGCCAACGCTGCAAAACAGCCAACTAGTAACACGTCAAGCACAGTTAAGTCTTTTCAATAAAAAACAATAAATTAATATAAGCTTCAAAGTTCTCAAAATGATAAACTGAAAAAAATACAAAGCTGAACAACAATAGCAAAAAACTGTTTTAGGTCAGCTGCTGGTGAAAGGTAAGCTATGTTTTCCAGAAACTGACGCAAAAACCGTAGCTAATAAAGTAAAAGACAATTCGCGGCTATTTTACTGCATGTGCGCGATACACTGTGTGATTATAAATAGTTTGTGGTTGAATGGAAAAAAAGTGGATACATTCAACTAATGTGCAAATAAGAAACGAGCGTGCAGATAATAATATTCATCGGTGGGAATGGACGCAGTTTTGAAACGTTGTAGTTATTTTGTGTTGGAAATGAATTTTTTCTTTTTTCGTGAACGAAGTAATGAATAGTAAATCAAGATTTTCAGGTGTGTTCAACAGTCGAATGTCAACACTCCGGCATCTTCAGCTTGTGAAAGCAGGTTACACTTCTCCTGAGCGAGCTTGCAGGTTGCTGGCATAGATAACAGCGTTCAGCGCCATTGTCCTCAGCAAAGAGAGCTCTGATCGATCCAGTTAAATGCAATGTGCTTCGTGTAGTGACGGTGACGCTAAAACAGATTTGGAGAGGTGAAAAACATGCCCAGTAATGGAAGCGTTGATTTTATATTGGTTACGGTCAATAAGCTCCTGAGGCAATGTCTGTCTACCCACAGGTAAAGCACAACATGGGGTAATAATAGCTAAACGTGGTTGGTTTCTTATCAAGCAAAGTGTTTAAGTGTTATTTTCACAGAGAATTGCTTCCAAACATCAAGCGAGCCTTAGTAAGGTCAAGGTTCACGTTGTGTTCAATCAGCAGCATCAGCTTGGCTGTGCAGGCTCATCACAGAGACAGTGTGACGAAGGCGTGCAACTCAGCGAAAGCCAGCTTTCGCAGTGATGTCGCGAGAAGACTGCTGCAAACAAAGTATTTTTAGACACTTTCTGGCTAAAAACGATGCCGGTGCGTTGTTCTGGCTCATCACGTTGTTTTCCCACTGAGTGCTCTGCCACGTAACGTTTCGACTTGCTTCGCATTTACGGATTGCTAAAAACGGAAGGGTTTCCTATAGTCGTCCAAGACAAGAGCGATACAGTCGATTATTACCTCCTGTAATTGAAACGTTTGCTTTGTGATCGACGGCAGATAGAATAGTACGTTCGCAAATATAAAGACAGGTTGCTGAACCACCTCGATTTAATGCGAGCTTATAACGCCGTTTGTGGGAAATTGGATTTATTCGCCAAACTTCGTAGCCTTAAGAGCGAAATCTTCGTCGTTTCATTGCAAGCTGATATATGTTTAAAGTGGAGAGAGTTTATTTTTCGTCACAGAGCTCATGGTCACAACGGAATATTTCATCAACCGTGGAACTCATTGCAGAGCAAGCGTTTTCTATGAATTGTAGGTCAAGTTTTACGGATTGGGATGACCCTCCCTATTTCCACAAAGAGTATGTTGTTAGCAGGAATGTCTATTGCCACGAAACCAATGAGGTGTTTTGAGACAATTTTTTTAGGACGTTTTGTTTCAAAACTGCAGATATTTTTTGTTAATTCGACCTCTGGCCGTTCCTACTGGGCGCCAAACACAAACAAGTTAATGCGTAGGACTAATAAGCCTCGTTGCAGTAATTTGTCAAAATTTTAAACTTGCAAAGTATGTTATGTTTGTGCCAAACACGAGTATGTTCAGTTTTGTTCCATTTTAACAGCTTGTATGAGCGAGTTTGGATTTCTTAAATATTTGCATGTTTCGAGAAATAATTGCTCCTGATATCGCACGTGTTTGAGAAAAAAGCATTTGTTTTTATAACAGTTGTGTCCATCATCCCGTATCTTACCACTTACGTTTGAGTTAAAGGCAATGACAAATATTTTAAAGATCACTATGCTTTGAAAAACAGCCCAAATCTGTGCTTGGTTTCGTTGCTTGATGTAAATTGCAAAAACAGATCAGACAAGATGCACGTAAGCATCATACACACCAATCTGAAACAATTCAAAACTTTAATGAAGCTTGCCTGCTATCTAATTACTTTTCTTATAGTCGTTCTTTGTAGAACCTCTGTTGACTTGCTGTAAAACCGATGCCATCGTCAGTGGAACAGAATAAAGTATATCTTGGAATTTTTGTAGGATTTGCTTTTAGTAGAATCTAAGGGGAGCTTCTTCGGCACAGCGGCTATGGTTGTGTACTAAGATCAGACGTGTACTGCCTGGGTAAACGCCTTATTACTTGTTGCATTTTGACTAAAGTACCGTACGCCTAAAATTCTTTTAGCAAGACCACAAACACGCACAATGGTTTCCTGTGCTCAAGCCTACCTGAGAGGTATTCTGACGACACTGTGTACAGTACGCTATAACAATCATCTACATCATTCTTATACCGTCCCAAGACTTAAGGATTTCAACACTGCCACAGATGCGAAATTTTTCTTCTGAGGAATTTCAACGGGTAGTCCTGTGTACCGGGCCAACTGCTACTTGCCTGTGAGTTAAGTTCGGTATTTTTTGATTGCGACTTAATCGAAGTGAATTTAATTAGCGCACATCGCCCTATCGATTGGGCCTGGCACTAACAGCTCTGCTACTTAAGGCTTGTGCACAAGTTCCCCTGGCTGTTGCACTTAACTGGGACCTCTGAACGGAGAAATCACAGCACATTTGTCTGTGTTGCCTCGAGTTTTCCAGGTCGACTTAAACGTATAACAAAGAAGAGGATCAGACGACTTTTATGGCATTGCCGCAAGGTTTTTAGTAAAGTATGGAAGATTGTTATGAAATTGCTGCAAGAGTGACGGAAGATAATAGTCCATCGCATGTTTAGCACATAGCCTACCGACTCAAAAAATCCGTCGTTTCATGCAACAGACCAGACAACTCTTTTTCGACTGTCAGTAGAAGGTTCATTGTCTCTCTGTTCTAGACCAATGCAACGGATTACAGTATTTACGAGATCATATAGAAGCTTAGCCTGTGAGTGTTTCAAATGCACCTAATGGCTGATGGTTATGGTCATCACAATTGCAGTCAGCCTAACAATAGTAGCTAAATTCGGCGACAATCAGCTGCGTGTTTAATCGGCACCTTGACCGTGAAGGATTCAATACGACGCTCAAAGAAGTGAAAGGGCAGAAAATCTTGTGTGGATTGCTGCGGCGTATGGCATAACAACACGTATAAAGTTACTTTCGCAGGTTTTGGGGTTACTTTCGTAATTTCAAAGTTACTTTCGCAGGTAACTTTAATTAAGTGACTTTGGTAGGTTTTCCGGATCCACCTCTGGTCCTGAGTACAACAATTCTAAGGTGAGAGCTAACCACGAGCGTGGGTAAGTTCAAGAAACAACTGCATCTGTGTGCGTGTAAGTCGGGGCTAAGGATTTCTGGGCGTAAACCGTGCTTACACCACTGTTGCCTATAGCAAAAGACAACGTCAATATATTTAATTACAGCAAATAGTCTTTTGTATATGGGCTAATAAAAGACGCTATAGGCCTATCAACGTAGACAAATTAGAACAGCAAAAATGTGCAGATTTTCTTTGACTGATGATTAATCTTACTATTTCAGGCAGCACATATTGAAATTGCTGGCGACTACTTTCAGCGGAGATTGCAGTAAAAAATCTACAGTTGCCCAAATACCCTGTTTTGTCAAGAAACATCAATCTTCTGCTCAACATGCCAAACCAAAATCGTTAAGCCTAACAAGCATTAGACATAGGTGAAGTTGCTATGAAATGGCCTGCTAATTGTGTTTGAATCCTGTACTTTACTACAACTTTTCAAATAAATGCCTTGCCAGTATTTTGGCCAACGCCCAATTACTTTTTTCAGATGATGTTGTGTGAAAACAAGTCAGTAACATTTTCAAATTCTAATCTACCTCGCAAGGGGACGCAGACACCCGTAGAAACGTAGGTTTTCGTAGAAAACCACACCAAAGCCACAATCCTAAGCTTGATTCAGCAAATAAAAGATCACAATTTAGCCTCCATGCAACACGCTTTGCGACAGGATGAGAAACGAAGCCAATTCTTTGAGTAACTGTGAACTTGGAAGATGGTTTTCTTTCAATCAATCGTCTTGTACTGTAAACGGAACAGAAATACATTTTCTTTACTGGGACCTGAGCATGTTTACGATTTGTAGAATAATATGCTGTTTAAAAGTGTCGAGATCAGTGGAACCTGACTTGCTAAGTAAGTACACTTTGCTGTGTTTTGTCTAGGAAGATATTGACCAGCAGCAGAAAGTGCTTTGTTTTTCCTCTATCAGTTGAAGTCATTCATTGCAGTACGTTTTATCCTTTCACTGCGTTTGTTTCCTTGCATGCTGGTTCTCGTTGTTGGATTCGGAATCGTGCAATTTGCGATGGGTTCGATTCAAAGTTGAAGCTCACCGTAGCAACGTCCTACTCAACCTGCTATTGCAATGGCAGTGATCAGTCTAACCATAGCAGTGTCATTGTGGGTAGCTGTAATGAAGTTAAATCGCTATGAGTCTCTTAACTTCGTGTGCTAATTTGGTGATAGGTTGAAAGTGCAATGTTTTAATCCAATTTTTGTTACAAAACAAGATAGTACTTTAATACTATTTAAGAGCCTAAGCTAAGTCAAAACAATCTAATCTAAAGCAAGAAGTTGAGCTGTTTTACCTAAAACAGGCTACTTACTAGGTTAGAGTTTTGCTTTTTGGGGTTGCACATCCATGTTTGTCTATAATGCACCAAAGTTTGTCCAACCGATTTTTTGTTAAAAATTTCTTCTGCTCGTTGTGACCCTGCAAGGAGCAAATTCGAAGCCTATATTTGCCGCTAGTTGTTGCAATTAAGCAGCACTGAAGAACTCCGAGATGTCTCAGAGATTCTTAATCTTAGTTTTGTTCGATTTGAGCATCAACTATGAACTGATTGCCCTATTATTACGAAGAAAACGGGTTTGAAACAAGGATTTCTTTTGAATAAAAACTTTAGTGCTTGGTGCATTGCACGCACCTACTTTTTTATGTGCAAACCAAATTTTTGCGGATGCTGTCGCATTAGTTGATTGCCGCCATTGCAATATTCACTGCGCAATTGCTCGCATACCCTACCGAAAACGCCAATATACTCACGACATCATCTGATCTGTGCCATTCGAGTATAACAAAATGAATGATACATCTTGGTAATTTAGTAACTCCCTTCATACTTTGGACAATTTTAACAACTTTGAGATCGGCTCGCGGTGTTGCCAGACAGATGAAGATAAGTAGTGTACGACCTGAAGTGCAGGCACATCTCAAACTTTATCATTCGAGCAATGACTACACTAGTTTGAACCCAAGAGTACTTTTCACTGTGGAAGTTGTTGTATGTAAGAGTTATGTAAGCGACTGAAAGAGTTTGGCGACCTTTAAGTCGATAACTCCACGTTTAGATTCAGTGGTTGTAGGTAGCATGTCAAGACGATGTGGTACGAATGATTCGATTTTTGTCATCCTTAACTCGTCACCTGGACAATTCAAGTTGGTCTTTGTCGCTGATATTATGGTCTGTTCACCTTTACAAGCCTTCTATGACATACGTGCGGCGCAGTGGGCGGATCATGAATGGAACGCGGAATGGGCGGACAACCCCACAAGACTCCGCACTTTAATTCCAGACACCGGTACACACACACCTGGAATGACCCTCCCAAGAAGAGCCTGGGTCCGGCTTAACCGCCTCTGCACCGGTGTCGGACGTTTCCGCTCCTGCTTGTACAAATGGGATATGGCCTCCTCTGCGGCCTGTAAGTGTGGTGCAGAAGAACAAACCGTCGACCATGTTGTCCTCCAATGGCCAATCCACCGACCTTCCCACGGACTGCACTGCCTGACGGTTCTGGACGATGAGACAACCGAATGGCTGCTCAACATCTGTCCCGAAATCTAGTGCGGCCAAGCAGTGGATAAAAGAAGAACTCGCTCAAACGAAAGAATAAGAAGAAGCCTTCTGTGGTGCAGTCAGCTTATCATTGGTGCGTCAAACTAACGAAACCGTCAACTTTTTTGTACTACTGCTGCAATATTGGGTTGAATGTGTTGCAGGCAGTAATGGAGTCTCGAGACTCGTCTCAAGACCCATTTTTGCGAGTCTCGGTCTGGAAGGTTTCAGGTCCGGAGTTGTAAGTCGGGGCGGGCTTTTCGAGTCGGGCCGGGCTCGGACTTAAGTTTGCCAAATGTCTCGGGCCGATTTCGGGCCTGCATACCAAACGTTTTTATAACATTCAGAGTAACGATTTTTTTCTTTCATGACTCACCGCGTTTATTTCTGTGAGTGAAGTGATTGTGATTTTTCTTCAGCTAATTCTATTTGCAAACACAGCTACATTCTTTTGTTCTCTACTCGGATTAGACTCACACTCTTTTTGAGTAGGCAACAAAGGTAAGGAAATTAGCACGCGATGGCACTGCGTCGAAGAGGTCAACGACTTACGCGCTTCTTGGCTTGTTTTAAGAAACGATCACCTACAAATTTTCATGCTTATAGCCCTATCCTAGATAGTTTCTTTTATTCCTATAGTGCCATCGTGAATAGTTTCGTAATAGTTTACCTTTTCCTTGAGAAGCAGTAAATTCTGCAGTTTTATCAGGGGCAACGACTCGATAACGTTCCGGTTTTTTCGGTGCCCTGACGTTTTTGCAATTGCTGTGGTTTCTTTCTCGTCTTTGAAATTCTTAATTTTCGACAAATACACTCAACTTATCGTTGACTAACAAGCTAAGTTTGTGCTTGTTTGAGTCAATTTTTGGTCAAGGTGGTTGCTATTAGGATGTGATAAAACCGTGTACCTGCAGCTATACCCGTGCACTACGTTTTGTGATATTCCGTAGACACGCATATATTGACTCACTCGATAAATTTGGCTTTCGGGCCTAAATCGGCTTTGAAAATAAATGTCGGGCTCGGGCCGGGTTCGGGCTTCAAACTGAGGCCAGTTTACAACTCTGTTCAGGTCTCGTCTTGGTCTCGATGTGTACACTTCTACAGGTCTCGGTCATAGCCTATTTTCATGAGACTTTGAATATCGCAAAGAAATGGCTTGGTAAACTTCTATAATTGAACACGTTTCTTGTTTGTTGCATTTGCAGGTAAGAAACAACCAAAACAGCTCGGAAAAATTCCAGAAATTCGAAAAAATTCAACTTAAGAGTGATGACGACTTTTTTTTGAAAAATTTCGGCAAAATCCACAAATCTTGATGTCTCGGTCTCGAATTTCAAGTCTCGGTCTCGGAATTGTTGATAAAATCTCGGTCTCGACGTTTTAACTAGGTCTCGGTCTCGAAGGTTACGGTCTCGCCTACATCACCGCTAGGCACTGGAAATAACTCAATGCATTTACAGGAGTAAGTGTCAGATACACTGACTAGACGTGTTCAGCGGCTTGCAAGTGTGGGTTCGCAGATCGTTACCCTGACGCGAGGTGTCACTAACGCTCAACCTGCATTTGAAAAACAACCTGTCTTAGCTAACGAACGTGCAGAACACAACCAACGAGTAACTACATTCGCAGCCGAGAACCTAAAAGTCAACAGATACAAGCACAAGGAAACACTCATCTTAAAAACCAAGGACAACAAGTCACTCGATCTTAACCTGCACCTAGAGCTGGACACTAATACCGGTATGATAGACTCGTGATTTCACATCATGCGGTCTTTAGTATGACCTCACGATTCGAACTACGTACGCAGCATAATTTGTCCACAATGCTATGATTCGACCTACCCTTTAATGATTGCAGTCAGGGTTGCAAGGTTGGCATTTTAATGCCTAATTCGAGACATTTGGCCTCATCTAAACTTGTTTGGTATGATGAAATGCTGCTTGACATGTACGTGAGAGCTTGGCATGTGTTAGGTTTTTTGATTGGCAGAAAAAAACGTTTGGTATTTGTTACAAACCTGTCTGCTTTGAGCTTAAGTTTTTAGATTCTTCTCCGCATGTTTGGCGTCATTGCGGCTATATGGCATTTTTTGCATAGCGACTTTGCGTATTTGCTCCATATGAACATGAAAAGCTTGATGTTGTTTCTGTGGTTTCTCTGCGACTGCGTTTTGTAATTTTTGTTTTGTGGAATTGTGACAGATCTAACATACCAAACGCTTGTATACCAGATTCAAAATAATTAAAAACTATGGCATAGTGCTTGCCTGTATTTTCACAAACTGTATTTTATTGTTTCCGACATATATAGGTATATTTCATTAAGCATTTTTTATAAGAGGAGATGGGTACTTTTGGAGATAAACCATTTCTTAGGTAGATGCAATAACCCTAGGCTTGGTTATATGCAGTAGTAACATGGCAATTTTGCCATTACTCATTCGTGTTATGTAAAACCGGCAGTCATCAGGCTGTTTCGGTTTGTTTGATATTTTTTTAAGCTATTTGGCAAATTTTGATGAGCGATTTGGGATTTTTGATCCATCAGGATGTGGCAACCCTGTTCGCAGTGCGGTTCTACCATTCTGCGGCAGGTAGAGTAATCGTGGCGTAGCACCACAGCGAGGCTGGCGGTTGGGAGCAGCTACCTCACTTTTCCTTAATTTGCCTCCGACTGCTGTCACGCTTATCACACAGGGACAAAGTTATAAAATATTTTTATGAATTTCGTATGCAAATCATCATCTTCATGAAAGTCCATTGCCTGAACCAGGCATAAGGGCCAATGTGCAGGCAGTCTTCCAACTTGTTCTATCATGGGGAAGCTGCAAGGTTCCTGCAGTGTAATTCAGCCAATCCTTGAGCTGGTCCAAGTACATTTTTCTGGGACGTCCTCGTGCGTTCTTGCCACAAATTTTTCCACAAATACCCAGTCGTTCTAGTTGTTTTGACCTGATAATGTGTCCAAAACATTCGAATTGCCACTTTTTATTGTTTTAAAGAGAGATTTGTCTTGATTGATTTGGATTAAGACTTGTTTATTTGTTTTCTTAGCCATGAAACAATATCTTTGCATTTTCCGGTAAAACCATATCTCAGCAGCTTCCAAATTCATAATTAGAGCTGTAGTTAGTGTCCACGACTCACAGCCGTATAGCAGAACTGGCCAGACGTAACATTTCAGGACTCTTGTGAGAACACTTACAGATCGATTTTTATTTCTTAAACTATTATCAAGTGTCTTGAAGGATGCAAATCATACACGGCAAAAATCATTTGCTGTACGTTGCTACAAATGTCCGTTTGATTGTATTACGATAGCACATATTTTTTATTGATCACAAAAAATCTATATAATTCCCCATTTCTTGAATGTGAATTCGCATAAGTATTTAAGAAACAAGTTTTCCATGAGGAATTTCATAAACCTTCATTTGTAACCATACCACACTATTACGATTATTTGCAGAACTACTGTAGGTTCTTGGACTGATTTTAGGATCAGAATGAGCAGCATTTGGCGTTACGTGCCACGACGGTACAGAAGCACCTTTTTTCGCTGTGCAGTTGGACTTGCAGTCATTCTCTTGTTGTACCTGTTTCTGTCAAATGACCAGCCAGTAACTGGATCTGGCAGAAGCGACGAAATGCTGTTTAAGTTTGATTACGATCACGTTGAAGAAAAGGTGGAGAATGTTCCGGATGACGTGAGGGATGACGTCTTAGAGGCACAACAAGCGCTTGCTCCAGCAAGGCATCGTGTAGACGAGGGAGATTTGGAAATGGAAAAGGCGGGAGGGAACTTCACAGTCGAGGGCATGTTGAAACCAGATGTGAGCTATTTTTTGTTTTTACCAAACTCTTCTCAAATTGAGGGTGGCTTGCTCAAAACGCCTTTATTTTAAGCAAATATTATTTAGTACCTTTAGACGAATTTAAGCAAAATAATGTAGAAGTTTATTGGTAACGAAATGGTAAATATGTTCTATTCAGAAAGCTTAGATCGCTGAAATATTAATTTGCGAAATGAACTTATGATATGGCTTTGAAGGTGTTCGAATACTTTGCGGAAGACGAACTGAAGCCATGGTTTGAGAAACCCCCTGCCAACCCATCAGCGCCAGGTGAATATGGCAAAGCAGTTAGAGTCACTGATAACAGCGAGGCAGCCAAGAAAAAAATCAAAGAAGGATGGGACAATCACGCATTCAACCATTACGTTTGTGAGATGATTTCTTTGCACAGAACCATCGCTGATAAAAGAGATCGGGAGTACGTATCAGTTTCCTTTTTAGTTGGAAAGTTTATTTTGCATTATGTTTTTCTTTTTCACTGCCAGTTTGCAAAGTCATAGGGTTCAATTCTATTAACAACTGAAATTTGAAAAATTACTACTTTTGTTCAACTCGACAATGTGTGCAAACCAGTAGCGCTGCTGGATATTAAAGCCACTGGGGAACTTAGCTGAAGTGGGCCCACTGGCCGCTGTATGGTCCAACTAAACAACACTCAGATGGAGGTGAGTGTTCGCCCGACATGGTGATGCTGACGTTACTGATGACGGAAGGCACCTGTTGCAACTGTGCTGTGCCCGAACACCGCACTGTGCAGCATGAAAACTTTCTTCCAACATTGAATGTGTACAAAGTACACTTGGTGCAAAACTGCATAATAATTGGCTGTTTGTATAAACGTGTATTTTTGTGGCAATCTTGAGGTAACTTTGGGTTGTACTGTATGTGGACCAATTGATCTAAATTAACTCAACCTTATTAATTTGCCGGCAATGAATCTGATATCAGAGTTTGATTCTGCGGTTAACTTTTTCGATACGATTCAGCTGCGTATATTGTTTTAATGATCTCGACATAGCGCGCAAGTACTATAGTTCGAACTGATGTTTACGTTGTAAGTACTGGTTATTGTCACATAAACGGAAAGTTACAGCAAACAAAAAAGTATTTAGAGATGGCAACACTACGGCTCTCGTATTCCGCTTGTTTATGAAAGATTTTTGTTAAGTGAGGTCGATTTTCGAGGACAAATGCTAAATATTGTTGACCAGGTGTAAGGATCGCAAATGGCGCAAGCCGCTTCCACACACATCCGTCATCATCATCTTTCACAATGAAGCCTGGTGCGCCCTCTTGAGGACGGTGCACAGCGTCCTCGAAACTTCACCCAAAGTTTTACTCAAAGAAATAATCCTGGTGGATGACGCAAGCACGAATGGTGAGCGGTTTCTGGAAAATCTTCGGTGAAAACCCGAAAATAAGAAAGTCATGAGCAACGCTCAATCACAGGTTTATGTAAAGTCAGTCAAAAGTTAGGACAAATTATATTAAACATTATACGGGACAAATAAAGTCAAGAAATTGTTTCACTGAATGCAAATCTATAACGCCATGCTAGGTGTTGCAAGCAAAATGGTACCTTATTTGTTTGTAACGAAACGTCATCAATTTTCTTATTGACAACATTTTCTTTGTGACTCTTGAGATATTTATCAATATAGCTTTGTACATTCTAATGCCCGTTTATGCCTTCACAACACAACACTATTTTCTCATGGAGTGATGAGTTAATATAATACAAACTTTTTCTGCAAACCAATGTGTTCTCTGAACCCTTTTCCATCCTGGAGCGTGTACAGGTTGTTTTCTAAGGTTGGTATTGACAATATTAAACCGAGAGCTTTCTGCAAGATTTTAGTAATGCACACCGGCAGAACAAAAAACATACAATAATACTCTTCCTTGTTTCAAGAAGAAATTGCTGAGACAAATTTCTAAGCAAAGGTTGCCATGACTGTAGCTATGACCATAGATGAAATTTTGTGCTGTCACGACCTCTGCAAGGTCACGGAACAGGGTAGCCAAGTCACCTGACTGCCATTGAAGGACTGCTGTCGGGGATATGTTCATAACTGAAGGTTTGAAGGGAATGTTGTTAGTTGACAGCATAATTGCTTTTCTCACCCGTTCTACACATCCCACAGCATCTCCATCGCTCTTCTGCATTTTCATGCAACTAAAAGTATTTCCTTAAAAGCGAACAGGTTCTCTAGCAGCTAGGGTGAAAACGCCATGGAATCCTTGAATTGTTGATTGACTTTGCCTAAAGCAGTGTTTCCCAATCTTTTTTTGGCTAGCGCCTCCTTTTCTGACAAAAAATTTCTATCGCCCCCTTACCATCCGTAGCACACATATCAATACAATTTTTTCGTATTGTATATTCGGGATGTTTGAAAATGATTAAAACAAGAATGAGCGCAAAGATGCATTTCACTATAAAACTACATTTAGTAAATTAATTCATTTAGCAGTTGGAAACTGTTAGAGTTAATGATTTGGAAACTGTTAGAGTTCATAAAGGGCTCGATTTCGTTTGAACAGCAGTAAACTTGGACAAGAAGGTGAAGATTGCTGATTTGGATTTAATGAGGTTAACACCATTCCCCTGCAATTGCAAATTAGCTTCATTGACCTTCGTGAAGATATCTGTGGACTGTGACAGCCAAGAGACTGTATCTGTTACATCTTTGACAGCCACTTTCTGTGTGCAGCAACAGGCGTACAAACTCTCTTCATCATTATCCGAGTGCACCACCTTGCCTAAACTTAGCGGAACACTTCTAAACCCTTTGGTGTCCTTTGATCAACCAATCCATTAATACTCTGCCACATTTTTAGTAAATTTTGTGTTCGGAGCAGTGCAGGATTGAATTTAATCCGCATATTTAAAAAATTTTTGAACTTAGCCGTGACACTTGCAGTCGTCCACTGGCTCTACCATTTCTCTCTCCCTGGATTTCCTTGGCGCTGCTCAAGCTAAAGTGCGTTCTGAAACACACTTCTGTTTTCCGGAATCTTTTCGATTCCCTTGGGGTAACTTATTCTTGTTGGCACGTAACACTATCTGTAAAAAATATAAATTGCCTTTCTACTTTCGAATTGAACTCGTACAAGGTTATTATTATATTTGTGTTCATTAAACCACTCCATACAAAATTAGCTCACGCTTTGGTCACAGGCTGATTGTAAGTGCAAGCGTGCATTCTCAAACCTGACCGGTGATAGTCACTGTAACGAAACGGGCATTATTAAGTAGCAGTTTACCAGTGCCAAGAAGTGCAGCTGACGAAAATTCCCATCATAACTATTTCATTATAGAGGAGGATAGTTTTACAGTGCAGCTTACCTTTAGTGATGGAAACTGCAGTTCATCAATTTATCTCTTAGCATTTCACCTCTGTTTTGTTTCCAAAACACTAAGTATCTGTTTACAAATTACATGCATACATGTTTGTTGATCATACTGTTTTTTATGACATTTTGTCACTCAAAGTTAGGAAGACAACAGAAATTTAATTATTAACTTGGTCTCCTATAGCCCCCCAACCGCCCATTTCTGCTTCACCACCCCCCAATCGCCCATTTGTGCTTCATCTCCCCCCCAGAGTTTCTCACCACCCCCAGGGGTTCGGTACCGCTCACTTTAGGAACCACTGGCCTAAAGGAAGATACCTTGTATGTAGAATTGTAAGCATTGAGAAAGGTATACTTTTCTTCCCAGACATTCAGCATATTCTTTTCATGATACACGGTTCGTATCGAAAAGGCGCCCTTACCTTAGTGTTTTCTTACTTTTCCAGATACTCTCATTTCCGTGTTTCTCTTTATTTTCCTGCAGTATTATAGTTTTCCAACGCTTCCAAGATTTTATTAAACTATACGAAAGTTCTTTGGAAAGGAGTTCACTGATTGGAATATCGTGTGAGGAATTTCAGGGCCTAAGAAGTATTGCTAATTTCTTTCAAAACCAATCAAGTAAAGTGTGCGTGCAACCACCGTTTAATGCAGCATGGCACTTATCACGCGGTAGTTTAATCAAAATTATTAAATGTATTCTAATAATGCAATTTAAAATTTGGTCTTGTAATTTCTGCCTCCAATTTTGCGCGAACGTAGATGTGTACAGGAAATGAACTTGAACTCGAATTTCGATCTTAAACAGACAAACTAGATTTAGGGTCTAGGACAGTTCGGCGATGCCGTGTCGGCAACGAGACTTGTCGGCGATGGTGGGCGCAAATGTATTATACGAAAAAGGTGTGTTTTTGAAATACAGTAGAATTGCCTTATGGCGTCACTTCAAGGGACTGGAGAAAGAGTGTCGCTATAGGCGAACTAACCTTACAGCTGAACTACAATAAATCGTTCCTGAAATGGCGTTTTAGTTGAAGGCTAGAGCCTGGCAAGGTTTAAAAGTGTTCTTTTATCAGGATTGTCGCTTACTGTATTGTGTTTTCACGAATACTCTGATAAGAAAAACACAACCAAGAATTTGAAAACACTGGCAGTTGTATATTTACATGCTATATAGAGCATACAGTAGTACAGTACTGCATTACTTTCTTTAAAAAAAGTCGCTAAGTTTTGTTCGTGCTGTTCTTGAGACAGCTTTATCTAGCACATGTTTTGAAATTTTTTTAGAGAAATTTCCACCATGGGCTACTGTTTCTTTTACTCGACATTCTATTCACTGCTCCACCAAGTCTCTGTCAAATTGACTACAGTCGCAACAATCCCAAAAAATCCCTAATGCAGAACATTACAGTAAAACATGTAACGATTTCCTGCGACCACTGATGTCATTGCTACGTCACACCCACGGCTCAACGATTACCCGCTTAACTGCATTACTCTTCGGTCACAAAAGGTTTGTGTACTGTGGCGGCTTCACAACCGTGCTTAAACTTCAAAGTGTGAAGAAAACTTGAAACTGTCGTTCTACACCAGTGTTTTTCAGCAGGGGATCCGCTTGGTCCGTCGCCAGGTTTTAGCAGCAGGGGGCCAAAAACAGGATGGGCCAAAAACCGGAAGGGGGGGGCACATTTTTAAAATACTGTGTTGGATGTATGCAGCAACCAGGGGGCCAAACGTGAAATGGGAGGCACAGATTTCAAATGGGGGGGCGGGCACCAGTGGCTCCTCCGCTGGCGACGGCCCTGGGTTCCACGGAACTCTGGGGATCCACAAAACATGTAGTAGACTTCCGTGACATTTGAGGGTTCCGTGAGGGTTCCTCATTTTTAGGGGAAATGATTTCTTGCTTCAGTATGTTGAACTGTTGATGCGTCATTATGAAATTTTTTAGATCACCGTGCCGCATCCAGACTCTAAATAGGCCAGTTAGTTATACAGGAAGTTTAGTGCAAATAACGGAACAAGAAATGTTGAGAGTTACTGCGTCACTTGTTGTTCATTGTTGTGCAATTAAGAAGGTTATTGTTCCATCATACTGTAGTTGTACGATGTTGCCGACGTGCAGTTCACAGTAGAGTAGACTGAGTAGATTCAGCCTGAGCCTAGTCGAGAGTAGACTGAGTCACAGACTAGAGCTGCTGTTCAACCTTTGTGGGAATAAAGTAAAAACAGTGTGAAACCCAACTTTTACTATTTTGTCAAGCCACATGAAGCAACATAGCATATGTTCATATGCAAAGCGAAATAATAACAGCAGGGAAGGTGTCACAGGCGTAGCCAGTGGGGACCAGGGGGCCACGTTCCCCCCAAATTTTTAGAATATCTAGTCATTTTGTGCTTTGAGAAGCGGTATCCCCCAAAAAATGCTAGCCTAAAATCAAAACTGTTGCCACCCCAAAAAAATTTTCGGCTGGCTACGCCACTGGAAGGTGTGGACGGTAATGAGCAATATAGTTCAAATGTAAAAGAGGCACTTCCTCCGAAGTGGACCATGTGCAATTCAATTGCCAAAGTTAGAAAATGGGAAGACACATATTTCAAATACGGGTTCTTTTTGCCGGATGACCAAATTCTGAATGTAGCAGATACATTCCAGAAATGCAAGAACAACCGAGCCATTAAATTTCTTGCTTTTTAACTTCTACAATAACTGTTTGTATGTTGAAGTGTCTAATAACTAAATATTTGATTTTCTTACAAGTAATTCGTGTTTTTCAATTTTTTAATGGGGGTTCCATGACAAACGCGAAAGTATACCAGGGGTTCCACGATGACAAAAGGTTGAAGAGCACTGTTCTACACCAACAAAATATTCTCACCAACAAAATATTCTTTGGGGACCGACAGAAAGCGTCACTATGGGCCAAGCGACAATATAGCCAAAGTCGTTTAGTGGAACTCTAATGCACGTAAAAGATAGGGATTCTACCGGGACCGAAGAAAAAGCGTCGTTACAGGCAGTGGTGGGTTTAGGGTTGTGGGGCCCGAGGCAAGACTACAAAGGGGGCCTCTGATGACGTCATCATACTCGGCCAACCTTTTGATTTGCCTAAGATACGGCCACCCGAGGATATGTTCCTGGGACTGCGGCATAACTGAAATAGCAGAAGGAGAAAATGCAAAAGGGTGTTCATGATACACAACTTTGAAAACACTGCAAGTTGGGAAGACAAGGCTGGCAACACATAAAAGTTAGGCATTAGCAAGTTGGCATCGCCCCCACTTGTTTAATTTTCGCGGCCCATTTCTCTGCATTCATCATAAAAAAACTAGAAAGTTTACCTCTTTGAAAGTTTCACACCTTCCACTTTTGAAAAATGCTTGGTAGTTGGTATCTTGAATTTGTTCACATTCATGGCTTTATGGGAATCCATGAAACTATAAGAAACAACTAAGAAGATTTGAAACACTAAATTTGTTTTTAATTTCATCCTTTAAGCTGCAAGAGCACAGCATACAAAAGCATCCAATTAGAGACTTGTTTTGGAAAGCTTTGAGGCTGGATGTGTCAAGGCTGCCCTCATCTTGCATTGGCATTAGTTGTTTAAAAACTGTGCAAAACTCGGAAAAATTCATCATATGCCTTATCGCAAACATTTCTACCACACCAGCTAGCCTACACAACTGATTAAATCTGTGCCAAGAAAAAATGGTTCAACTTCTACTGGCTGAGAGCTGGCAAAAGAGCTTAAACATCACCTAACAAGTCTACCTTATAGCAACCATTTACTAGTCAAGCTTTAAATGACCTGTGACTTCAAGCATAGGCTAAATCAAACCACCTGAAATATCTGTAGAAAAAATGAGTGCTCATAATACTAAAAGATTGCCATTTCTGCTACGTGATAAGAAGCATGAATGTAGCCTTGCTTACTAACAGTCTTTAGAGCGCAACAACAATAATATAAAATTACTTTCCGAACTAAGAAGAAAATGTCCTATAAATTAAAAGATGTAGTGTGGTCCCTGCTGTAACAGTTGCAAGTTATCTTATTTTCTGATGGATGGAAATGTTCATTAAGGTACAATATCACAAGACAGCATAGTACTTGTACATTACAATTGCTGTTTGGGTTCCCTTTGAAAGTATATTACTTGCACATTACAGTTGCTGTTGGTGGCCACTCTGAAAGCAAGCTACTTACACATTACAATTGCTTTTGGGGTCCCCTTTGAAAGCATGGAGTTTTACATTATAATTGCTGTTTGGGGCCCCTTTGAAAGCAAGGTGCTTACACATTACAGTTGCTCTTGGGGCCCCTTTGCAAGTAGAATACTTAGACACTACAGTTCTTTTAGGGGCTAGGAAGTCCTTAGGGGATTGATTAATTAATTTGTGGTTTTTGTCCATAACATGCCAGTCACAGACGCTAGATGGCCAGTCAAGGTCCTTGAAGATGCGAAGATTCACACAGCTTTTTTTGAAAGGATAAACAAAGAAATTGCCCCCTTGAACTTTTTTCTCAGGCCCCGATGGCGTCATCCAAAAATCCCTTGACCCCTATCCACTCATGACATCACCCTAAATAAGGTTCAAACCCAAAAATGCCAGGATTTTTTTAACAAACCTAGGAGACTTTCTGCTTTACAGGTTTGAACAGCTCTCTAGCTCTATCGGCTGACGAGTTATGATTGGAAAATTCCGGGCGTATATATCAGTTTCTGTAGTCCTTAAAGGGTTGTCTCTCTTTGATTACATTTTGCATGAAATTAACATTTTTAAACCCGTCTTGCACACTATTTTGATACTTTTGGAACTAGACGTCATTAGTGATCATTAAGCCTTGCGATTTACACACTTGTATTCCAGTCTAACATCCTCGCACAGTCGGGTCTAGGCCTGTAGACTCAGCGTTGGCGAAATGTTCCAACTTGATTTTTTTAACCTGATGCAGCGGATAAACACCAAGCGTCTATACATTTTCCGGGAGTTTTGGCGCCCGGGTATTTCAAATTTCTCCACAGATCACCGACTAATAGGATCAGCACGGATATTGACAGACTTTCCGATAGCAAGCGCACTCAAATCGGCTCATCATGCGAAGCAAGCAAGACATGCATTATTAGTTTCAAAGTAAAAGAAGAACTTTTCAGTTACATAAACTATGCAGTTTACTTGGATAAGGTCCGTCAGGAAACTGTGGAATATGTTTTAGTTCACATCAGAGTGAAACTACAGGAGCTTTAGTACTTTTAGGCAGTTAACCTTTGTGCGTATTTCAATATTCTGATACTATCTGTCGTGTTGGTCTTACCGGTAACAGTAAACGATTAAAGAAACAGTGAAGTGTTCGTTCGATATGCATCTAGGATGTCTAATAGAAAGCAAAACTTGGTTACGATTCCGCTACGGTGTTTTCTTAACAACGCAAAGAATTTATTTGTTCGGGTTCAGGGCTTTAACACCCAATGATTGGGTTAGCAGTGACCACCCAATTTTGAAAGGATTAAAAAATGGATGGGAGGAAGAAACAGTCTCAAAAGGGCAATGCATCTACAGGGTGACCCAAAAAGATGCGTACCCATATTTTGTTCGATAAAAAACCCATTTTTTAACGAATGTCTT
>JGI24158J21664_10003134_pt1 | contig 20559 bp, 12 predicted proteins | sample Ectturendosymbi3_FD_21664 | JGI IMG/M metagenome (IMG submission 21664) | reverse complement strand
TTCACATCAGGCACATTCATCTGATGCAGTTCCCTCTGACTTAGCCGAATTCCATGTAGTGGCACTTGTGTGACCACTACAGTATATATTTTTTCTTTCGTGACGTAGATTTGTTGTACTCGCCACCATGACTTCTGTGAGTGAAGCGATTGTGACGTTTCTTCAGGTAATTCTATTCGCAAACACAACTGCGTTCTTTTGTTCTCTGCCCGTATTAGTCTCACACTCTTTCAGAAAAGCCGACAGCGGTGAGGAAATTAGCACGCGTACGCGATGGCCTACAAACGCGATGGTCTACAGCAGTGTTTCCCAATCTTTTTTGGCTACCGCCCCCTTTTCTGACAAAGAAATTTCTATCGCCCCACTACCGTGCTTAGCACATACATCAACACATTTTTTGTGCATTTCACTATAAAACTTAATTTAGTAAAACACTAAGTTTTTGTTTACAACTTACATGCATACTTGTTTGTTTATCATACTGTTTTTTATGACATTTGGTCACTCAAAGTTAGTAAGACAACAGAAATGTAATGTTTAACTGGGTCTCCTATCGCGCCCCAACAGCCCATTTTTGCTTCACCGCCCCCCTAGAGTTTCTCACCGCCCCCAAGGGGGCGGTACCGTCCACTCTGGGAACCACTGGTCTACAGCAGCGGTTCCCAAACTTTTTCTGATCGCGTACCATTTGTGGGCCCTATATTTTCACGGCGTACCACCTTGAAGACACCTTTTTCCAGGAAAACTCATTCTACCCAATATCATTCGATCAAAAGTTTAGCAAACCAGACTTGACACAAATTCGGCATGAACAAAATGCCTGTGAGAAATTATAATGGCCATATTTCGAAACTAATATGGGAAGTACACAAAAATGCAGGAATTTATTAACAAAACGCGATAAGGAAAAACAAAATGTATTCTTTTTGTGTATAAAAACAAAAGGGTCTCGCGTACCACCTTGAAGGCCTTTGCGTACCACTAGTGGGACGTGTACCACAGTTTGGGAACCACTGGTCTACAGGAAGTGATGGCCTACAAACAACCGGCTTTTCATGCCTATAGCGCAATCCTGTAGATATTTTTTTTATGCCAATAATAGCGCTATCTTGGGTAGTTTCATGATAAGCTTTTTTTCTTGAGAAACATTACATTCCGCAGTGTTATCGTGGACTAACAAGCTACGACTGTGCTTTTGTTGAAGCCAAGGTTTTGGTCAAGATGGTTGCTATTTTGGGTGTGATGAAACCGTGTACCTGCAACTATGTCCGTACACCACGTTTTTTGCCACGCCACAGTTGCGCGTATCTTGACTCACTAGGTAAATTTAGCTTACGGGCCTAAATCGGGCTTCAAAAATAAATGTCGGGCTCGGGTCGGGTTAGGGCTTCCAAATGAGGCCCGTTAACAATTCTGCTGTAAGCAAAGTTCATTTTTGAAATTGTTGTCTACCACCACATCAAACCCTCCAGCTCTCCAACCCTTCATTCCAGCATTTGGTCCACAACCACCAGGCTGCGACCTCCCTAGAAATGCCTGGGTTCAGCTCAACCGTCTGTGAACTGGTTTTGTTCGCTATGCGACGAACATGAAAACAAAGAGCCTGCCCGGCTCATGTTTGTGTGAGTGTGGCAAGGTGCAGACTGCACACCACATCCTGCATGACTGCACCAAATTTAAACCTTCGTGTCGTATTGATGAGGCGGATAATCCTGCGCTCTTAGAAAACCTTGTTAAATAAATGCCTGACCAATGCCTGCCCATGTGCTGTGTTTACGAAAGATGGTGTCAACTAACGCCTTGTACGTGCACAGCGCATATCGTTTAGGACAGTGGTTCTCAAACTTTTTTTAAAAAATTACGCAACGGTCCCCTTGCAATTTTTTAAATGGCTCACGATCCCCTTAAAAAATCAACACGAAACAACACGTTGGTTTTTTATTGTATCAATGTGACGGGTGCACTTGCTTCTGTGCCATCAGTTCGGCTACGTTTGGTTCCGTTTTGGACAACGCTTGTTTTACAAAAAAAAAATTTTTTTCAGGAGCGTCGTTGATTTTTTTGGAAGGTGCTTCGTGGTCCCCAGACAATTGTCTCGCGGACCCCAAAAGAACCGCGGACTCCAGTTTGAGAACCACTGGTTTAGAAACATTTCAAACACCTGCCTTACCACACGAGTTTAGCCGACAACCTTACACGGCAACAGCATCTTTCCCTTTATCGAAAATCTCGAATTCGCTGCAGCCGTGAAAACCATCATCAGCGTGAGGATGAGTTTATGCATCTTCTGTGCGTCAGATCTGATAGCGCCTTACAAGCTTTGGCTATGTGTTTACTTATTAACGCCCTAAGGAATTTTATATGAAAGAGGCGAAACAGCAAACCAACTAGCATTGCAGTCAAAAAATTGCCAGTTTTTGAACTCATTAAAGTACAACGAAGTTAGTAATTTATCTTGTTTGTGAGGCCAAACATTTCCTCAGTAGCGTTATTTTACTTCCTTTGGCGTACTGTAGTTAGACATGTTTTCTCAATTTAACTATTGCAATGTGGATGCATTTCACTGTTGTTTTCAATGATACGAATCGTTCATACTGCCCCGCTGCCCGGCATCTCCTGCTTTGCGAAAAAGTCGAACCCGTATGTTTTTCGGCATTCGACAATCCGACTGGCATGATTACTGGTCAAAGAAAAACTTAAAAATATGTTTAAGAAACCTCAAACGGGTGGTTTGACCTAAAGCGACCTGAAAACGTGTATTTGGATTGGAAGCAATGGACTCCTCTGCGGCTTGTGGGCGTGGCGCAAAAGAACAGACCATTGACCATGTTATCCTCCACTGTCCAATCCGTCAATCATCCCCATGGAGTGCCTGGCCTTACGGTCCGGTCGATGAAACAATAGAATGGCTACTCAACACCTGCCCTGAGATTCAGTGCGGCTTATAGTAGCGGATTGAAACAACACGCTCAAACGATGAAGAAGCCAATTTATCAAGCAATTCTAAGCACTGCCTCGAAAATGTCCCTTAGTTCGCCGTCTTAACGAAACGTTCGAAGACAAGTTGAAGAAATTACAGAGCTAACAAAAATATCCATTCGATTTCGCTCAGCACAGTGAATGTCCAACGCACAATCTCATAACAGCGAATGTGAATCGCCTGGTAGTTTCGATGTACATGTTGATCTACGTTGCTGCAGTCTCAGTAAAGGTCGCAACATTTACATGATGAATGTTTCTGCAAGGTGACTAATGATTTACTCACAAAGCGAACGAACCCAGAGACCTCATTGAACCCCCGTCAGCAGAATAAGAAAATCGATCAATAAACCGACGTATTTGTCTCTTTCGTGTCACTGCAGCATGTCGACTTCCACGTACTGTCGGCACAAATCGTTTCAACTTTTGTTACTGGTTGCACGAGGTTCAGCTGGTTTTTAAAACTGGGGCTTGTGTTATTTGTACGTGGATTAAAGATCATGAACGTAAACACGACAAACACCATCGTAGAATCATGAAGTTCGTAGCTCCAACGCGAATGTACGTTTGACGTTTTCCTAAATCGTAAAAGAAAAATGTGTTTTTAAAAAAGTGCTGTTATCTTTCAGACCAAATTTAAAAAATCACATATGTAGTTTTTAATGTTTCAGACTGGACAAGACTTTAAGAAGTTTCGAAATCAAAGTGCATTTTTGTAAAACAGACGCATCTCTCTATAATTCGGCAGTAAGAACATATATTCTGAAAAATGTACCACCATAAACCTTTTTATACCTGAGACTTCCAACAGGCTTGGATGAAATCATATTGTTGAAATGCATCAGACCTTTAATTTGTTTAAACAATTGTTTGGCTTTAGCAATTTTTTACTCAAGACACTCTAGGCAAAGTTTCGCATAATTTGGGTGAGACGATATTGCATCCAGGAATTCCTTGCGAAGTCAACTAGTGTCTGCACGGCAAAAGTGCTTATGCAACAGAAATAAATATTTAATTTTTCACTGTCAAGAGTCACCTGTGACAAACGAATCACTTATGCGTGGAGGGCACTTTGTCAAAACCTCATCTGTTTTAGTCGCAGCTCAGCTAATTTACCTCGGCAGCTTTACACAGACATTTTTCATACTCGCGTTGGCCTTAATCATTGTTACGTAACTCCTGGCAGTGAATGGTTGATGGTACGACATGTTTCTTTAAAATGCCAATGCTGTAACCCACGGATGGGTTTTGTTCACCAGCTGGCAGCGATCAGGTGTCACATTTCGGGAAAGAACTGAGTTAAAATAAGCAAAGTGACCGTCGTTTCAGATCACTACTGTTGATAGCGTCGCAAACAAAATAGATTATTGATGAGTTGTCACGCATGATTTTCTGCGCATTGCTTGAACAACAGAAACAAGTACCAAATATCCCTGACTCTTCCCAACAGCGCGGCAAACGCGGTAAATATGAGGCAGATGTAACGCTGTACGTTTGAGCATTCTGTGAGTGACCACAAATCCCGTGAAAGCCTCTTAGAGGGGATGAGCTAACGTTGTGCACACCCATGCAAATCAACAACTCATTGCGCCGATAACATTTCACTCGGAACCAAGTGACGCAACTCTTTTGGTAGATCAACTTTGTTTTCTCTGGAAACTTTGCCTTTCGCCTCAATCAGCAAATGGTTTTGAGGCAAACAAGATCAATTTCAGTGTTGATATCGTCAAATCGTTTTTGGTCCTACGTGTACTAAAAAGCTAGTTTCGACCTGTGGACATTGCTGGTTTCTAGAGAACACAGAATACAAAACAATCAAGATCCACAACGTTGCAGCAAGGAAAACATAAAACGTCTTTGATCAGACCGAACAGGCAGCAAAAAAGTGCGCGGAATTGCAGTCATAACGAATAAGACTGCAATTTATGGCCAGGCCGCGATAATGAACAAAGACAAGGCATATAAGAGATCATCACCACAAAAAAATCACAAGACGGAGTCTCCTCTATCGGTATAATGTATTTGAAGGGCAATGAACGTTTTCGAACTGTGGACTTGAAGTTCTTCCTTTCTCGCTTGGCAAATATTTCACAACCCGTTCAGGCCCCTGTCTACATGATATGGCAGTTGAAGTCTTGTTATCTTTTGCCGCGCAATTCCATGATTCTGCAGAGCCTTACTACACCAATAAAAAGCTGAAAAGCAACTTAGCATAAGACTCAGTTTCGTTTGCTTTGGAGTGTCGCTGAACTGGGGTTGGGACGTCGAATGACCCATTCTCTGTGGTTTGTAGTACTGCAGTAGAACTCGCTTGATAAATCCAAGGATATTTAGTCCATCGGCCTATTAGATCAATTTGCCTTGGGACGGAATTTTTTTCATTCAAAATACGTTATGAAATCCCTTTAAATCCAGGCTCCGCTTTATAATTCCATTATCAATTACGTGTGTACTACTTTTTTAAATAAACAAAGGCTTATTACGACGTAACGGACTGTTCGCAGACATATAACCATTCTGTGTTGTTTTATCTCATTTGCCAGTCTTTTAGGCCTACATCCAGGAGGGTACCGAGGTTAGATGGGGCCCGAAAAGAGTTTGGCGCCCCTATGTCCGCACCTAAGGCTTTTCGGCAGCCAATGTACTGCATTGGAAAAAGTACTTGCGACATTGTTGGGACTTCTCGGCGCCCATCCAGTGATTTGGGAATTGTTCCCTTGCCTCCCTCGTTACTCCCCTGCCTGGACCTTTTACATTCCTTGGCCAGAAGTTCAGTCATTGCGTCAGAGTTGTGTGTGCTTGTCTACGATGCACAATGGACAGGTTTAGACAAGACAGGACAACAGCAGAAAAGCTCGAGTTGTTAAATAATTAAATGACCGACGACATTTTTCTAGGTTGACTGTTTGTTTTCTCCTGGACTGCGTGCGTCGGTTAAAAAAACTTCCGCGTATTAAATCCGTCATGGGCTGGGAGCAAGGTTGATTTATCAAGCGGGGTCTACTCTATTACAATTGTTCTCGGTGTAATCAGGGATTAAACGTTTCTGTTTCGCACTTGGTCAGAAAACAAAGACTTTCCTGTCACTTTTCAATCTTATTTTTATGCCAAGCTAACTCACTAAACCGGTAAACAAGATTTTCAAGTATACAACTCAAGTTGCAGCTTGGCAACCTTGTTTTGATCAGAAGAGGCTGGTTACTTTGAAAGAAAGCTGAACCGGAACCCGTGTCTATAAACCAAATCTTTTTTCAAAACTTGTGGCCACACAGTTGGTTTTGTCGGAGAGGAAAAGTGTTTTTAGGGAGAGTCAAGAGTTTCAGAAGCAGAGCTACGTGGTCCTCTTCGAGCCTGCCTCAGCTCGGCACCGGAAATGCAACTGTGTTTCAAAAGTCGGGTTTTGCGTGGGACGAACCGTGTGGCTACTTCGTGTGCGGCAATTGCTGGCCTCTTCCTTTCACTACAGGCTTGACTTTGAAGTGAAAGTTTTTTATTTCAGCCCCACTGCCACCTGATGAGTTTGACGCCTATACGTAAGGCAACCGCAAAACGCAACTTGTGATGCGATCAGCTACTTCAGCTAATTACTTTTTCCTTCAACGAAACCCCAAGCTTTGTACGCGAGAACAACACTTGCACAAAGAAATACCACACCATTTATATTTTTGTACGTGAAAAGCAGTGCGAATGTTTCGCTGCATGAAGACTTGGCCTAGCTTGTGCCTGCAAAACCTTTGCTTACGACGTAGGTCAGTGACAATTTTAATACCACTGATAATGGTTTGGATGATTTCTTTTGGAATGCTCCTGACGCTTTGGAAATCAATCCTGAAATAAATCATTAGGGCTCCTTAGCTCGTCCGAAGTTTTGCGTGGTGGGGCGAGCGTCATGACGTCCTTGTGCGAAGTGCTGTGTGGGGAAGGGGATGTTTTGCTGAAGTCGAACTGAAGTGTTAAATTCAGTAGCAATTACAATGTTTGAGACAACAAAGAGAATTTTATCCGTGATTAGGTCTTTCCTGTTGATTTACGGAACTCGTAATTAAATGCACAACTTATTGATGGCGCAATAAAAATACATCTCAAAACAAGCATATCTTAAAAGCAGTTGAAGATAAAGTTCGCTTTGAAAACTGAATGTTTGTTATAACATGAAAAAAATGTTTTCCAAAAAAAATCTAGCGAAAAAAGTACAATTGGTCAAAAGTCCCACATACTCTTTTAATTTATTCTGCATTAAGGTTTAAACAGGACTTCAGTTCGTTTCTTGCTCTCACGAAACTGGAAAAAAACTTTGATTTTCCGGTTGTATTTTTACGAAACCGAATGTTTATTGCAAATGTTTTCGAAAATATCTGTTGCTAGGGCAAAAAGGCTTGACAGCATACTTAAAAAAGCTGAAATTACAAAAACAGTGCAATTTCATGAATGTAGTACTGAACATTGCAGAAATAAACCGCGTTTGCTCTAACAGTAACATGCGCACTAACGACTGGTGAAAGGTATCAGGGAAAGAAAGCAGTGAAACGCTTTAGATTGGTCACATATTTGTCCGATTGCAAAATTGCCGACAAACAATTTTAGCGTCTGGCCAAGCGGCGCAACACTGAAAAAAATAGTAAGATCAGCAACACAACAAATCTAACCCGTATTCACATTATATTGACATATTGTGCCGAGTGTAAGTTTTCTCTTTGCAATTGATTAGACCGATTTCAACTTCACAAATCAGCATCCTTTTCCTTTAAATGTGGTTTAATTCGCAAATCGCAATGCGTTGTCTCATCACCATACGAAAACGAAAACAAAATCAATCGAGCCTTTGAGAAATGCCCTATTCGCTGTTGCACTTTAAGGATTGAGGAGCAGACCAATGTAAAGAGCTTTGTAACCTCTTTCATTGTCAGTGCCCACCAACAATTACAACCTTCTATTTCGAGAGGCCTGCGGCGTAAGTAGGACTGGCGAAAATTTGGAAACAGGCAACAGCACTGCTGGAACACGCGTGCAAGGAAGGAAGATCGGGCTGCTGTGGGCAGCGGGCGGCAAAAGCAAGGAAAAAAGTGCGTGATTGAGAAACAACCTTCAGGAATCAGGATCGTTGTTCGTTTACTGAAAGCAACAGGTGGTCATTTAGCAGCAATCATGCATATTGAAATTGTAAGCACTTATGGTTTATACGCGCAACAACACAATACTTCATTCGTGTACATCATATTTCACGCTACAGCTATTGTACTTTTGTTGTGCAAAACTGAACAAACGAATTGCACGAAACGAAGGATGATATGTGTGCTCCACGACGATGTTGGAAAATGCGGTGAAACCAGGTAGCTTTTTATAGAAGATTCAGTGGTATTTGAGCTGTAGCCGGTTATTTCTGTTGTTAGTTTTATAGATAAACCTGTTTTTGATGGAAGTTTGAGATGAATTGATTAAGCGTGCGGTTAAAACGACTGTATCCAAGACACGTACGGCGACTTTATCTTTTTGGAAAAAAAAGCTTTCCTTGCTTTTCCTTAACTTTTGAAACTTCGTACTTAAGCTTTGCTTAAAATTTGCATTTAGCGTTTTTCTTGTATCTCAAAGAATACCAGCGTTAGCACGAAACCCGGAAAAAGTTTGTTTGTTTATTGTAGGAATGCCGATGATTACAGGGCCTGAAACTATCATCGGCTAATTTCGATAAATATGCGATGGAAATTTACATCTAAAGAAGAACAACAAGGATGAAAGACTAAGAAGTTGTAAAAGAAAAAGAAATAAAAAGCAAGGAAAAAGTACGCACAAAACAATATAACTAACAATAGTACATGCATTTGAAGGCACGCGCACATGGAAAAAGAAAAACACACCTGCGAGGAAAAAGAAAAACACGAACAACTATAGTTGGTAAAACTTGTTTTAACAGGTGGGTGTTTCGACAAAAATAAGCGCTTCTGTTCGAAAAGAAGCACAGATGAGTCCTTGGATAAATCTGGCTGCACGAAAAGTAATATTTTGGCTTGATGTTGGAAACCTCCGGACCCAAACACTGAACACGAGATGACACCTTTATTTACAAGAATCTCTTGTATCCTCAATATGAGCTGGTGTGAAGTGAAGTTGAAGGGCATTCAAAGAATGCGTGATATTCGGTCTTCACAACACCACATTGGCAAACTGGATTGTTGTGGCCATCGATAGTGAATTTTCTGCGGTTTTAAAAGAAGCACGCCCGTGGGTGGAGTTGCCTGAGGTTCACAGCCGTTCAGATTCCAAACGTTACCTGGATGGTTAAGGAACAAGTCACTGCAGATACTTTAGAGGGGAATTGGCGAGAACGCAAATCACAAAACGCACTGGGAAGTAATTCCAAGTTTTTGAGTCCTTGTGAAAAAATAAAAATTAAGAAGCGACTGAGTTTTGCATGAGGTTAGCTGCATTTTGAGATGAAAATGCGATAAATAATTGGAAACATGTTTGATTTTAATTCTGGAGCAAGAGCAGAAAGGAAAGAACGATATGGTCCAACAAGGATGGTGTACAAGTTCAATAAGAATGTGAAAATTGCGACAGAGATGTCGCGGCGAGAAACCTAAATCACTTAAGATATTGCCATGTGATGTTGTCAGAAAAAAAGTGCGTGCGTGTTCTACAGTTTACAATTAGTAGGTCAATTCAATTTATATATTGATACCAGGCTTCCCCAGTATGGTTTTCCTGATGAGTAACTCAGAAAAAATTCAAAATCCTGCTCTGCTCGCAACCAGACCACCGCTCCCCATCATTCCTGACATGGTAATGTCGTAAAGGACGGTTTGGATTTACCTTCCAACATATGCAGCACTGTACAAGCAAGGCTTGTAGAACGCATTTCTAATGAGTACTTAAGCTTATGAAAGATAGGTTTCAGAATATTTTTGAACAAGATTTTACATGAGCTTAAAGACTAACAACAAATTATGTCAAGAAAAATTTATAGAAAGCAAAAACACAAGTTTGCGATGAAAATGGGAATTGTCCTCAAATTTGTGCCAACAAGGAGTTTATTTCAGAGTGCACTTACACTTTCACGCCTATACGCTCATCAGTCAATTTTGCGTTAATTAGATGGATAGAACTTACATCTTACTTAAATTGAATGGCATCTATACACTTCTAACTTTGTGAAAATTATGGTTGGTCGACCTACGAAGAGTAACCTGGAAAAGTTTTTTCTAATATTATTCCTATTTCGTTTCCCCCTGATTCTTTACGTCGGTGCCAAACAGCCTGAGGTCTCTTCGAAGAAGGTCCTGAACTTTAAGCTACAGGGAAAAGCACAGATACGAATCAACATATATTAACAACTCGCGTGCAAACAAAGCTTCTTGCATGTGCTAACAGCAAGCAGATGCTCTGTGATTTGAATGCGGCCCTAACTGACAGGTTTTCGTCTTCCATAAACGATCTTGATCCCCGTAAATGTTTTGAAGACATCACTGGATATACCCTGCGAAAGCATGCGAAACGTTTTAGCATTTATCAAACACACCCTAGCATTTAAGCAGTGGTGATTGCTCTTCGATAACGTCCACAATACTTTGGTTGGACGGTTGCGGAGCCTTCTCACGCAACGTCATTTGGCACTTTGTTTATATGAAAATGACTGGCCATCCCACAAAGGAGATTCGCATCTCTCTGACAAGGTATCTGCAAACTGCAAGGATTGTTTCGATCAGGGAGGACTCCAAGTCAGCAGTCACTCGGTTTCATCACGTGATGATAATACTGACGAGACTTGCATCACTGAAATTTTCATTTTCTTTCATTCTGGCTGACATAATCGTTGTTCTGTATCGTTAGTTATGTAACAGTGAATCATAAGTTTTCATGAGAACTCGTCCATTGTTGCGTAACGTACGACACAGCGCAATTATAACGCCAGATAGTCCTCTGCGTCAGGGCAGTGGAACCGGAGCCTGAGCCCGGAGCCTGAAATTTGGGTTCCCGTTTAACAGACATATTTTGTTGAGCAAGCCAGTTGCACAATTGAAACAATAGTTTTTAGTTTTTACTGGACCCAATCGTTCTGGAGACGGAGCCAAAAACTTTTAGAGGTTGGAACCGGAGCCAAAAAATATAGATGCCTGGAGCTGGAGCCGGAGCACGAAATTTGAGTCCCGGCTCCACAGCCCTGCTCTGCGTACTTGGCTCATTCATATTAGCCCGAGTTACCGGGCAATTTATCGTTCGTTTCAAATTATTGTCGAATGGGGATTGTCCATTGGATTGGCATTCAAACTCAAAAGTTCTATGCAAGCCCATTACATCATTAAAGGATTCAGTCAGATATGAACTACATTTTAAAAAATATGTTACAAAATAATTAATTGCAGAGAGCAGCTCGGGCTAAAATGGAAGAGCTCGAGCAAAGCGCGAGAGAACGAAGTCGTGAAAACGCCTACTATGAACGATATTTTTGACTTTGGTCACCAGTCACCTACAACATGAAGACGAAAGGCCAAACACGGAAGGAAAATACATGGACAGTGACAAGGTCCAATGAAGAGACCCCGAGTTTGAAACTTTAATCAATGAAGTGGGTGGTGACACAAATATGCAAAGCAAGCAAACTCACGCCCTACAATATAAATCGTAATCGAAGACTCGGGCTAAGCCCGAGGAGTCCTAGTACTGAAGTCGCCACATAGCGATAGGTAGAGCTGCATTAAATAAACACGCTTAACCAAGCAAATGTCGAAATTCTACTTTCTTTAATAACAGTCAAAAGTTTTCGTTTGTAACTTTTGTGATGTGTTTCAGATGTTTTTGTGCCGAAACAAAGGTTGCATTATGGAAGCCAAACATAAGTACAGATCCGAAATAATCATTGTTTTAAATTCATTAGGGGCTGAAATGCCTTTCCACGACCAGCCTACGTAATGATGCTTCTCAAGCAGGAGACTAGGAGACTGTGCTTAACCCTTTTTAAATGTCAAAGCTTCACCTAAAATTAAAACTTTGCTAAATTTGATATTCTCAGCTGATGGTAAGGAAGAATTACAATTAATCATATCCTGACAACAGTAAAATACCTCCATCACGAACAGAGCTAATCTATGCCAAATCGATGGGAGCAACTGATCCACAGACCTCATCTCATCTATTCCTTTTTCGTTTTAGTTGACTCGTCAAAGGTATTGGACTTTTGTTGATTGGAAAGAGTTTTGTGTCGCCAGCAACATAAGGAGAGGCACTGCTCAAAAAGTTCAAAGATTTTCTTAAAATTCACAACGTAATTGGTGAATGGGTGAGAAATGGTCGGCAGCGTCAGTACCAACAGCGTAGGGTTGATTTAGAAGGTTACTGTGTGTACCTCCACCGTAGGGGTGGCTTTAGAAAGCAACTGTTGTACCTCCAGAGTAGGAATGTGTGGCGGCCAGAAGATGGCGCCTCATGTAAATAAATGGTCACCGCTAGATGGTGCCCATGAGTAACAAGTCACTGTGATAGTCACCAAAAGCGAATTATCGCAATTCTCTTAACCCTATATAATTAGTGGAACCTAGTAGTAGTAGAGTGAACTCGTCGAGGGAGCTCTATTGCTGCTGCTTGCTTTCCTGTTAGTTAATGCCCCGAATCGCCATCTTTCTCTTGTGTTTGCCTCAGTAGTTCAAGGCGATGCAGTCAATTGTAACAAATGACTCTGTGCAAACGTTTTAGATGGGCTGTAACGATGCAGAGTGTCCATTAGAATATGTTTCACACTTGACTCAAGTTAAACGTTTGCTTTTTTGACATTATNAACGCTTTATTTACGTTGTGAAGGTACAAACAATTGCTTTCAAATCAACTCCCTACGCTGGATGTACAAACAGTAGCTATCTAAAGCCACCCCTTCGCTGGAGGCACAAACAGTTGCTTTCTGCATCAACCCCTACGTTGGAGGTACAACCCTACGCTGGTAGTACATCCCTCCGCTGGTGGTACCGACGCCGCTGACCCTTACTCGAATGGGTAAATATACAAAGTAACAAGCAATAAACATCAATACCGCAAACCCAGGTGCAACAACATTGCGTAGAAGGGAGTGAACCGCGCAGATTTTACTTTCCTTGTCCACTAACATTCGCTTTGCTGGCAGCTGCTCTGCGCTTTTGGATTAAAGCCTTCTATGCCAATAAGCAGTGTTGCCACTGGGGTCAGTCTCGCTAATATCAGATTGTTGCCTTTTTCAACATCAGATAACATCAGATTTTTACGTTACAGTTTCGCACAAGCTAAATGCTTCTATTACCGATAACTAGAATAATGAAACGGTGCAATATTCTCAAAATTGCAACATTTAAACATTAGCAAACCAGCGCATGAAAGATATGCAGAGAAAACGTATCAAAAATGAAATTAGATCAGTAATCTGCGCAATCTTCCGATAACAATCATTAATAAAGGACACTTACCCAGTATCTAGAAACAGCTAATGTGAAATACAATAGACAAAAAAATCGAATGAAATGGGAAGACTTAAAAGAAATAGAAATAAGTCATTCGGAAAAAAATAAAAAAAAACATTTCAAACAACAAATGAAATGAGACAAGATCAAAATAACAAAGAAGGCAACTTAGGAAGAAAAGACTTAATTTTGAAATCCTTATATCACACAGGTTCTAGCCTTGTAATTGTGGGTTTGGACCTCCATTTGCAAAGTCTTTGGCCATGTTCAGTCAACATCAGATTTGTCGCCAAAACATTAGACATCAGAAATTTCTCTTAAGACATAAGATCTGATGTTAAAACATCAGAAATGACAAGACTGCTAATAAGACGTTTCGAAAGCTAGCCTGCTTGCAAAAATCGTGCAATCAGGATCTCGTTTACAGTATTTTCTCCTTATGTGGCTCACGTCGTCTGATGGCGGTCAATGTGATGAATTTTACCTGGTCGCTTGGTGGCAGCCCTAACATAAGACGATCGAAACAGTAGTTGTTTTGCACCAGGCCGTTCGACTTAGCACGAGAAGCTTGTGCACCGAAGAACATATACTGGATGCTGTCCATTTTATCAAGGTTTGTGGCGGCATGCCGTCTTGATGCTGAACTCGTGATGCGCTCAACAAAAGAGCAAAAAGATTGCCGTAAAGTTGTAAAACTTTCGATGCTTGAGGTGAAGTTCAGTTTTTACAGTAATTCCGAATCCAAAAACAGCAATCTGCGAAGATCACTGTTAGTCTGCAAAATTTCTGTAATATTTCTCTTAGTAAATTTTACTGAACAACAATCCGTTTGCAGTTGACAACCCTTGGTAGGTGCTATAAAACCAATTTAATCTTTCATCCTTCACGACTAAAAACAGCATTTCTTACGGTATGGCCATTTCTTCACTGTGGCATGTTTGTTTATAATCCAGAGGCGATTAGACATTTTGGGCTATAGCCAAGCCAACATATAAAACAATTATGCGACATCTTTCTTCATCTCTACGCAAAAAAACTTTGTTAAAAGTTTAAAAAGTGACTAAACAAGGAGCAGTGTTTTGTTGCTTCTTTGTCACTAAATCTTTCTTTGCTTGCGGAGGAACATCGATCTTAAAGTCTGAAACGAAAAAAAGAACGAATACTTCATCCAATCGTGAATACGTTTGACGCAGGGCAGAGAAAATTTTACAAACCAATCAAAACCAACTCGTTTCGTCATTTTCTAGGTTTGAAAAAAAGCAATATAACAAAAGCCCAAAAATGTGCTGTCGGTGTGGCAGGCAGAGGTCAAAATATGGTGGCATCAATACTAACTTTCGGCTTTGTTGGTTCTGGTCTCAGAGTATTGACGGATGTCCTATGACCATCAAACAATTTTCTCCTGATGTTCAAGGGATTTATCTTGGCATGCAATCAGCAAGAGAAAAGGGCAAACAACTGGTATGTGAAAACACTTGAAAAACAGTTTAGACTTCAGAGACATATCAATGAGATTGCACCACACAAAACGCTGTTTGAATTTTAGGAGAAACGACGTTCTAAATATTTCAGCATAAACACGTGCAAGAGTGATTTTTATCCATTCAGGCTTTCCTAAAACTGCAGATAATTTGTCACATTAGCCAGAACGGATAAAAACGGGTTCACAACAGAAAGCTTTCATTCTATTTATTTTATACCGGTTGCTTTGACGCTAGGTGCCGCTATATACCTTATTAGTAAAGTGTGGCAAATCCAATAAGAAACCGAAGCTTTTGCGCTTCCCAAGTCATTTTTGATTGAAATAATTTTGTCAAAGAAATTTGTGGATCACGGCAGGCTGACCATGCGGCTTCGGTATGCCCAGGGGCAACGTGTGAACCCATCTACTGCACTTGGTCAAAGGCGCATATCTCCTAATAAAATGAAGACCAAACGCTTGCACATAATCAAGAGTACTGAAGGTATGTCGTTTCGCAGTTGGGATGCTGCCAACAAGGCTAGACCAACTATTTGTTCAAAATTCAAGGTGTCGAAATGATTCGTCGGTGACGTCTCGATTCGACATGAACGATGACTCGACTAGAATCGACATGAAGCTGAATGCGAAAAACGCAGGCGTAAGTTGGACTCGAAGACACGATGAACTGGGGCTCGAGTCGACGTCTTCATTCATTGCCAATGTCCAGCTTGGTTTCTTGCTTGATTGGCGGGTAAGGTAAGTCTGCAAAGCTTCTCGAGTGACATCGTGCAAATCTTCTGCCAAGAAGGCCGCTTTCGTAATAGTACGTCTGGAATACGTTTTGAAGCACTTTTATTAAAGCATTATCGAATACAGTGGTCTACGGTAAGTTGGCAAAATCTTTCAGACACTGCCGCCTTCGTTTAATCTACACTGCCACAAGTGCTCACCTTCACAACAAAGATTGCGTGTCGCTTCGCTAACAAATCTAAGTCCTCTGCTCCCGGCTTCCAAATCAAATCAACTTTTCAAGTGCAATGCTCGACCCAGTCATCACAACGCACTTTTTGTCTGATTTCGCTTCTATCCCTAATTAAATGTCCTGAAGCAGCTGAATGAAAGCAGAAGCCTGGTCAGATACCGAAATTAGGCAGGGAGAAGGATTGCGTAATGATAAAAATGAAGTCACTTGCTTGTGTGGAAACAATGGTTTATATGTTTTCACGTTGGTGGATGTCCTGCCCCTGAGGACTAAGGCGCAATAAAACAAAAAGATGACAAGTTTCAAAATCTGAAGTCGAGTTTTGTACAGTTTTACTCATTAGTGAATCGTTCATCTTACCTTAGACAAAACGTTCGTGCTCTCAAAGACTTTTTGGGGGAGGTTGTTTCTGAACTCGCTGACTATGGTGGGCTGTAGGGGACAATTCTTCGTCTGGTCAACATAGGGTGACCAAAATTTCAGTGCTTCCAACCACAACGTTGCAAAATTTAGGTCGTGAATATTTGAAGCAACGGTCATGCCAATTTCAGTTTATCTCGAATTAGAACAAGGTTTGTGGCTTTGTCCGCTATTTGACAAAACTATTTTTGCGTAATACGCTGCTTCAAAATAGTTGAAGAGCTGAAATGCAGTTATGACGTTTTTTGCATCATTTATAGTTTAACAAACGTGAATCAAACGTATTTTGAACGTATTACCACAACCATGACTTATTTGTTTTGCCTTTAGCCGATTTGGGTTTTCCGGAACAAGCATGTAACTGACCTGGACAAAGTAACGAGCCTCGAAAACTACCAAACCGAGACTTCTGGGCACCTCGCAAAAACATATATCTCTTTTTGCCCCAAACAAACCACTATCAGCTCCCCTCCTTACAATGTGCCAGCACAATGGAATACAAAGTAGTAAAACAAATAAAACGACTGTTTTCTGCGGCGTGCTGAACTGAATGAAGAGACGTCGCAATCGGTGTTCGTTCCATGGTTAGATTTCTATGGGGAAAGCGCAACACCAAGCGGCGGACACCGACCCAGTAGCGGAGATATAAAGTATCGCGCGGGACCAAACACTAACTATTGTTGAAGGGCGTGCATATGGTCTGCAAAGGCTGAAGTAACGTTAAGACAAAGAATACACGAGAGAAAAATCACAATAGGTAAACAGTTACTTGCTTGTGGTGTGATAATGATTCCCAAATCAAGGAACCAAGAATTTAGTCGATACAAAATCCCTCTCTTGTATCAATTGAGTGGCGGGTTCGTCGTTCCTGGAACGTAGCAGCGAAACATCAGTCTACTTTTGGGTGCTGTGCGCGTGTTTTCCTAATGTTTATTCTTTACTGAAAATTGTTTCACACGCACCATTCCCAGGAATTGCATTTTACAGTCTTCGTCGCACCACCCCACTTTTGTGTTTAAATCTAACAGCTTTTTTTCGAGTACATGCGTTTCTACAGACTTTTCGAAAAAAGTCAATCTGTTTTACAATCTCAAAACATCTTCAGGCCAATTGTTTAGTCTGTGTTTTTTTGCGCATGCTCACCATGGACTTGATTGAATGCGTACAAGGCAATAGTCCGATCGTTTCATTCCACCTGAAAAAAGTAAAGCCTATACTATTTCAACTTGGTGCATGGGTCCTTTATCATCCTGCTTAGTTGCATTTTAAGGCCAGAGAGAAAAACATTTATCCTTCTTCAGTGGTAGCTTGCAAACGACCACGCAATTTATAAGTTGCTGACTAGCCAACAATTTCATTCTTCCATATTTGGTAAACTATGTTCAAATGGTGACTTTCGGAGTTTGGCAAATGAGGATAACTTCGCAAAAATGCATTTTTGACTTTCTGGGCAATGCCCGCTTCCTACAACGCCTGACTTGAAGAAAACAGTGATAATTGTGCAGCTTCTTGTACTTTACGCCAAGAACAGTACACAAGCCAAATCAAGAACTGGCTTTCCTGGCTGTGAAACGGGTCAACACACGATTGACGAGAACGACAGGTCTACCGACGAGAAACACAAATCCAGTCGAGAAACTTATTTAAATCGTTTTGCTGAATGTAATCCACAGCTCGCCATTCAAAATTAATTCAATGTTATGCACTGTTACGTTGATGGAACAGGTGCCAGCATTCGATCAATAACGAAGAGGTCGTTTGTCTCCATGAAGCTTGTGCGTCCATCAACATGGAAAAATGATTGCGCCTACAATAAAGCACTTGTTCATCAGCTGTGTGCCTATGTCGTGATTTTTGCTTGTACTTTTCCGTCTCTTGATAATTCCTTTGCCGTTGATTGTCCTGTGTCTTTCAGCGTTTGAGCCTTTGTTAGAGCACGAGTTTTATCTTTGTCACTCTTGTTGAAAGTTTTCATCCTATTTTTGTGCGGCCCGCTATTCGATATTGATTTAACGCAGGGGTGGGGCACCTATTTGCTATCACGGGCCGCATGATCTGTGGATTATCGCTGGCGGGCGGCAAAATCAATTAATTTTATCCTAAAATTGCACCTTTATCTAACTACGAGGAAGAATGACTCCTCTTGACTTCCTATCTAAGTAGCTTCTTATCATGGAGCTTCGTTTTGACGCGTTGTTGTGTTCTAACTTGGGTAACGCAAAAATTTGCTGCAGGCCATATCAAATGTTAACGCGGGCCGCAGGTTCCCCATCCTTGATTTAACGTAACAGTGTGTCTCGCAATGCTACCAGACGTTACACCGCTCTCTCTGGAAAAACAGCACCATCCATCTCAGGGAATGTGCACTTCTACCACTTCATATGTGTGTCTCGATTTTTATGAGTCATACAGTATATTGGTTTACAAGCACGTTTTCAATAAAACCTGTATTCAACTGCCTTTTTCGCGCTCCTCTGAATTTATCGTCCCTCTTAGGCCCAACCCTCGCTCACCACTTTGGTTTTGCGAATCTCCAACACGATGTCACACGCTTGTGTGAGACAGTCGCTATAATCTTAGATTAATCAAACCTTGGCAACATCTTGTCTTGTTCGCTTTCGGCAGCGTAACCATCAGCTACGTTCGAGACCAGACATCTGATGCAAATCAGTCAGATTAAAAGGGAACGTTTCTTGTCACACATCTCGTCGATGACCAGCAGGGCCGGCCTAAGCCGATGCAGCCGCATTGGGCCCCGTGCCATGGTGTTTGGGCAGATTGTCCATTTTGGCCAGATACACCTTGCGCTTGAGAATTCAGTAGAAACGCCGTATAATTCCGTTGTTAACAAAGAACGCTATCGTCAGAACTAGCAAATTTCCTTTCGAACGTTAGCAAACGTGTTCAATTCTCGTGTTAGTGCTGTACTGTATATCTACGCTCTACCACGATCGTAACACAGTTGACTGAACACGATAACGTCATAAAAGCACTGCTCAGAAGGGGACCGCGCCTAGGTCTTGCATTGGGCCCCGCGCCCAGGTCTTGCATTGGGTCCCGCATCTGCTACGGCCGGTCCTGATGATCAGACATTACGAGCTACACAAAGGGAAGATGATGAACATGCAGCTTTAATACAAATGGAGAAACGCACGCGGAGTTGATCGATCGCCTTGAAAGGAAGAAAAGTTTGCTGCTGTCCGTTCCGAGTATTCATATGAAACGAAACCCTCAAACCTTTCTTTCTGTAACATCTTATGCAAATTAGTGACATTAATGAAAAAAATTCGTACGAAATTTGAAATCTATTTCGACGTTTCCTACGCCAAACACAGGAACAAACCCAAGTACAAAAAGTCTACTAAGCAAACAATGGCAGGATCAACCTATGATGTACGTAACTGCCGGCCATAGCATTTTGATTCTCCTTGCTCTTCCCCAGTCTTTGAGAAAATACAGCTGCCCTGTTTTTCTTGTCCAAGGACCCCTGTGAGCTGCACAATACTTCTTGAAATGACGTGTGTTTGCTTGAAACTTGCTGGTCACGAAAATGGAGTTTTGACTTCAGTCACGAAAATTCGAAAGTTCTGACAAATTCCAAAAAAACGTTTGTTCACCAACCTTTGATTTCTTTAGTGAACCATTAGTCGAAGTAGATAATATAATAGTCACAAGCATCCGGGCTTAGTTTTCAATAATTATCTATATTGGAAGCATCAGATATTGAACTTACATAACAAAGTCCTGACTAAAATGAATGGGTTCAAGCAGACTTTGCTCTCAGTTTCCTGACATGCTTTTCTTATTCTGTATGACAGCTGCATTCTACCTCTGGTTGATTACGGTGATCTTGTTTATGATGGATATTGTAATACCGACTGGGATGTTGTAAAAACACTGCAAACTACACAGGCTACAGACGATTATGGGGTATAAACTGTATAACACTGGTACCAACATTTTTTCTGATTTACAGAGTTAGAGTTGTGCCATGGTGAAAACCTCATGCTGCCCATTCATAAAGAATCCAATACGCAACTGGCATTTTTTTCAGGCAGCAAAATTGTGTAACAATTTTCTTAGAAATATCAAGTGTTTACGCTGTAAAGTAACTAAAGAAACTGTATCTCCTCTTCATATCAAGGCAATCGTTTTACTTTGCATGTTGAGGCTGCGTCTACGGCCCCTTACTCTAGGCCAGGGGTCTCCAAACTACGGCCCGCGGGCCAAATCCGGCCCGCGAAGCCATTTCATCCGGCCCGCGAAGCTACTTTGTCAATAATGACAAAATAATATTT
>JGI24158J21664_10003133_pt1 | contig 20560 bp, 13 predicted proteins | sample Ectturendosymbi3_FD_21664 | JGI IMG/M metagenome (IMG submission 21664) | reverse complement strand
CACTCAAAGTTAGCAAGACAACAGAAATGTAATTATTAACTGGGTCTCCTATCGCCCCCCAACCGCCCATTTCTGCTTCACCGCCCCCCTAGAGTTTCTCACCGCCCACTTTGGGAACCACTGTTGTAGCCTAATAAGGTCAAGCCAACATTGATATCTGATTAAAATTTGTGAGTCAATACTGCATATTTCGTTCATTCCAGTTTCATCATAAATAAAAAAGTATGTTTGATTAGTTCTTTCTCAACTGTTGTACTGTATAAAAAGACATGTTTATCTATATTTCGGACAGTGTAAATCCAACAACAATAAGTTCTCACAAAGCTTAACTTTCCCTAGGGTAACTACGTTACTCAAACAGTTATGTGAGGAACTGGTTTTGTTGGAGAGAATTATAATGTAAACACAAATGTGCATGCGTGTACTTCAATAACTGCTAATCCAATGTTACATCAGTTGCTCTCAGTTTCTTTTTGAGTCAGAACTGAATGTTAAAATGTTTATGGGAAAACTTCCTTTACTTTCGTGAACTATTAGTGTTTTCTTTAGCCCTACAGATACAATAACATTATTTTCACTGCAGAAAGTCAGAAATAAATGTTGGTAGTATTAGTACATTTTTTTCATACATTATTCGGGTATACTTATGACAGGATGAATGCGTGAAGGTTTTACGCAAAGTATAAGTTACTACACTACCATATTGACATAATAGTAGTTAACAATATGTAGTGCTTTTTGAGATATAAATTTTTGTCTCTGTTGATGTTGAAAAGTTTGAATCGCTCCTATCCCTCTGGAGCTTTCAAGAGAAAATTGCAGAGAGAAGCACAGAAATCCATTGCTGATTTGCCGGGTTCAGTTGTTCTGTGCAGGCCCAGATTTCCTATATAGGTTTTCCCGGGTATAGCCTAGGGCGGAAGAATTTCCAGGGGCGGCAAATTTTTTTTCCAAACTTTTGATTCTGCAGCATTCAGCCGCTGCAACATTGACACACCTCAACAGTAATCAATAAACCGGAAAATCCGAAAGGAGTGAAACCACTGACGGGGAGTCTGACCTTGCTGCAACTACGAGGTTAAGACGGCATATCAATCTCCACTTGAAATAGAATCGATCTATTTTTCAAAAATTTTGCAATTTTTCAAAAATTTAATGATCGTGTCTTCGGCACTCACACGGCATAGACAAAATTTTACTCTTGGGTGAAAAGGGGACGGAAAATTTCTATAGCCTGTGGGCTATAGCACTAGAAATCCAGCCCTGGTTCTATGGACAAGTTTTTGAAACGTAGCTCCGATGTTGTTCCCCCTGCTGAGGATTTGTTGCCTTTGCAAAGACTTTAGTAGGTTGTGATAATTGTGAGAGTGAAAGTTGTCAGGGTACAGCTGGGTTGTGGATTCCAATGACAGTTGACACGAGCGCAGGGGCCCGCAAAATATTCTGCACAGGAGCCCCCAAACTGCTTAGACCACAACTGGCCATCAACAGGAATTAAGTATAAGCATTTAATTTGTTGCAATACTCGTATTCAGGGCAGTCGCCAGCGGCGGGGCCAGTGGTGCCCGTCCCCCCATTTAAAATCGGTGCCCCCCCATTTCACGTTTGGCCCCCCGGTTGCTACATACATCCAATACTGTATTTTAAAAATGTGGCTCCCCTTCTGGTTTTTGGCCCCTCCTTCTGGTCTTTGGCCCCTCCTGCTGCTAAATCCCGGCGACGGGCCTGCTCGTATTAAGTTTAATTATGAGCTTTAACTAAGCATGGTGGGCCTAAAATGAGCAGAAGCTGCATATAAATTGGTACTGTTTCATCATAACTGTGTGTCACAATTGTACGTAAGAATAAAATTAGAAGTGATTTTGCCTACAGCTTTTGTGCTTTACAAACGGCCTTGAAAAGGTTTGCTCCCGTGCTTATTAAGTGCTTTCGATTATATTTCTTGTGTTTCTATTTCTCAAACTCCACATTTGGTTTCTCAGTTTTTCAACTCCTCAGGGTGCGTTTGTCAAAGCCAATATATAATTTCTTGATCGTTAAGCTTTACCAGTAGCGTAGCCAGCCCAAATTTTTGGGAGGGGGTCAAATCTTTTCGACTTTTAGCGAGCAACAGTATTTAGTGTGAGACACCGCCTCTCGGAGTACAAAACGACAAGATACGCTAGAAATTTGAGGGAAGCCATGGCCCCTTTGGACCCTCTGGCTATGCCTATGTGCTTTACCTGCGGCTTCTGGAAGACAAGTCGTAGCAAGTGGATGGTATATGGTTCTTGTAATTTGCCGGTCCAGTGAGTCCGCAGCAGTGAAACTTCCGCTCGACTGCGCCCATTGCCTGGGCAACAAAAAGTGGGTTAGCGACGGAAAGAAGCCGAGCAAGACACGTTAGCATTGTTCTAAGTAAAGATACGTTTAGTTAATTCCAGCTGAAGAAATGACCTCTGCTTGTCATGGTGATTTTGACAGCACACAAATTTAAGATGACTTATAGGGAGAAGTCGTCTGATTTGCCACCAGTGTAGCTTGCCGCCGTTTTGTGCGCGGGAAAGCGTTCATGCTACATTTTACTACCATCCCGCCAAATAGTAAGTGTTTTGAAAATTGTAGACATACTGTCATACTTTCAGGAGCATGCAATTTACAACTGCAAGAACGGCCTTTTTTATTCTTATTTATCGCATTAACAACCTGCTATTCCGTGTTAGTTTTTAAAAATATAATTTTGTCAAACGGGCAGATACTCACCGCTTGATAGGACTTAACTATCGGGCTGGTGCTGTTGTACTCTCCGAGAGCTGTGATCAGCTTATGCTGCACAAATAAGTTATTTTTATTAATTACCTCACGGCAGTAAAGTTTCTTGGCTGATGTGGTTGAACGGCTGCAACCAAAAAATTTCGGAGATGCTCTTCCATGCAAAATGCTTTGCACAAGACCACTTCAGGTTTAGAAAGTTGTTTGGAGCAACCATATCATCTCAGAGAATAAAGAATGTACGGTCACAGTTACGCGTTGCAAAGAATGTTTAGAATTTCAAGAAAAGCGTTTAAACAAGCACCATTTTTCAAATTGTACAAAATACAACAGACCACTAACGCACTTTTGATCATTTTTTCGTTTTCTTTAACTTGAAAACAAAAATGCAGATGCTTACACTATTGTACCTAGGAGGTGTTTGCTAGTCAATTACGACTTAACAAAAAATGCATGTTTTTTTCCCATTTTAAATTGTAGAACGATAGCCCGTAAAAAATGATTTCCAAAAAACCCTAAAATTCAAACGATTTTCAAGTCAAGCCAATAGAGCCACCAGCAATACTCTGTCTATACGCCAACTTACTGTCACTAAAAAAAATCCTCAAAAATTTGCAAGGACTAAAAATGTTTTGCTGTAGGAAACAGATACAGGCAATACACTTCTCTCTCCCACAGTTGAAATATTGTAAACAATTGAAAAAGCTTCGCACAAACTTGGGTAAAATCTTATTAAATTGTGTGAAATGCCCTAAAAAGTTTTAAAATTAACGATATTTTCTTAAATGTTGTGTAAATACGAACTGTAAATTTTTTAATCTTTTTAACATTTTAGTTTAACTCCACAGGTGAAATAAGCAATTTCACCAGTGGAGTGGAGTTACTTGAATACAGATATGCGCAAGTTTGAATTATCGCAAAAACATGAAAGCGGAGCCCAATCGGCTGATTCCTCTAAAGCCTATAGAAAACCTTCTAGAGCTTTTAATTGTCATTTTAGTATTAGTTGAACATTTTCAGTGCAAGGCTAACAATAGAAAATACAAGTTCTATAACTGATAGCTTTACGCATAGCTTTTTTATTGGCTGATATTTCTAGCGATTTTAATGAAGATAATGACATCAAATAAATTGGCAGCTTTCATCAGGATATGAGCTTGTTGTAAAATATCTGGAATGCATCAAATAACAAAGTTTGAGCATGCATTCAACTTCCAACTTCCATATTCCAGTAAAACAAGGCATTTGACTTTATACCCCTCCGAAAAAGTAAACACGTATCTAAACTGACCCATTATCACTTCTACATGATATAGCACAAAAGGCACAATCTAATTCTAAAAAGTTGACACAAAACATCCCTTTGTTAAGTTTGATCTGCAAATTGGGTGCAAGCTGCAAAAAGTTGTAGAAAAAAAACAGTCGCGCGAAAAGTCACAAGAAATTAAAACGCTGCCTATGAAGCGTGACGATATTAAAATGAATATTTTAACTGTGTTTAAATGGAGAAAATATTTTCAAAATTGACAAAAAATATTGAAAAGCAGCAAACATTTTCTGGGGAACTAGGGCATTGCAAATCAATATCACTCAAAAGCACCTTATCATGCAGCTGGAAAAACATGCTGAAGAGTTTGTTCAGCCGTCAGCACTGATAAACATTTGCAGCAAAACAGTGGCAGCAGAGGACGCAAATATCCGACTAGAATAAACGTTGAATCTTCATGTTTTGAAAGAAGGGATATACCAGTAGGTTTTCTTTGCTTGCATTTTCGACGTGGTGATGAAAAATGCATCCCTACTCGGAGGCGCCGGCAGTGGGAGTCCGGGTGCCGGGTCCCTGATTTGCAAATGGTGCCCCTGCTGGCAATGAGTGGTGACCATTTTTCGTTTTTGGTATTTCACTGGTAGTGGTCACCTGTATTTTTGTCCAGGCTACCCACTACAAGCAGGCCACACGCCTGCTTCCACTGCATTCACACTAGCAGCGTTGTACCATTGCAGATGATCTGCTAGTTTTTAAGGCGAGAACCACTTGCGCTGATGGTGTCCACTCAAAGAAGTACGTCACGCAAGTTTCTAATTCTTTTAAACCTTGAATGTTATTAGTCCCACATGGTTTATGTCACCGAAGGTTATTTGATTCATTAAAACTTCCTTGCTGCCAGTTCTGTAGACCGTCATCGACGGGCCAATGTGCCCAAAACTGCTCATGAACAATGGTGTAGGAGGCGGGGGTGCAGAGGTGCAAGCGCACCCCCAAAAATTTTGATTTGGTAAAAATCCGGGCATAATCCCTGAAAATCCGGGCAAAATCCAGGGAAATCTGGGCAAACTCTGTAAAAACCTTCGTAAAATCCCTGAAAAACTGGGCAAACTCCTTGAAAATACAAGCGAAAATTGTGTCCAACGTGCTTTGATTTGAAGAAATGGCGCCCAATACGGTCTTGATGCGAAAATATTCGCGCACAAAGTGGCCCAAAATTTTTTCCGGCAAGTTTGGGGAGATTCGGGCAAAAATCCTTCAAACCCCCAAAAATGTGCCTGCTCCTACACCTATGCTCATGAAAGAGCAGAATTACTGCTTATTCCAAATGTGTTAGATAAGAAAAAAGTTCATCCAAATTTTCTTTACACATCGTAAGAGCTCAGTAATAACGAACGTATTTTCTGTGAGCTGGTTGGAGTGGGCATGTAAAATCTGTGTGCATTTTTTTCTGTTTTAAAAACCAAGCCATTGCAGAAAAAAGAAGAGCCTTGGAGTCAGTATTATACCTTTATTTGCTTGAACTTCACCAAGCTGATGATGATGCCGCAGAATTGAAGCAAAAAGATCACCAGCACACAAACGAAGTAGGTCATCAAAAGACATTTATTTTCTGCCAATGCACCCCAGCACCCGAAGAACCTGTAATACATGCGCGATAAGTTCTCCTATTTGAAAGATGAAGTTAGTTCGAAGTAAAACATCGTTTATGTTGATAGCAGACGATGTTTAAACCTATACTTGACAAATAAAGTGTTTCTAGTTTCTCCCACAGATATCTGTCGCTTAGGCCGCTCAGTTTGTTTTGGTTTGGGTTTATGATAACCTGTGAAACGATAGAGTAGAAAATTTTGAGAGCTTTTTGGATGAAACTCTCGTTCGGCGACTAGAAATACAGCTTTATAGCAGGGTGCACAATCATTTGCTATTGCCAGCCGCATTACGCTCATTTTTATGAATTACGGCCGCCAGTGAGTTTAAGATATTTTTATTTTTTGCATTGATTCTGTTCTGCTTCCATACGTTAAGCTTGGCCTGCTTCCACACGTCTGTTCGGTCGTCTTCCTACTAAGTATCTTCATACACAATGGAAGAGTTTATATTAAATGTACTGCCGCCATAACCTATGCATTTTAAATAACATGCGCAGGGCCGCACAAATTTTTATCGAAGGCCGTAGTATGTGCACCTCTGTAGGCTACTTTATACACAGCACGTTCTTAGGTGTTTCTGATAGCAGTGTCATTCAAGCTGTTGGTGATCGACTATTTTTAGTACCAAAAATGTATGTTTTCTTCCTATAAGGCTCATGCTTTCTCCCTCACCAAAAAGTTATTGAAGTCTTTAGGTTTCGCAATCGCAAAAACAAAACCGATGTGTACTTACGAAACTGCCGCGAGAAACAGTCCAACGGCCAATAAAATGTAAAGTCCATCGAGCAAAATCGGGCTGTTCAGCCTTCTCGCCATCTGGTTTAAGGAGCTGCCGGGGTTGAACGCTTCATAGCCGGCTGTAAGGCACCAACTCTTTAAGTTACTTCCTGGCATGGGCGTGTTTTGATGGATTAACTTCCATAGCGCAGCTCTGACGTATAATCGTTATGAGGTGCGTAATCACCCAAAAGGAATGTGATTGATTTATTACAAAGCTGCTTTCGGTGGCAGCCATGCTGCGCATCAGCCCAGAACAAGAAGCGGGTCATTGGAATTTCCGAAAACAAACAGAAAAAAGGTTTTGGTTTTGTTTCTTTTCTGTCGTTGCCAATCGGTAGATCTTAGTTTTTTCTTTTACACCTTTTATGTTTTACAACTTAGAGTTTCTCAGTTGATTTGAAGTAGCGTAGCGACACGATATCGAAAATTTGCCTTTCAGCATTGTGAAGGACAAGCGAACCCTGTTTACGTTCGTTTTTCAAGCAGCATCACAATCACACCATCTCACAAATTTCTCTCACGTTTTCAAATGTACGGCACGTTTTCAAGAGGAAATCGAAGGTTGCTAAAATGACTGCACTGGCTTTAAAATCACAGCAACGCAAATATTTTCACGTTTCTTGTTGCGTTACTCCAGCATTTTAAAAATGGGAAGCCAGCGATTCTAAATTTTGCCATGGCCCACGTGATCGCTTTCAGTTATGGAGACATAATTGTAAAGGTGAGTTGTTTCATTGCAGGCAGTTAGAGATTAGTGAACTAAACCCCTAAAATTACTATTCTGGAAATTTTCATCATGATGATCTTATTTTATCTGTATGTAGCCTATACTCAGTTCAACTGCAACTTCTTGCTATCACGAACCTCATTCGTAAGTCATTTCTTTCAACTAAATTTGGAAAGATGTGAGTATGCCTAGACCAGACACGAAAAAACTCGTATCCGGACAACTGCCACCTGGACAACTGCCACCCGGACAACTGCAACGACACGTATAGGATAATGCGTTTTACACAATCACATATGAGCTGCAAATTCAGTTTACATTATCGCGTCGCGACACAGAGGAGTTCTCGCGGCATGGCGGTTGGGAACCACTGCATGTGCGACGGGATTATTGCTTTAACATAAGTGCAGCAAAAGTGAGCCTCAACACTGCTGCTTCCGCTATGTTGCCTACAGATCAAAAGGTAAGACAAAGCAATGCACGGAACTAAAATGCATGAAACTAAACGTGTTTCAGTGCGCGGAATGAATACGATACAGTAATGTGCATGAGAGAATTGTGAGGTGAAAAAATTGAAAAGACTCATAAAAATTAATGTTTTTACTGACTTTAAGAATGTTTATGAAGATGTAACGACATCCATACATTTTCCGCTCCATAAGTAAAGTTGAAGTGAAGATTCTTTATAGTGGTCAGAGGACGTTGGACGAAGATGCTTTGTTATACACATTTGTGATTTCAAAACTTTTTACAAGAAACCTTATGATGTCAGAATGGCCTTAACGTAAAGAATTGACTTATGCCCTAAGTGGCAGTTGTCCGGGTGGCAATTGTCCTAGGTGGTAGTTGTCCTTGTGACAGTTGTCCGGTGGTAGTTGTCCGGGTGGCAGTTGTGCAGGTGGCTGTAGTCCTAGATCCGAAAAATATATGTACTGCTGTAAAAATCATAGTGGTTTATTCATTGCTGTAAAAAGGTAGTGTTTGACAGATGACAGCAATTTATTTGAAAAAGAGTGTCAAAATCAGATTCTTGACAAATTTTAGCAAAAAACGTTTCAATGGTTGCGCAAAAGAATGCAAAACTTTAAAAAGTTTTTCATGAGACTAGTAAAAACTAAACTGTTGCCCATTGCTGATGACTAATGCGGTTTTATATGCTAAACTTCTTAGATCATTTCGGTAGATTGCACAAAGACATATTCATGAAAACATTTCATTTTCTTACCCACTTTTCCTCTGGAGAGGGTCGCGAAAGCAGCAGCCCTAGGATGACTCGAAATACCTCACCACTCACTAGAGATGAGCGAACCGTCATAATTTGCGATCCAGATCCAGTCCTGATTTTTTAAAACTCCGTCTAAGTCTACCTACAGTCCAATGATTTTTTTTAAATATAAAGTTCAAGTCCAAATGAAGTCCAAAAAATTTTTTAAATGCAACCTTTTTACAACAAAAATACCCCATTTCTCTTCCATTAACTCAGTTCAAATCCGGTCGTGATCCTAAATATTTGAGGCGATTTACAGTTCGGATCCAATCCAAATTTTTAAAAATTTGTTATAGTCCAGATCTAATCCTATATTCAAGCCCAGTTCAACGCTAATCTCAACACATCACGGTCGCAGCTGAAGTGATGCTCGTTTGCTTCACCAAAATCCACTACTAGAAACTACGTAGGTTTATTGAAGTCATCGCATTCACGCTGATTAATTATACGAAGGAACAAAAACACAAGCACAGTACTGTGTAGCGCAAACTCATCAAAAGTGTTTACGCCCAACGTGAAAAAGCATTTATTGTTGTCGTAACGCGACCAAGTTTTGTTGAAAAGGCAGTTTGTACAGAAGTGCGAGCGCGGGAGGCGGTGAAATGCATAGGGAGGTAGTTCTCAACCTGGGGCCCGCAAGAGTCAAGCAGGGGATCCGCGAGCTATAGCCTCCTCATCTTACGTGATAATACTGATCAACAACATTTTGGTATGGGTTGAGGCAACGACTGCATTGTTGGGATGATTTCAGCTCCTTCATTTCGAAAGTGACATCCGATTTTCTCCAAGACGTCAGGGTATTAATATCACCATGTTTGTGCGCAAACCTTTGAGTGGACTCTATATGTTGGGGTACTTCATGATATCACCAACGCAGAACTTCGTTCTTTCCTCTTTTAACATCTGTGCAGTTCAGCTGTGACAGAAGAATCGCTTTGCTTATTGATGGCAGTGAGTCGTGGTGAAGGCTATGGGTCGTCAACAGGCAGTGCGACCACTGAACGAAAGGATACGTTAGGCAGACCAGATTAACAAATATAGACTAAGGCCTACGCAGACGCAACAGTTAAACAGATTGGCCTGGTACTGCATTAAAAAAGCAGTAGGCCCATAAAATGAGTTGTGGGTCCAATAAAAAAGTAATGTAGCCTACTCAGGGATCCATAGGTAGGAAAATGTTGGTAAAAGCTCACCTTGGGTCATTTGGGCAGTAGCCCTGCTTTGAAAGGGATTTCGTTAGAAAAAAGATGATTATGAGAGTGAAAGAATTGCGTAGCTATTTAGTCTGCTGTTCTGAATAAGTGGAGACGTGGAAGGTTTGCAAAGGGACGGGAGTACGACTAAATTATTGCTCTGTTTTTTGTGTTTGATTGTAAGGTAAGGTGAGGCGCGAGTATCGATGACTAACGCCAAAGGGGCACGCCTGAAAAAGTTTAACAACCTCTACTCCAGACAAACCTGCGTTTCTTTAGTGTTCAGCCGTGGAATGGTATTCAACATGTGTAAGCAATACAGCAGATCAGCAACCTATTAAAATGACCTGTTGATCAAAAGGGCTGTAAACGTGAGTGTACTAAGAGAAAGATCCGGGGAATATGCGTCTCTTCAGTACTGTGGAAAATATCAAAATTAGGGTATTATGAGTGATTTAATTGTTTTCGGGGAAAAATGAATTGATTCACCGGAAATGTAAAGTGTTTGCCATAGCAATTGGGATGAAACAGGGAAAAACTAGCGGAATGATTGGTAACAATTGCAGAGTTTCTCTATAAAGTTTGAAAGAGCGTATTTATGACTTTTTTATGTTTTCGCCCTTTTTCACGAAAATAAGCATCATCTCATGCCAAGGTTTGTCTTCTTTTGATGATACCTGGTCTGGTCATAGAAAATATACTAAGTTTTTAAATAAAGGTGTAATAACGTAAGTTTTTAAAAGCAGTTAAAACAACCTTTCATAGCCATCGGAATACACTAACCAACCAATCCTTCAATCCTAACAAACACCATGTCCGCATACAACTGGATGACGATTTTTATTTTTCCAAGCTGTTTTTCACCCTATGAAGACATTGTTTTAGCGATGTTTGACATTTTGCTTGTTTCTAAACACCTGTTTTTGATTGCAAAACGCCAGCAACTTGACGTTGTCCTTCCGATGCTCAATAATGATGAAAAGTGTTTTTTGTTTTGCATTTTGTGTCTAGTCTATTCTGCGTGGCATACTAGGCATGGTTGCAATGATCCTACCAAAGCACCAAAATATGAAATTCGTCAATCAATTTTATAGACCCAGGTTAACAATTGCGCCTTTGCCAATACTACCGCAAAAGGTGATTTGAAAGGAAATGATTTGCATACGATCTGTTTGAGTTTTGATTTTATTAACCTTTCAGTCAGTATTTTCCGAGATACTTGGCTATTCTCATGTCTTTTCTCCTGTTATAATTTGTTTCCGTAGCTGCTTAAAAAACACACCAAAAATAAAGAGTCATTCCAAGAATTTCTATACTGGCCTGAGAAAACTTAGTGCCAAGGCAAGAAAGGCTGACGATTTTCAGAAGACACCGATTAGGAATTTTCTAAATTAAAGCCGACTTCACCAAGCATACAACCGACTAAGCATTGTCTACTAATTTAACACTATAATAGACTGTCGCTTTCTGCAATTCACTTATTCGTATAAAAAGTAAAAGAAGACATCTGATTCCGGCGTAGGGGGCCATAAAATCTGGGGTACACAACGTTCTGCCCGAAAAATATGTTCATGCCCAAAATGTAGATCAAACAACTTTACAATTTAACTTCTGGTTTATTTAAAGTGAAATAATATAACGTAATTTTTATTTTTTTGAGCCACCTTGCCCTTTTCTTGCTTTCTGTACTTACCAAATCCAGCCAAAACTAATCCTCCAGCAAAGAATATGAAGTTGAAGAAAGCCAAAAAGTACTTAATGCATTTTGCTCCGCAGCTGTTGATCATTTTGTTGCTTTGACCTGTCACAGGTAAATCTCAGTTTTTTCGCAATTATCTTTCACTTAACGCCAACAGATGACTGGCTCCTGAAACAAGAACAAAAGGTTTCAGTTCAAGATTAAATATAAGCTATTGATCTGCTTATTTGAAGAATTGAATTGATTTCTTTTGTTAAGGAAAAGTAAAAAGTTTTGAGTAGTTCAACAGGTTTTAAACCAAGGGCTGATTTTAGCGTGCTAGCGATGAAGCCCGTATCTTCTGCAGTTTTGGACAAAAAATTAATGGCAGATCACTTCAAAGCAGTAAACAACATATCTAGCCCAATGCTTGTTAACTTTGATGGAGTTACTGAACCTCGGAAGTTGCCCCTTGTATGCACCGAAACCTTCGCAATGGGCAAATTAAAATGTGATTTCGTCAAAACGTCGATATGAATTTTATTAATGCACAAAATGAACCATGCATCAAACCTCTATCGTGTGTTTCATCGTACCCAGGTTAAGAACCACCGTTCTAGGCGAAAGCGTTGGATGCAGGAACGATTGGCTTTTCACAGTTGCTACTTTGTCGAAATTATCACCTCACAGAAACACGGTAAAAAGAGGTACTCCCCGTTTACCAGCACACACTGCTTCCGAGGTACTTTTCTCTCTCGGTTTCCACACTAATTAAACATATTCGAAAATGAAAAACTTTGACACATTTTCCAAGCGTTTTTTATGCCCCGGACTGGTGGATCTTCACGGAATTATGTACCAGTGAAGTCGTTACCACTAACTCGCAGTTAGTATTACCAATTCGGAACAAAATTTCAAAACTCGGGTTTCGGGTTCCTGAGAGAAAAAACGGGAAAACCCGTGGTTTTTCGTGGTTTGAGAAAATTGCGATCTTGAATGATATTAAACCCAAACCTACTTTGAACTAGTAGTAACCACTAACCAGCAGACCGTTGTATTGATTGAAATTTGTGCAAAACACCACACAAGGAGACGACGGAATGACCACATGGCCTTTAACATCAACCGACACCCGATCAAAACAGCGAAGGATGGGCTGCTACTAAATATCGTAAAAACGGCAATAATCAAATCCACGAAACATGCTGAAGTTTGCAAAATAACAAATATGCGCACCAGGTTAAATAGGCTACAAACATGAGAGCAACAAAATTTCACAATCACTTCACCAAAACATTACAAAGACAATGAAAATACTAAAGTTGATAAAGTTTATCTTTGCTAAAGCACAGTTTCTTACTGATTCTTGCAGTATTGACACATGAACATCAAAGAGTGACTTTTCAAAAAACTATTTCGAACACACCATTGTGATGAAATGAAACAACATTGACGAAACAGTGAGTGAATATTATGAATAGCATACAGCTAAGCATAGGCGTAGGGGGCAAAAAATATGTGGCGCTTTAGCGTTTTGCCTGAACAAGTGTGTTCATGCCGAAAAATGGATTTAAAAAATTTTACAATTTAACTTCTCTTATAGTAATCAAAAGACGCACTTTTCACTCCATTAATGCCAAACAAGAGTTAATTGACATTCATTTTTACGCAAATTCATTACAATTTCTATACAATTTTTTTCATGTTTAAAGTAATTTTATCCCGAAAAAAAAATAATTGGGACGATACAGTCCTGCCGGCATCCTCGCCTCCTATTTCTATGCATGTAAGAATAATTGTTTGATGTTTTACAATGCAACAGATTTTTCAGATTTGAAATAAACGGGTTTCGGGTCATAGCAAATAGCAAAACACGGGTTTCGAGTTCCGGTAAACCTACTCGCAGTACTCCATGAAATAACTTGATTTACGTTGCATCTCTTAAAGATGACTTTAAGCATGGTTTGCATATTTTAGAGCGCATGACGCGATGACATTTTTTTTGAAAATTGTAATTCTGGCTTACTGAGCTTTGTGAAACCCATTTCAGACACTTTCTCAGCTCCTAGAATGTACAGCCTGCGACAAAAGTTTAGGACCACTTTTAAGAAATAAAGGCATACAGCTGGAAAAGCTCGCATCTCAATTCGTCATTGCTGTCTCATAACACTGGGTTGTTGCAGAAATTACTTTTTGCCAATATTCTTTCATTTCTTTTTCTGTAAGTTGCTGACAATAGAACGTTTTAGTCCAAACCAGCTCAAAGCAAACGTATAAATATAGGTTAGAAATTATCTCCTGACATAGAAAAACAGGCTCAAATCGTAACCTCAAGCAATTTAAAATTGCCTGGACGTGAGATGCACGAAAAATGAAAGTTATTGCTATGGTCGATCGTTCCATGTGCAAAAATATGAAACTTGTTGCTATGGAAGATCGTTTCATGCGTACTGCAGAATGGTTAGCGCTCTTCCATGAGCTCCACACAAAAATCCAGGCCAAGTTGACCGAGACAGATGCAATAATTAGCACCACAGTCTTTCAACACGCGGGGCTGTTTGGACTCAAATCGCACTAGTCGGCACAAAAAAGGCGCTTGACTAGGAGCGTTTAGAGCTGGCCGGGATACAGAGATAATTTTTCTCGGATGCGTCTTTATTGAAACAGTTTTTTATTCCAAAATATTGTTGTTGGATTTTTAGAAATTAGTATGATGAAAAACATGTTGTCCTTTCAAAATAGACTTGTTCATAACAGACCACGTTCGTAGCAAACCACGTTAACAGACCCGTTCATAACAGAACAAGATCATACGTTCATAACGGACCAGTTCATAACAGCCACGTTTGAAAACGGACCAGTTCATAAGCAGTACCGGATTAAGTGGGGGGAAAAAGGTAATTGCCCAGCAGGGCCCTCGTTGCGAGGGGGAGCGCGATGAAAATCGCTTACTTGCTTTATGTTAATTGATTTGTTGAAAATTTTGACATGATTTTCGACTCTTTGGCTGTTTTTCTACTATCGTATATTTTATCGTACATTCATCTCGTACCTTCAGCAACTTGTGCATCACGTTATTTGCGCAAAACTAAAAAAAAATTAAACTGCATTCTGTTTAAGCAGGTCCTGCTCCGCAAACTAAATTATTGGAAAATTCTTGCCACAGGCAAAATGATATATTCGTGGCCATAGATTAAACATCAACGTCTGTTTGGTCATAAACGAAAATCTGCGGAAAGATTACAGCATTCATCCCGTGCTTTGCATAACTTTCAACGCCTTGTCTAGACATAGACGCTTTCACCACGATGAGTTGTTTAAAACAACTGTTGGTGTATGGTCTGTATGGTTTTGTTCAGCGTAGCATATGTGCAAAATTAGAGAGCAGAGTCCAAGGAACTGCTATAGTCTGCTGCAGCAAGGGAAATGACGAGATCGATTGTAACACCAGCAGCTCAAAAGCGCATGGTAGCAGAGGCGAATTTTCATTTTCGGGACCCCAGTCTATTTTAAATTGGGGGCCCTTCTGGAAGGTTCGCGACGACTGACATACAAATTAGCACTACACGTGCTCGTTACATTCACTGAACAAGTTGTTCCAATTCATAATCATATTGCTTTATTCTGAATTCCCTCGATATCAGGAACAGAAACAGTCATAATGAAGCTATCGAAAAAGCCAGCGGTGAAGTTATCTGACAACACTCCCACTCTCATTACATATTTATTGAGTTCCCTGTGCAATTGCACGGTTTGCAAGTGTCAAGAGCTCGCTCTGAATAAAGCACCTGTACTTCTTACGACACCTAACAGCTTGCTACCCTACATAGTCGGCGATCGACGGGACTTTTTTCTGCAAAATCGCTGAAAATTTTGTCGTACTTTATATTTCTAGCTAAAGCATGTTCAACATACAGAATAGCAGCATGCCCCCCCTGAACAAAACTGCTAAGAATTTTATATTTAAACGTAAGGAACAGTAGGACTCAAAACGACGTCAGTGACTGACAACGTCACTGACTGGCCCCTCCCGAACAAAATTCTTGAAAAAGGCGCTTAAGGTAAACTGAGACTGGCCCTTCTATGCCTCCGTGCCTCAATGACTCACAGTAAGTCAGGGCAGATTGTGTGGTCTAGCTTTGATGAGGAAAGGAGCATTTTTGTGTAATTTAACCGGAAAAGGCTGGATATACTAATGTTTCGATGGAATTGGGTTTTTCGAACACAAGTGATACATGACTTGCATTAAATAATTTATTGTACAGTTCAAATTAAATGTGTTTCTTCTTAAAAGAAAATTTTTTTGCAGTTGCACTATATTGTTTGATTTTTTTCTAAGATGCACAATTTTGTCAGGTAGCACTACGTAGGCCTATAAATTATTATGAAAATGTTGTTATTTGAATGTTTTGATATTCTTCATAATAAAAATAAATGAGTATAGAAGTATGTTATGGTCTTCATGGATAATTTATATTTTATCTGCTGAAAATTCGAAGCAAAAATAAATACAAATATTTTCCATTTTAAAACATTTATTTTCTTAATGTTTTAACTTTCGTAAAAATTGTACCTATATACAATACACAAATTATTAGAAAGGGCGCACCCGTCAACTTTGTCATTGGCGCCATTTCACAGAGATACCCCAGTGCATTTTGCGCCATTGAATATCTGCAGCCTTATCTACAGTGCAGGCTGATCTTGCCTTTATCCCGTATCTTACCCATAAAAAGCAACAAGAGATAGACCCGGGCTGAACGAAAGTACCTCACTGGCCTCGTGTAATCTGAAAAAGCATTCAAGCGATTGTTCCACACATTATACGTAACAATAACCAAGTCTCAACGACATAAAAAGAGAATGCTCATCGTCATTCACTTCAATCCTTTGCGCTCATTCTTCTATACCAGGGCCTCCAAACTACGGCCCGAGGCCCAAATCCGGCCCGCGAGGCTATTCATCCGGCCTGCGAAGCCATTCCCCAAAATATGGACCGCGGGCCAAATGCGGCCCGCGAATACATTTTGTAAATAATGAAAAATTAATTAACGAAAAATTTTTTATTTGGTAGAATGTAACATATCCCGAAATTTTTTGATTTGGTAGAATGTAACATATCCCGAAACAATCACATTACGCAAGATGTCCGACCCTCGCACTGTTGTGTAATAACTTATGTGGCCCTCGGATGAAAAAGTTTAGAAACCGCCCTGTTCTGTACAGATCTTTTGTTAGCCGTGTAGTAAAAAAATGTGCGTTGAACAAAAACAAAAATACAAATACAATTGCTTACAAAATGCTGGAAATCGTCTTTACCCCCAAAATTTTGGGGACCCCAAAAATCGGGGGCCCTAGGCTAAAGCCTTTTTAGCCTAATGGTAAATCCGCGCCTGCATGGTAGCTATGGTATTAGCTAAAATGTCACGAATGAAGCTTTTTCTCAGCAAAACTATCTTCACTTGAGAACTTTTTCATCTCTTCCGTGATGAGTTTGGCAGTTTTGAAAGGAAAGTTTGTGACATATACATACATTTTCACCTTTTCTGGTTTTATTTAGTTTATGCTGCTTTTTAAAAAAATGGGCGATGCTTCTTCCGCAACTTTGCTGATTTTTCAAAGCACAATTAAGACCAGAGCGAGTGTTTTGTTCAAGTTACCGAATGCCGGATCTTGGAAGTGGGCTGCTTGTACGTACGAGAACACCAGGAGGCAAACCAAGGTCTCCTTGGGCAAACGATCGCTTTTTACATTCGAATGGTGTCAAAAAATAAGAAATCCGTCATTGTTTCGCAGCCAACAACAGCTGGTTTCTTCAGGGCGAAGACATGCTGGCAAACGACGGGACTGACATCAGTCATTCACCAACCTGTCGCTTCTCTGAATGTACCTGGCGAAACACATGCACGTTTTTACTAAAGTTTCATCTTTAACAACGGTTTAACTTTAAAGAACAGCAAGTGCAACTAGCTGTGTTGAGTTACTGTTAAGGCGATTCATTTATATCGATTCTGCTTTCCTATACGTCGATATCAGAATGTGTTGGCGGCCCAGTTGACAAATAAATGCCATTGATTTCGTATGAGTGTAAAGGCATGATTAGGTAGTGAAGTTCTTTTGCTTGCTTAGTTGCCTTACATCTTGATTGTACAAGTTTCTTCATTGCTTCTTTCGTTTAAATTTAACAGCCTATTGCACGACGTGCTTCGACATTGCTTGCATTTCAGCAGGAAATATTTAATAGAAGGAAAGTGCCTTAGTTTCATTACGTAACCACATTATGTGACACTTGATTTAGGCAGATTTTCCTGAATTCATGTGAGTAAATGCATTCCATGAAACCCCCTTACGTTACCCAGGATATTAGAACAGAATTCCGTTTCGTTACTTGAGCAGTAGTTTTCAACCTTTTTTCTACCACGCCTCTCTTAAGTAATTGTTCTTTGTGCAAGCCCTCCTGACTTTGAATAAGTTTTAGAAGCAAATGTATTTATTGGTATATTTATTGATCAAACTTCCCATGTTGTAGAGCGCGTAAGGGCTTGCGCCCCCTGGACATCCATTGACGCCCCCTGGGAAGGCGTGTCTTCCCTGTTAGGAACCAATGTGTTATAGTGTGTTGTTTGTACTGTGGGGAGCATGGGCGTCGGGAGGATTTTTTCCGGGAGGAACAACCGTGGTGAAATTTCATTTTAACAACTCGAAACTAAGAGAAATACACTTTTCTACTAAAATGTTAATAGGAAAATATCAAATTTGAAAATCTAGGGAGGAAAGGCCCTGTCCCCCCCTTCCGACGCCCATGGTGGGGAGCATGCTTGCTTGTGATATAGTAACAGATTTGGTATTCATTTGATTTTTATGGTAGAATCTCAGTATGGAGATTGCCTAAGTTGGTTTGGAAATCAATATTTTGTTTATAAAAAACGGGACATTGAGACTAGTTTTGACAGAATTTAGTCCAAAAGAACCAGAATTTAAAATGCCCAGGACTTTCGTACATTTGGATTGAAAAAGTGTTGTTAAGCAATCTTTGAGCACGGGTAGTAACGGCATGTTTCATCAAAGGAGAATTCCAAGTGAAGAGATAACACGTAGGCACTGCTAAAACCTTTGTCAGGTAGCGTTAGAGGACCTGCAATTGGTAATTAAATGTAGTTTTGAAAAACATTGCATATAATTTCATTTGGCCACGTGATCAGAGGGGTTGTGGTAAAAATGCCTCGCTCAATTTTGTGGTTACACAATCCGTTAGTTTTTTTACGCAAGTTTCCCATATAGAGGTTGCATCTTTGCACATAATATTCATTTATAAATTTAATGCGCTTATAAAATATTTTGTACCAGAACAGTTTTGCAGTGTCTCTTTGCCCCTTGATGACCTAAGCACGTGCTTGTTTTTCGCCAATGATCGATGCAGCAGACCTGTTTCATGTCAAGTCGAAGGGTGGCTGCAAGAATTTTCGCTGTTCTATCTGTAGCAGTGCTGATGCATTGGAAAAGTAACTCGTTTGATTTTTAAAATAGTAAATGATTTCGATTATTGGTTCTGCGCAAGCTGTTATCTAACACATTACATTTCTTAGCCATAAGAACTTGCTAACTATGGACTCATCTACAGCTAGCGGTTTTGTGCTCAGGTAGATTAATCAACGTTTCTGCGAAGCTTTATGGTTGGAAAAGAAATTTGTGCGTGCCGGTTTTACAGGTTGTGGTCTGTGAATCGTGCAAAAACGATTACAGGCGTTCTTCAATTTACGACGGAGTTCCGTTCTTACTGTAGAAGGGTTGGTAACGCGGTTTTCGTCGTAATCCAGATTTGTGTATAGTATACCTTATGCCAGGGATGGGCAATTAATTTGACGCGGGGCTACTTTGATAAAGCCGAGTTTACCGGAGGGCTGTACCTTTTTATTTAACTGTAAAATAAATGAATAAACCATAAACAATAATAGTACACACAGAAAAGCTTTTATTATAATTGTTCTTGTGCGAATACACTTTATCCAGCGCAAGCAATTCAGTGAGACAATTCTCGGTTCAATTTAGCCTCAACATTAACATTTACTACACTAATAAGTTAGAGGAAATTTCAGATTTGAAGATTTTCCTGAATGCTTCCGCCGTTCACTGCAAACGCTGTGGCGAGCCACTAATTGCACACCCCTGCCTTATACCATGGTATACTGAACGTTACGGTAACTAAATTAACGCCAGAGTGTGTCACACTGTGCACACAACACATGAAGGAGATGCAAAAATACAGTATTTAAATTAAATTTTAAGCACCCATCATAAACTCGCCTTTCACGTACATTTATACGAGCGCGTACGTGAACTCTAAACGTCTCAAGCCGAGTGCATCGTAAACAGATGAGCGCCTGAACCCTGAACTACAGTAGCTGAGACAAGGCATCGTTAACGCTGGGCATTCATGTGAAGCTGTGCCAAAAAGATTAATTGCTGTTTTTACGGAAATAACCACTGCCACGTCTCTGAATTCGTAAGTGCCAGTGGCGTACCTAACGTTTATGCAGCCCAGGTGGAGGTAGAAAGTGGAGGTAGAATTTGCCGCACCCTCGGAGAAGTGCTTAGTAATGTCATGTTACATAACAAAATTATATCATTCTACAATACTCTGTTCTTTCAGCGTCGTTACCGTAAAGAATAATATCAGCAGGAGTTGCTTCACAGCACGGCGAAAACCTACATTTCGTGTTTTTCCGAAGCAATATTTTGTCAACTACACACTAAACACGTAAATACTTGGGAATTAAGACTTTTTTTATATAGGCGTTTTTATTTACAAGTTTTTTATTCACGAGCGAAACACTTGAATAAAAATATGCGAGTTCATAATTGCCAAGTCTTTTATTTACGTGTTTAGCTCAGGCGCAAGGTCCATATCACACTGGTTAAAAGAACGCGAGTGCACAGAAATGCTTATACGCAACGAATGACAGGCAGTGGCGATTCTAGAATGAAAAAAGTGGGGGGGGCACTGCGGGGCCAAGGAAAAAGTAGGGGGGCTACATAAATGTCTATCTTGCATGGAGATTTTTCATTGTTTTGAAGATTAAGTTGCTATGATTTACTTTATCAAACCCAACATAGGCTTGTGAATATCATTAAAGATGAACTAGCGTTAATATTCACTAGTGACACCTAAACGCCACTGTAGATGCAATCACACACGTGTACTGCTATGTCGAAAATTCTGTGCTAACCATGCAACTTCCACAGCA
>JGI24158J21664_10003132_pt1 | contig 20562 bp, 12 predicted proteins | sample Ectturendosymbi3_FD_21664 | JGI IMG/M metagenome (IMG submission 21664) | reverse complement strand
GAAGCAAATTATCAGGTGTATGAAAAATTTTAATCTGGAAAACTTTCTTATTGATCTTGATGAAGCTTTATCTCCATGGAATTTTAACACTGGTTCAGCAGTTCATAATGATTTTTATGAGTTTATTCATATTTTTCAAACAATAATAAATAAACATGCTCCATTGAGAAAAATGTCACAACGAGAAAAACAACTACAAGCAAACCGTGGATAACAAGAGGATTACTTACATCTATCAAAAATAAAAACAGACTGTTCAGAAAATGCTACAAATGTAAGGATGCTGAACTGATTGCACAATACAAAAAGTATACTAATAAATTTACACGACTCCAAAAAATAGCCAAGCAACAGTATTATTTTAAGCTGTTTCAAAAATACAGAAGTGATTCAAAGAAAACAGGGAAAACTATTAATCAATGGCATTCTACACATCAAAAACAGTCTTCTGATATTAATAGTTTGATGTTAAATGATGGCACACAAACAAGTTGTCCAATAAGTATAAGCAGTACCATGAGCGTCCGCAGAAATTTTTCCAGGGGGGGCAAAGTTGACATCTTGCTTATCTTTTTCTGGTTGTTGGCGATGCAACGCAATTGACGTATACAAAAAGTCCAATGTTGTTACGGCAACAGTTTACAAAAAAGTCCAATGCTGTTACGGCAACAGTTTACAAAAAAGTCCAATGCTGTTACGGCAACAATGTCCAATGTTACGGCAACAGTTGCATACAGTGTTTTCCTTGTAAGAAAACTTTACACTGAGCAAATGTTTGTTTTATTGAGCGTGGATATTTTAAGACTGTGTTTGCAGAGTTCTAAATGAATTACAAACTTTGTGAATTGTTAGAATAGTGTAAAATCTTATGAAAATACGAACAAACTACACATTTAATTCAAATAGCTTCTCCTTGTTTTGTGCGTTTCCAATGTTTTGGAATGTTGCAAGTGCGCGAGATGAGATTTCACTGCGCAAATGGTCTGATGGTTCTGCGCATTTGCGCACATTTAGAGGGAGCATTGGTAGCAAAAAATGCGCTTTATTGGCAGCAATTCTTCTTTTTCATTCTAGCTTCTTTGCACATAGTATAAACCAAGGGTTGGCAAACTTGTTCAATGGAAGAGTCATTTGCAGAAAATAAAAAACACCAGCAAGCCGCAAAACAAGTTTGTCGTGTCGATACAAATACGGTAAAGAATGCAAGTTTTACATCAAATGATGTACAGTAATTGTCGGCATAAAGTTTATGTTTGATTTTCTAGGCCCCGAAAACCTGGACTGTATGTTGTTAAAGCTGTGCGAATTAATTCTCCCAAGTGTTCATTTTTCAGGGGTGCACGATGGTTTTACCAACTTCATTGCAGAGAAAAAAAGTCACAGCAATATTTTCTGTTCTACACAGAAATGAGTTATACACTGGCAGGGGCGGATCCAGCCAGTAAGTTTAGTGGGGCGATTTCACGAATATTTACTAGTCACGCCCAGGGCCGGATTAATGAATGCGAGATCCCGCCAAAGTCGTGACGGCGAAGCCCCCCTAAACGCTTAGCGTAACTCCGTAGCATTTCACATGCCCTTGTTTCAACACTGCAGAAGCGCCGGTCAAAAACGTCAAAACTGATACGATTTGGCAGCCTACACTTCAGAGATAATTGGGGGTGACTATGTGCGGCAGTTTGTATGCGGTTAATTAGAAAACCTGAGGTTAGCAGCTAAGTTGCGATTAATTTATTTTAAATTGTTGCAATGACAGTTTATATGCTGGTGTGACACTGACACCGCACAAACCAGGTTCACTGTTCTGGTGTCATGCAATGATAAGATTGCAATTTCCTCATGTCCGCTCCTTTGCCTTCAGAGGCAGGTTGCGAAACTTGCTAGGCAGTGGTTCCCAAACTTGTTCGAGCCGTTACCCGAATCAAGGTAGCGAGTATTTCTTATTACCCTCGGAACCGTCGCTTTTAAAAGATTGCGTTGCGCCATTGAAGTCGCGTACATATTTGCATCAGTAAAAGCAACTACCATAAAGTTTCTTGTCTGGAAGAAAACAGCACGTAAGGAACTTCACCCCCTTGAGTTAACAAGCAAGGTAACTACAGAATATGCTTATAACGGAACGCTAGGGGATTGCATAAACAACCTTATTGCCGAATTGACGTTATAAGCGAATTGAAATGTATGCAAAAGATGCCATGGGGACCGAACAAAACGTAACGGTAAAGGCGAATTGACCTTACAGACGAAGCCGTTATAAACGAATTCAACTTTACAGAATAGATTTACAAGAGGTTTCTGGCTCCCTTCGGATTGGACTAAAAAAGTTAGTCTCAGGGTAAATTGTTTATTTTTAGGGCAAATTGTTATTTTCAGGGCAAAATTTTCAGCCCACCCGTAAAATGCCCTCCCGTACACCTATGATCTTATGCGTGCTTGGGGGATTCGCCGAAACATCGTCGCTACCAGTTGCACCAGAGGCCTGTGGCTGCTCGTTTACCGGTGGGCAGGTAGGCCTACTGTTCTGAAACCGGTCAATAAAAACTTTTCGAGGCCGCTCACCCTGATCTGTGTCATACGAAGATGAATGTCTTTTTAATTTCACCACTAACTTGTCCGATTTCATTCAACACCTTTCGCTGACTAAAAAGCGGCGTGCAACTGATTAGGAGAATAGCCAATTAATTCAGCCTGCAGCCAGCAGTCACTCATACCTCGCACTGCATATCAGACAGTCTTGCCACTGGGGTCAGTCTCGTTAACATCAGATTGTTGCCTTTTTCAGCATCATATTTTTGCAATACAGTTTAATACAGTATAAGCTAAATGCTTCCATTACCAATACAGTCCCGGGGCCTTTGGTGGGCTTAGATCCCCAAACAAAGCTCCAAGCCCCTCAAATTGAAACATGAAACAGTTTAAATCAGTGGAGTTTTTGTCAAATTTTACAATGTCAGGCCCCACTACACAAACATAAAGCACCCCTATTGAAGACTTTCTGGAGACGGTTCTGCGCCAATACCTTAGCAAAGTGCGATAACCCACGTTGAATCCGAAACCGAGCGAAGTATCATCGTTAAATGGAAAAATCTTCGGCATTTCCCAGTTGCCATGTTATTGTTACGCAACAAGGACCAATAGAACAATTCGCTCACGAGTTTCGTAACCTGACTCTGCAAGCAAAGAAGCAGATTTAGTGAACTGCAAGCTCATAACTGCATGTTACCAAAACAGTGAACCTGCATCCTGTGCTGTGTGGGTGTCATATCGACAAACAAACTGTCATTGCAAGGATTAACCCAAATAATCAGAATTAAAATGCTGATTTCACGTATTCCACAAATTTTTGCTTCTTAGTCCCAATTTCCAGGGGGGACAAATGCCCGTTTTGTCCCCCCCCCTGCGGATGCCCATGAGCAGTACACTTAATGAGTATTTTTCTTCCATTGGAGTATCCATGGGTATGGGATTCGTCCCACCCATACATCTTTCACTAAATTTATGAAATCCATTTCTCAATCTTTTGTCCTTGATGGCACTTGTGCAGAAGAAATCATTGCTTGTATAACCAATCTCAAAAAGACTTCAGCTACTGCAATTGATGGTATATCAACTAAGTTCCTAAAGCTGGCCAAAGGCACCATTGCCCCAAAACTTGCAAAGCTGTTTAATAAGAGTAGTGGAATGTGGAGAATAACCTGATTGTTTGAAAATTTCACAAAGTGTTCCAGTTCCAAACTGTTCCTCTCCTTCCATACCCAGTCATTATAGACCAAAAGCTATTTTACCAACAGTATCCAAAATTTAAAAAAAAATATCAATGCCAGAGTAAGCAATTTTCTTAACAAAAATAAACTTCTTAAAAACTTTCAATACGGATTTAGAAACAATGCATCAACTGAATTAGCTGTATCCGCCATTTATGAAACTTTTGTGGAAAACATGGATAAGGGTAAAACCACATGTGCTGTTTTTCTTGATTTAAGTAAAGCGTTTGATAGTGTTGACTGCAAAATATTGCTACGTAAATTGATGTATTATGGTATTAGAGGTAAGCAAAACTCATTTTTTGAATCTTGCTTAACTAATCGTAAGCAATGTAATAAAGTAAAACAATTATCCATCAAGTTTTCAGACAATTAAGTGTGGTGTCCCTCAAGGTTCAGTAATGGGACCTTTATTATTTTTAATTTATGTGAATGATCTTCCTTGCGCTTGTAGTTTTCAAACTACACTTTTTGCAGATGACACTAGTCTACATTTATCTCACAAAGATATTAAAACGTTACAACTTAATGTCCAAAATGAGCTTGATAAAGTTGATACTTGGACGAGGTCTGACAGGTTATCAATAAACTATAATAAAACAGCTTACATGATATTAACTGCAACACATTCTCAAAATTGTAATTTTGAAATTTTTATGAATGGTGTGAGAATACAGCAAACTGACAGTATCAAGTATCTTGGTGTTATAATTGATAATAAACTTTCGTGGAAACCGCGAATTAGTAGTCTCCGTAGGAATTTTTCTCAAGCCTGTGGCGTAGTGTGTAAAATTAGACATTTTGCTGATATAAAAATTTTGCATTTGATCTATTTCAGTCTCTTCCATTCACATTTGCAATACTGCATATTTGATTGGGGACGAGCGTATAAAACTGTTATCTGACCAGTGCAAGTGCTACAAAACCGAATTGCGAAATACATGACTTTTAGCAATAGAACATCAAGTGCAAGCAATATTTTTAAATTACTTGAACTTCTCAAAGTTTCTGATTTGTACCAACTTAATTTGGAAAAGTTCATATATAAGTATAATGCCGATATCCTGCTCTCTTCTTTTGATAACTTTTTTTCAAAACTGTGCAACATACATGATCATGGCACAAGACAACAAGCTTCAGGAAATTTTCATCATAAACGTGTTAGAACCGATTATGGTAAAAAATTCTGCAATATGTAGGACCTGTTGCATGAGGTTGTATTTCCAATAATATCAAAATATTACCATTACATACGTTTTCAAATCAAGTAAAATCACGACTGCTTGCTGGGTATTGACTCTTATGTGTGATATATAGAGCACGTGATTTTTAAGATATTTTTGAGAGCTGACCTTAAACTGCGCATACTTTTGGTTTTTCATTTTGTTTTTGTTTCATTTTGAACTCTTCACCTGTAATATTGAAACTTGACAGTCACTGAATGTAGGCTTGGCTTGATTAAGTGACTGCTTTAGCCGTCTTTCGTCCAACCTGTGCTGTTTGTTTCAAGCTTTGTCGATTGAAATGTGTTTTACTGCTGAGTACTTACAGCGCAAACATGACTTGACATTTGCCGGCAGAAACAATGCAACAATCAGCGCCGCGGCATTTGTTCCAAAACTGCACAAGGAACAGAAGAAATCGCATATTTGTTGGTTGAGGTCTTCTCGCAGCACCACGTTTTTGACCACCACTTGAATAAATCAGTTTGTTTTAGCAATGCAGTAAAGAAAAGAAAAACACAGAAATTAAGTCATCTCATACCGGTGAGAACTGAATTTGCGCAAAACATTTTTTTGATCTTAGAACAATATTTTTTTAATCGTTTTGCACCATTTATAGCACAAAACGTATGATTTGATATCCATTGTTTCCTTTTCCAGAGCCATCAATATTTGGAAACCAGAATTCCCTTTACGCTGTGTTTAACGACAGCAAGGATGCTTTGGAAGCAGAAAATAAATGCTCGTCAATGACAGGGTACCTTGCAATAATAAACAGCAACCAAGTGAAGGACAAGTTTATTGCCATCTTAAAAAGCAACTATCCCTCAGGTGTTCAATGTCGTAATTTCAAACTGACGTTTCCGAAGCTTTTGTCACCAGATTTTTGTTGTGTTTTTTGCAGACCTACAACGAGTGTGGATATTTTATAATCCCAGAAATAGGTTCCAGTATCGGTATCAGCAGTACTCTATACCTTCAGAGGGCATGTTGAGCGTTGAACAGCGCGGAGAAATCGGACATTTTGATTTATATACAACGTATGCCCTTTTCTGTCAGTCAATTATCTTGAGCCAATTACTGTGCATATTCACTGCCATCGTACTTACCAGAATGATGTGGAAGAATTGTACAGATCCTTTTAATTGTAAAAATATGAAGTTTTTATCAAAAAATTAAGTTTTTGTGTGGGAATTTAAAATATTTTTCATTGCATAGTTGCTTGGTTGAAGTTTTGAAAGCAGCAATATCTTCGATATTCATGATTCAATTATGAAATATGTTTTGTATGCGGAGTTTTATATTAAATAGTTTTTTCACTGAACCATACCAGAACGCAGTTTAATAGTTTATATATTAAATGCCCTCCTTTATTATTTGCAAACTAAAAACTCCGCAGAGCGACCAATCGCATTCAAGTCAGCTTTTGTCGATATTCTGCTGACCAAAAAATCTGGCGAGTGCAAACAAACAGAAGTTGTGCTTTCAGTACAAGTAAGTAGCAAAAGCAAAAGTGTGTTCGTGTGTTTTCTGTCTTGAGCAAACTATCGCTTGTCAAAACTGTATATTTCTGTCTCTCAAGGTTGGCCATTCCAGTACAAGTTTTTTAGTTTCGTGCAAGCTGCGCGTCATGGGCAAATCGTTTATCATTATGGAATATCAACGCAGTATTCCACCAAACTATCTTTTTCAAACCTAACGTCTTACCCCTACTACGAAAGGCTCACTCCCATATATGCTGCTCCAGGTAAAAACAGAAATTCAATGATTTCTTGATATACTAAGCTTGGTACATAAGCAGAAGGTTGTCGTGATCTTGATTCCAGGATACGCTTGTCCGAAATAACACACGTTTCGTGTCTAGGCACATTTAGTATTCTTCCCTAAAACGTTTCTTCCAGCAGACTATTTCATGATTCAAGTTGCCTCAAATTGGCTGAAATGTCTTCAGCAATTTTTGAACAACTGTTTACAAGCTCAGGAAATTTAAAAAGGTGTAGGTCGAGGTTTGAAAGAATTGGGACAAAATCGTTGTTTTGTAAAAGCACTTGCTTTATTTACACTATTCCGACCAAGACTTACCTTTTGCTATAAGGTGAAAACTCTTGTTGCGGGCAAAAAAATAGAGGATCCTGTAGCTCTTTGTTTGAAAAATAGTCACCACAAGTAAATTGGTCAAGGTTTTCATCCTGGAAAATATAAAGCAATTTAAGAGAAATCGGATGACCACATTGCTGTAAGAATACTACTTCTCAAAGTATAGGAATCAACTTTGGTACACGAAAAACTGAAGTGCTGAATAGCCTTATAATGAAAATCACGATGATGATAACAGGAGTTATCGAAACGTTAGCAATATGTCGTTGATACCATTTTCATTGGCCGTGATTTTCAATATATAGGAATCAACAAAATAAATTTCATGTACACTCAGCTCGGACGTGATAAAATCTTTTAGTATTGCCTCACACAAACTTTCGGTCTGCGAAAATCTTTCTTCTAGACTTTTATTTGCATTTAACCGTAGCGGTGCGTCATGCAACCTTTCATGTTTCGAATTTTTTTATTGAAGAGAAATATATTTTCCAATAGAACAATCTATGTTTCTATTAAAATAAAAGTTAATGACGGTTGCTCAGTAGACCAAATATATACTCTGATAAGATCATAATGTCTGATTCTTGGCTGTCTAACTATATCTTTCGATAGACGGTGAACAACCTATGCAGATTTTTTTTAGTTGCCGATTTCCTTCCGAGTTTCATCCATTCAACAGTTTTGTTCTCTGACAGCTTCCGATTTGCTTTTCGGGGCACGTTTCGATAAAACAACGTCAGTGTGGAAATGGAGTGATGGTTCTGTTGCTAGCTTCTCCATTCCCCAAAATACATCCGGTAAAGACTGTTTGCAAAAGATCCTGGAACATCGTAGTGGAACTTTTCTTGACAGAAACTGTGCTGGATTCAAAGCACCATATGCGTGCGAGTTTAAACGTACGGAAATAAAAAGTTTGCAGTCAATATTATGTTTTGTTTATTTTCGCAGTTATCGAATATACGTTTCACAAGAATAAAGCACTTTGGAAGTTTATTTTTATTTTTTTAATGATTGCGTATATGTGCGTGTGCTCTTACGTGTGTTCATTTGTGTATGCGTGTGTATGAAGGTGTGTTTGTTTGCATATGTGCATGATCTGTTGTGTGTGCTACCATGTGTGGTTGTGGGCGTGTGTTTGTGCATGCTTCTGGTTGTGATTGCGTGTGTGTGTATTTGCGCGCATCTCAAAGTATTTTCTAACGTAGCACAACCCCGTCGGCGAAATCGTTACGAATACTCGCATTTCCCTGGAAACACATGTGCAAACGTCAAAGAAGAAAAACAAAGAAACTATTTTTCGCGTTTTCAAGTAATTTTCCCAAACCTATTGAAAAATCATTGTTAAAGTTTTTTCGAACCGACCATTTCGAAAGCAAGTGCCAAAATTTTGAAAAATTCAGAATCACTTACAAATTGCCACAGATGCCAAGTTAGGATTTTGAACGCATTTATTCTTCAAAAACTAGTGCTGAAATTCTAAAGTTAGCAGTGGATGAAATTTCGAAGTTCGAGAATATATGTAGTGCAAAAGTAAAACTCTGAAGTTTATTCTTTAAGAATCGTCTTTTTTTCCTAATTTGTTCATCATGTGCTGCAGTTACTGCCATATCTTATTCTTTTATACTGAATCTAGCGTAATATTTTATGTAAAGCCGTTTGCTTTTTGTTTTTATTTTGCACTGCGTTAACAGATCCACTGTAAGAAAAATAAAAATGTTTCTCAATTGCAGAGATTGTGTTTAAAACGCACAGTTTGAAAGCTCAACAAGACGGACGTGATATGCGTGCATGAGACATTCTAACTTAAAGCTGACTTCCACTTTGGGGACAACAATTATTGTAAAACATTCAATCGTCGTTTACAAGATAGCATGTTCTTGTGGTTAAACGAATATTGATCAGATTTATTGCAACCCAACCAACAGATCTTAAAATCGCCAATGACTCACGGTTGTGAACACCAAGCAGCATTGTGAATGTGTTGTCGATTTTGATCAACGATAGACCTCAGCTTGGCCCCCCGCTACTTTTAGAAACGCTAAGTTATCTAATCTCTGACAAATAAAAACTGCCCTCACCAAATGTTGACACTAATTCCATATCACTACTCGCGCTTGACGTTTGACTTATACGCAATTGACTTCTGATATTCAAACGCGTATGATAATGATCGATAATATTTTTTGCTTGCTTTACTTCCAGGCATATATTTCACCTGAGTGCTGCATAATGTGACGCTTCACACTTCATTAAATTAGTGTTCACCGAACATGAAAGCAGCTGTTCGTCGTAAGCAACCATGCAATTTCACGTGCATCACTGGTTTTTCACGGCTGTTGCTTTCACGCATTCGAAGAACGTCCGAGCTTCACTTCGTTTGCAGAAAAAATTAAAATCGTTCCAAGCTCACTTAGTTGCATATATATATATATATATTTTTAGTGATGGTCTTTGCGGAAACATTACCTTGTTCGGAGTCTTCCATCAAATTAACATGGACACAAAGTTTTTCAGCGTTCGTTAATTTGGGAAAGTCCAGGTTAAGATCATTCAAGGTACGAACTATTTCAAATCTCAGTAAAGTGGCTACGGACAAAAACTATTAAATTTAATTTGCAATTTTTATTTACCGAAAACCTTTCACAAAAATTGGGTTTCTTTTGATACTGTTGATATAAGGTCAAAAATATCGGTTCATAAAAATTAACCTGCTTGCGTATTGTATCATAATGTTCTTTACCACTAGCTTTACGCTTTTTCAAATGAAAATGTTAACCCGCTCATCTCTAGGCGACACAAAACATGTAACTTTCATGTGATCATTAGCATAGTCAACTCAGTGCAAAATATTGCAAAACCGTTGATATACTTTAGGTTTCCATCAGCACGAGCGGAAACAATGTCCTCACCACCAACTTAAACTACACCAGTGCAAAAACCACCGTGCGTGGATTACTACCTGAGATAAATTACAGAGTTCAGGTATTATTGAGAATAAAAAGAAGAAAGTGAAGTTTCAAATAACTTGATGTCAGGATTGTTTTTGTGCAGATGACTGCTACGTTTGGGGAATTTTCCAGCCATGTGGTTGAATCGAGGACTAATATAACAATTCCTAAGTTAAATCCCCCTGCCCCTGTGAACACAGCAAACGTATCGTCTGTGTCAGGTTGCGCAATTAACATTCCAGTCCATCCCAGCAATCAAACACTTTTATATCAAGTAAGTCTATTTTGTTTCCTAGACTTCTACTGATGTTAAGATTTTGAAAAAACTTCAAAACAAAATCTGAAAAGCAAGTGATCGCTTTCACGTTCAAGATTGATGCGTAAAATGTGTCTCATTCTGGAAGCGAATTTAGATGTTTGCAATACTGTGATAATAAATGTGTGCGTCCCAGTTTCACTGGAAAAAATAAATTTGTGCATTCCGCTGTCAATGGAAAGGTCTAAGAAAAAAGCTTCATTTCAATGTGCCAGAGTAGAAATCCTCTTTGACACAAACCCAAATTTCAAACTGCAAACATTGATTCTGTGAAGCTTTGATTGCAAAGAACTTTTGATAACTTTGTGTATAACAGTTTATCAGAATGTAAACTGCAGATTTTCGCTTTCGATTACAACAAGAATCAAACAGCAGTGTACAACCTTACTTTGGATCCATACAGCTCACACAGAATATTTTTGCCTGAAGTTCAAAGGCCAACTACTTTCAAGGTAAGACCTCCGTTTTTTGTGCATTCGATAAGTTTTGTCTGATGTAACAGTTGTATTTTCAGATCGCGGTGATTTCTTGCCAAAGATCGACCAATCTGTCTTTAGTCAGAGGAATGTGTTCACCACCAATACGCCAACAAAACCCCGAAACAGGTTAAGCAAATTTAAACTTTTCAAGTTAAACCAGTGTTTATCGATTTTGCTGGGTAAAAAACATAAACGTTCAAGTTGTGTTTTTTCAGGCTTCTTGATCGGCACCGCATCGAGTGCAGCTGCAGTGGCATTAATTGTTGCAATACTCATCGTATTCCTCATCAGAAGGTTTGAAAATGTTTTCACTGCATGAAGTACAGTACTTGAGGGAGAGCAATACTAATCCTCGCTGAATATAAGGACTGAGGATGTTTGCTTCCACGTGAAATTGATTTTTTTTAATTTGCTAATCGATTCATTGCTTACCTCCGTTGTGAAGAGTACGTACTTGACTTTAGATATGCGCAAGTTTGAAGCATCGCAAAAAGATGAAAGCGGAACCCAGTCGGCTGATTATTCGAAAGTTTATAAAAAAAACTGGAGTTATTAAACGCCTGTCAACTTTATCACCTTACAAGGAGTTGATCGAATGTGATTTTATAGCTATGGGAGCTATTTTCTATCCAGTGAAATGTGACGCGCACAAAACTGCTCAACATTTTTCTTTTATCTAAGCAAGTTTCTACATCAATTAATTTATCTGATCCAGTGAAAAGTTTCAAAACGATGTAAAGCACAGCAGAATCGAGTGGTCTCTGTTCGTGTAAAAATATTGCAGTGATGTAAGTTGGCAGTGAGAGCAGTGTTCCCTCTAAGAAAATTCTACACTGAACAAATGTTTGTTTTGTTGCACACGAAGCGCATGCAACTGCGCAGCCATGCAGACACGCAAACAGTGAATCGTTCCTAGCGTTAAAAGGGCTGTGCGCTGTATATATACCGTAAATTTTGAATGTTGGAAGCGCGTGAAAATGAGATAGCACTGCGCAAATTGCCTGGTGGTACTGCGCAATTGTGCAGTTGCGCATCTTGGAGGGAACACTGAGCGAGAGTGCAAGAACGAAAGAACTGAGCGAGAACGAAAGAAAAGCTTATGCATGTTTTTGTTCGCAGACGATCAGCGAAAAAACGTGTGTCAAACGGTATGAATGTTACTTTAGTTTCAATCATTCATCAGACTTTCAGTTTAGAAATTCTTTTCTATATTTTCCATTACCCGTTGGTTTTCACTATCAAAGAAAGCAGCTGATATGTAAAAATAGGTTGTAGTAAAATTTGCAAAATCTTATTTACATTAAGTTTTAGTATCTTTTCTGTGATCCCACGCCCAATGCACGACTTACACTGCCTAAGCTTCATATAATAAGCTTGCGTAATTTGGTGAATGTATTAAAGCAATTCTTTGTTGAAGAAATCAACATCATCGTGAAGTTTATGTGTTCTTTTGTATTTTAGCTGCCTAAATCAATTTTGCATCAGAAATATTGGCAAAACAAGCAATTAACATACCAGTTGGAATGATGTCATTATCCTTATTCTCAAAATAAACATCAATCAATAAGTGCTACGTTTTAACTGTACGTTACCTGAATAGCACTGCTTCAAAAACTCCTATCCCTTCATGTCGGTTGGTTAGAAAACCCCACCCTCTATGGACGGGAAAGCCACTAAAGTGACTCAGAATCATATTTTTGGTCTCAACCCACGAACAGTTTTTCATAAAGAAACAACCAACACATTTTTGAATGGTGTTTTGATGTACTTTATAGCCAAAAAATCTAAATATATATTCATTTTCATCTGAAATTTTTGAGAAAATTGTATTTTCATTGGTCTAATTCAGCTAGTTTCTAGTATCTATGTTAGCATTTGATAACAAGATTACCTGCATGCATAATCAAACTGTTTTTGTTTTGGTAAACGTGCAAGTATATCAAATAACCAACCAAACAAATAAAATCGAACGTTTGGAGGAATTTTGTTTTTTTACCATTGAGTCCCGCTGAAACACTATGGTGGCTCACACATCAGCTTTTTGATCATGACGACGAACTGTTGGCCGTCGTGAGACAACAAAGACATCTTTGAAAGGACAATTTAATGGATGGACTATCAAAGATCAGTGAAAAAACGCCCCTAATATTTGGACGTTTAACACTCTTAGACTAGAAAATGGAAGGGGTGAAAAAACGAAAATGTTTTTGCAAAGATGACAATATTAGTGAAATTTTGTGTAAAAAAACAACTTTTTCTAAAGTGTATACTTTTAGTTGAACAACCCTTTGAAGACGTCGCTACAGATACTGCAGGGATCAAAATTCGGGTTATCCCCTTGCAGGGATCGGCTTGAAATAAAAATCGGGTACATCACAGTGACGTCACACTTTCGCAAAATGACATCATAAGATGCGCTCTGCAGTACCCTTTCACAAAGGTCTACGATTTTAATTATCTCTTCCGGTTCGTGAGTCATGACCAAACAGGTGATACAGAGCCAAATTTGGTAGCTTTCCAGTCCGTAATGGGAACTTTCACACACAAAATGTTCTGGTTTACATAAACACAGGGCTCTTGCTTATGCTATTCTCAAATAATCTTATGCAGAGGCTTCGATTGCAAATCATCTACGATTGCAAATCATTTTGACTCTCCAAAATAAACTCCTTACTTCAAATGCATGGTTTCGTGTTTTCTTTTAAAAAGTATATTAATTCAAATTAATTTGAACAGAAGATGCAACAAATAAAATAGAACCTACCACAACAGCTTCTCAAGGAAAAGAGAAAGTATGTAAACTGTTTTCATACTTTGATTATTTATATTTTAATGCGAAGTGAATCTCAAATTCCTTTGCAGGTGTTTAAAGTTTTATCCTACCGTGCCAATCTTTTAATAAGTGTAGATTTTTCAGCATCTTAATTTAACCACCAAATGGGTATTCTTCCGCCTAACCCATCATCAATGAAAATCACCTGATTCTCTCAAAATGGAAATGTGAGGTTAAAAATTGCAACCATGCATAATCAAACAATCTATGCATATTGGTTTTGTGACTTAAAAGTATAAGTATATGTCGCTAAGCATGTTTGGCTCCGAATATTTTTTTGCCTACGGTTGTTACCAAACCATCATAAATGAAATTGCATTTAAAGACTAAACAGGTCGATCTCGTTTAAACATATTTGCTAAGGATGACTACATACGAAAGATTCGTGCATAAGTTAATGCAGCATTACCTACAGGAAAGAAGCAAGGTGGAAAAAGTCTAGCCAACGGGAAATTTGCAATTATTTTTTAAGCTTTTATTTTAAAGCTAAAATAAGCAGCTATAAGAAGAAGAAATGTTTCATTGCTTCTTGTCGCTTACCATTTGCTCAAATTTGTCTTAATCTTACGCTTTGTTTTCTACTGATTTAGGAGATTTTGGTAGCTGGATATGGTAATTTAAGAAGTGGAGGGACCAGAGCAAATCAAGGTAAGGCTTGCAATTATCACAATTAACCGCTTTGCTGAGAATGCTATTTTTTCCATTAATAATTATTAATCTCACAAAGGCTTATTATAATAAGCTTTCAACCGATAACTTGGAATGAAATCCAAGAAAAAACGTTTGTACCTTTATTAAATTCAAAATCAAGCAAAGTCAGCAGGGGTAAATCAGCAGAAAGTATCTCAAAAGTTCTGCAAGAAATCTGTAGAAATTATTGATACCCACATTTCCTTCAGTGCGCATATTCTCAAGAAAATATCAATCTTATGCTTAAATGGGCATATTCAGACAAATTTTAAAAAATTCATAGCATTTCTTGTGCGACACATTTTTGCCACTTTTAGAGGCTGAGTTTACTTTTTACGGCACATTCCCTTGAACTAACTGTTAACATCAACTAAATCGTTTTATTATACAATTTTTCTGTATCCTCTTGTCTTTACGCTATAAATTTGTTTATATGTGAATAGGCAAAGATTTTCCTTTATACGCCAATATCGGCGCTGCAGAGATTTCTCAAGAACCCGCAACGTCTACCATTCACAAAAAAAATCTACAGAAAGTTTTTGTTGCCAAAATGAAAAACAAGCACGCCCTGTTTACTGAAGAATTTCAGGTGAGCCTGTGATATAAGATACGAAGATGTCTGCAGTGATGAACTACAAACGTATTTTCACAAATCGTGTGCTACTGTACGTTAACCTTCCTGTAGGCTGGGGCTGCAGCAGCTCAGCAGTATACTGTTCCTCTTCGTGAGACGCTCAAAGGAAAAGGTAAATTTCAACGAGGCTCAAAAAGAGTCTTCCGCCTTCTCAAATAATAACGAATCCTACTTTTTAGGACGATTGATGAAAAAGCCCATACGAGCTCAGAAAAGTTCGTTAGAAGCAGAAATGTTTGTGCATCATGCCGACTGGTTCACGAAATGTTGACTGCTGTCATATTTTAAGAAGTAGGCCTATGCAACTTTTAAGCAATTAAGCACTCGAGGCCTTGACAGAAGGTATAAAACTATTATATTTTAAAAAATACCTCATCTGGCTAGGATCTGATTCTGGTGTATTTAAAACTTTGACATACAGCAAGGTAACTGCCATGCATCCTGAGTTTTTGCTCGCGTTTCATCCGCGCATACCAGAGCTTGGTCCCTTTACCTCAGTTTGGTGTTCTAACGACAAAGGAAACAAGTGTCACGCTTGGCTGATTTGTTACGAACGCGTATGTGTCATAATTCTGCATTGGCAGAAAATACAAGAATCATCAAAAGCGATTGTTTCGTCACACTCCACTGCTCACCGTCCGGAAAATACAAGCAAGAACAGATACAAAAACATCTATCCATGTAAGGGCGTTTGCTAATGGAATGATGATCAAAACTTTAATATGGCCGCAGAATTCATGCTAAAAAATCATCTATTTTCTTACTGAACATTCTTTTGCTATTTACAAAAATGTATTTTTGACATAAAAAAAAGGTTTTGGGGATGAAAATCGATATTGCATTCGATTTTAACTAAAAGAAGCGCCATAAAATTGTTTGAAGCATTTTTCATCGCCCACTGCATTTAACTTTGCAATTACCCAAGTTAAATAATATNGTTATTTTCAAATCATTTTTTCACTACATATTAACGACGTTTATCGAATAGGCAATGAAAGATAAACGTCTTTTGCGTACGTTTGGTTTATTAGTATTGAAATCTTCGAAGTTCAATCAAATGTCATTAAGGCAGTTGAAATAGATAACGTCACGGTCTTCTCATTTTAAAAATAGTAAATAGATTAAGAATCAACCTACAATGAAACTGTTTGTTGTATTTTCAGATGATGAACATAGAGTTTTGGTTGAAAGGCGAGGACAAACCGATTACATTAACGCTTCATATATCTCAGTAAGTTCTGACCGGTACCTAAGACACAGTAGTAAAATTCACATATTGCTATTCTTACCAAAAGAGTTTCTATCAACAGAAGCAAAGTGGATGGAATAACGTCAATTTAGACAACTTCTTTTCTGCAAAGATTTTGAAAGTTTTGGTTAAAAGCATTCATTCAAAATTTCATATACAATTTTATTGGGTGACATATTTTTTATAAAGCGCTTTTCTAATGTGCATTAACAACACATTACGTTCCAGGGGTACAACTATCCTAAAAAGTTCATCGCAACTCAAGGCCCAAAAATTTCTACAATCGCGGATTTCTGGCACATGGTGTGGGAGCAACAAAGCACCATCATAATCATGCTTACTAAAGAAGAAGAAAACCGAAAAGTAAAACGATTCACACGAAAGAACTACGTAGTCTTTTTTACGTTTAATCGCTTTCTAACACTAAAAAGGCCGATCTAGTTTAACATATTTTCTGCATGTTTGACATCTTTCCTATGTTTAAAGTGGCATTCGAGGCTTCTCAAGAATATTCTGATCTTTCGTCGTTTGTTCTCTGCGGGCAGTTCTGCGAAACCGACTGAGAAATAAATTGTGTCGCAATACTTTAATTTGCGGCACGGTAACGTCACCAATTTCCCTTTTGATCTCCTGTTTGTGAAAGTTGGGCATTTTATTAATTCTTACCTGCGGTATTTGGCAAAAAAATGACCTTGCAATTTTCTGGAACCGCTGTTCCTGAAAGACCTATACAGTTATCAAGTATATGAGCAAAACATTGTTTAGTATTGTTATTTGTAAGTTTGCGCTTCGTTTACGAACGCGACTGAACCAGCAAGTGACTCTCATTTTTCGAGATCTTTCTCGCAAACTCTACGCTTTTATCAATCACCGCTCGTGTGCAAAAACAGTTGGTGAAAAACCAAATGCTACTCTATGTGCAAAACAGCATCTGACTTCACTAGTTTTGTGCAGCGTCGATAGATTGAGATGCATTTTTTACTAAGGCAAAGCTTACGCTTGGAGGTGCTTCAAATATTGAGGGGTAGCCATTAACAAGTTTTCAATTGATTTGCCGGGTATCGACACGCGAAAATTGAAAGCCAAATAAGTTCAAATGTTCGATGATATAATTTTGGTCATTGTCCGCTTTTCATCGCGTGTACTTCAAAACAAAATTTTAATTTAAAGCTGAACATGCAGGATAGTGCATATTCCAGAAACGTTAGGAAAGCTATCAATTACTCGTGGAAATACGAATGCTGGTTTTTATGTCAACTATTATACATTGTCTCATGAGTAGTTTTTGTTTTGTCGTCTTTTCCTGTGACGTGTAGCAATATAATTAGAAATAGAAAAATGTACAAAATCCCAGTACAAATCTAATAAATTTTTCAAACTTCCTTACCTTGGAAACTCAAGAAACACTCAAGCTCAACGTCTATTCACAAGAAGCTTATATGCCATACTTTTGCATTAAAGCTACGCCATTAAATCAAACAATTACTTGTAAAACTTCTATTTTTGCATCTATTTAATCAAGACCAGGGACGCCGGAGAGCGGGTGCGTGACAGGGGAATTGCCCCCTGCCCTTTCATAAGGGGGCAACGGGGGCGGAGGTGTCTTTTTATAAAAGTATCATAGGTAATTTCATGGTTTATCACGATCGAATTGGAACAAATTTATCGCAGCAATTTGCGCACCCAGAAACTCCAGAATGGTTTGCAATATTTTCTGGTATCATGTTTGAAGTCAACGTTGTTGCTGAACAGAAACAAGCATGACTGGTAACGATTTTTTGTTTTTTTATGAGTTTACATTACCCTCAACTCCTTTACTACCCCCCACACCCTGCCCTACCGCTATTCCGGCGTCCCTGACCAAGATGACACGATAGTTACCGGTTAGTGTTTCGGTTGCATTTGTCATCGCTTTAAATACTCTTTTCGAGAGTGTCACGAGTAATCTGCGGCACCCATCTATGCCAGCTTGCGCCATGGGCCACGCGGCTACTTTTAAATACTGAATTGAATTGAAGGCAAGTCAGTGGCAGCACGGCGCGTGAACCATTTCCTTCCACCTATCCGTTAACGTTGAGCACGAAACTGGACAGGCAGGAAGTACTGTTTTTCTAGTCTTCGGTTCGAATCCCGGTCCGGTCGAAATCCCGGTTGGCCTGCCACCTGTACAGCATTCGCTGCGAAAGAAGCCCGTGGCCCATGGCGCAAAGCAAGGGGAGATGAGCGCCAGCAGACCAATCGTTGCACTCCACTGGGAGTACAAAGCGAACATAATGAAACTTTAATTTTTTTTATATACAAACCTTTGGCTAACACCCTAAAGAAACCAAATGTTTTAAACTTCTTCAGCTTTTGCTACGAAAATACCATGTAAATTTGATCTACCATGTCGAATTATGATTCAATTTGATTGTTAAGGTTTTTGTAAAATATTGGTTCGTAAATTCCGAATTTCATTTTGTAACTTCCGAGATCTAAAAACTGGTCACAAAAACTTTATGAAAACAATAAAGAAGTAGATTTAAGACTGTATAGGACATGAATCCGTGGCAAGAATTGAATTTTGTACATCTAATCGTTAATATCACATAAAAAATGCGCGCGTTTGTTATAGAAAAAGTTTATTTTCAGGCAATCAGGTGTTGTTCACTGGCACGAGTGTTGCACTCATAAAATTCAAAGGTTAAAAATACAAAGCATAAAACGTCAAAGGGCGACCAAATTGAAAAATTAACCTATTTTTGTAAAATCCAATTTAATCAGCAAGACAAGTTTTCAAATTTGTGTAGCGTTAAAAAGATCTATTTTTGTTTATTCTCTGGCGTCTTATCAACATCTCTTTAGAAAAAATGTGAACGTTACTGGCCTGACATTGGCTCGAAGAAGAACCAGATTGAAGACTTCATGTTAACAACAACCGAAGAAAAGTTTCTCGAAGGAATTATTCAACGAAAAATCAGTGTTCAGCGCGGCGAGGTAAGGAGCCTTTGCTTCCTATTGTTTTTCACCAGTTTTTTTTAAGGTGTTTTAGGGACCCGGTTCGGACCCGGTTCGGGTCCCTAAAACAGAATCAGAGAAAATCGAATCAGAGAGAGAAAATCGGGTCTAGAATCAGAGAAAATCGGGTCCCTACATGTCCATACCGGGTACCTAACATTTTCCTTAAAAAAAACTGTTTTTAGTGATAAACCTTTCATCCTTAGTATTATGAAAGACAATGCTTACCGTGGTCAAAAAATGATGAACGCAATACAATGTTTGCTGAAGATCTCAGTAGCTAGAAAATCCTAAAGATATACTATTTCAGTAACTATTAGGGAAGCCAAAATATGTCGTTCGATTATTCCAGGAAAGAAATTTTGTTCTTCTTGTAAGTTTTGATAGAAGTTGTGGTCGTTTTTGACTGCACTTTGAGACACAATTAACGATCTTTGCGTTCGACCTACAAGCGTGGTTTTTTTTAGTAAGTGCCTTATACATACAGTGGCGTAACTAGGGGGGCAAGGGGGGACACCGGGCGCAGAACTTTGGGGACGCCAAATTGAGACCTACATACAGGAAAATGTATGAACATTAATCACAAAAATTAGTGGAATTCACGTCAAACAAACCAAAAGAATTAATCGTAAAAATGTCCGAAAGATGTTATGCCTAAACTGAAGTAACAACAAAGCAAGACAATGCTGTTTCAATCTATTTGGTATACGTTCAAATCCTATGTTTTCAGGTGTGCCGCGAAGTGACCCAGTTTCATTATATATCGTGGCCTGATCACGGAATACCGCCATCAACAACGAAGATGTTCTATCTGCGGAAAATGGTTGAAAACTTGTCCGAAAGAAAAGGACCGATCATTGTACATTGCAGGTAAACAAAATGACAACAAAAACATAAAAGCTGCAGTGACAATTTCATTTTCGATTGACCAGTGCAAGGTTTCTGCGATTTACTGTGATCTGCTCTTGCGTAATATTTGTTAGCTTAATTGTTTGGTTTCTATCTTTCTTTAGTTCTTTAAAAAGTTTCAAACTCCGCAGTTGCAAGACATTTTCAACAATAGACATCAATATTTTTTTGAAGATGTTGTGGTTTACCATTTCATTCGAACTACGTATGTATCCAAAATTTGGCAATAATCAGTTGAAGATCAGTTTGAACGTATGCCAAAGCTGCAAAGTTTGAAACCTGTGATAGTGATTGTAGACAATGATATTGTAGGGACTGAAGGTTGTAGGTTATTGCAGAGGTCCCTACTAGTTGAGGGGTCAACCTAGTTGTTGCAGGAGCACAGGTCGGTCTCCCAACTGAGCAACCTGACGTCTTGAAGTT
>JGI24158J21664_10003131_pt1 | contig 20567 bp, 13 predicted proteins | sample Ectturendosymbi3_FD_21664 | JGI IMG/M metagenome (IMG submission 21664) | reverse complement strand
TGCTCTTATTTGATAGGGTCTTTTCAGAACTTTTTGGAAGAAATTTTAACCCACAATTTTTTAGGTATAGAAGTTGGTTTGAAGCTTTTCTTTATTTTCACATTGGAATTGGTGGTGAAGCCCCTTTGAAAGTATGGTACTTACACATTAAAGTTGCTGTTTGGGCCCCTTTGAAAGCACAGTACTTGCACGTTACAGATGCTGTTGGTGGCCTCTGTGAAAGCAAGGCACTTATACATTACAAGCTGTTGGGGCCCCTTTGAAAGCATAGTACTTACACATTACAATTGCTGTTGGCAGCCTCTTTTAACGCAGGGAATTTTACATTACAGTTACTGTTGGGGGCCCCTTTGAAAGCATAGTACTTACACATTAAAATTGTTGTCGGGGCCCTTTTAAAAGCATGGTACTTACACATTAAAATTGTTGTTGGAGGCCCCTTTGAAAGTATGGTACTTACACATTAAAATTGCTGTTGGGGGCCTATTTGAAAGCAAGGATTTTTACATCACAGTTGCTGTTGGGGGCCCCTTTGAAATCAAGGTACTGACACATTACAATTCCTGTTGGAGGCCCCTTTGATGAAAGCAGAGTACTTACATACACACGCTGCAGTTTCTTTTAGGGGCCTCTTCGATGAAGTTTAACAGTAGAGTACATACACATTTCAGTTGCTGTTGAGGGCCATTTTGAAAGCAGATTACCTTCAAATTGCAGTTGCTGTTGGGGACCCCTTTGAAAGCAAAGTACCTGCACATTATAATTTCTGTAGGGGGACCCCCTTTGAAAGCAGAGTACTTGCTTATGATCTGCTTTGTAGCACATTATATGAGCAAATAATAACGTTTTTCATAAATAATAAGAAAAATATATGCGCGTAACACCTCAAGGGGGGGGGGACAAAAAGGGGGTCCCGAGGCAAGTGCCTCGCTCGCCTCCCCATAAACACACCACTGGTGCTAGCTACTCTCGTGTGCTGCTCATTGCAATTGTTGTTGGTTTATTACGTCTGTTTACAAAAAAGTCCAAACTAGCAATTAAAATAAATGGTATCGTTTACCACATAAAACTGGTTCTAGATGAAGAAAAGCACAACCAGATTCATACATTAGGCGCACCGCATTATAATGCGCACTTCCAATTTTTGAGAATTTTGAAGGATTTTGTGTGCGCCTTATTGTCCGAAAAATGTGGTAGTTACCTTGATTTGTTCGCAGGCAATCATCTGCTTACCGCGCATGCAAAAATCTGTGAGCGAATGTTACGTCACAGAGCGGTTTATGGGGGCAATTGTGGAATGGTATGAGTATTGCGCACTACTTGATGCAGTCGAAGGGCTGCGCATCCTAAGGAAGAGTACAGAGAATTTGCGTTAATTAATCATAGACGAAGTAGCAACTTGGGTTTCCAAAATTTGGTAAAAATGCAAAATTCACCGGTCGATTTCTAGTCTTAAGAGAAAATGTGGTTTTATGCTGAAAAGTGACATCAAAAGCTGCCCTTACGGAACAGACCCCTTTTTTCCAGGCTAGATGCGCCACTGTCGATGACAGAGCGCAGCTAATCGATTTACATGATATAACTTAGCTTCATAATTAACTACAGTCAGACCTTGTTTAAATCCGAACTCCATAAAATCGGAACCCCCACTAACCGACACAAAACTGGTAGGAACGGATTTCTATCAATGCATTTCACCTCTTTAATCCGGATACCTCGCTGTCCGACTACGACACGGAAATTTAGGGACAGATATGTCACATGAATAGAAAAAAAACGTTACAACTGGATTGCGCCAACTGTTATTCAGTTGTTCATTAAATGACAATGGAAGTGTGAAAGTCAATTTTCTATGCACAATGAAGGTAACAGTGGCAAGACGCAGTTAGGTCTCTTGTATAGTTCTTTTTCGCCTTTAATCTCATACTGCATATATACTAGCTTATGTATATCGATCAGATCTGCTAATAAACAAAAAAATGAGCGTTTCATTCAGTCATATTTCACATGCGGTCTACATATTTGCTTAAGTTGACAGTTCGTCTAAGTCTACAGTTTTCTTCTGTTCCGTTTTGAGCGTCCGCGCAGGCGAGTTCCACTGTACTGCACATCGTCACCTTTGTTTACATTGTTGGCACTTGCTCTGGAAAGAACTTCGCTTTATACTTCCGGTTATCCTGATACCTCGCCAAACCAACATTACGTGACAAAACAAAGCAGTCCGGATAAACGATGTCTGACTGCAAGTTGTGCTTCACATTTAGCTAAACTGTTACGAAATTTCGAAGTATTATTGGGAGCAAATTTACGTGATGCAATGAAAAAAACGCTTTAATACGCTTGTTAGTTATCTAAACATTTTTACAAATTAACTGTATCATGATCAATAGAAAAATATATTTGAAAGCTGTACCAGAGTTCATATTGATCAGTTTCATAATTGGGCTGTTTCTCCCCGTCAATAAAACTCTGTAATAATTTGTTGGCTTTTCAAGTTTAGTATATTATTTTACAAGGATGCTGAACAATGTCTGCATGAACCGCAAACTCCTCCACCGTTGCCTATAGTGCAAGGGATAGAGCAAGGTGATAGCGAAAAAAACACTGACGCCGCACTATTGTGGAATAAAGATGAAGGAAAGACTGAAGATCCTTTATCGAACGCATCAGACGCAAATGCTGGGAATAAAGCTGAAGAAATTCCTACCACTAATGTGAGTGCAAAGTGCGCGTGACACGGTTTCATTCATTTGAGGTTATGGTGTTAGTTTAGACCAGTGGTTCTTAACCTTTTTCTACCACGCCTTCCTTAAGTAATTGTTTTTTGTTTCAACCCCCTGACTTCAAGTAAGTTTTAAAAACAATGTATTTATTGGTAAATTTAATGATTCCATGTTGTACGGCGGGTAAGGGCTCGCGCCCCTCTGGAAATTTATTGACGCCCCCCCTGGAGGGGTGCGTCCACCCGGTTAAGAACCACTGATTTAGACAAACACTGTTAGGATTATATTTTACACTGGATAATAGTGGTTGGCACCTCGGCGGCCGCAAAACTGAAAACAATGGTCCTACGCTGAAAATCCTATGTCGTAAAAAGCAGTGAGAAAGGCCGTACTAAGCTTGTTGAAGCAGGACAAAATGGCCAAGTCGTTTGAAATACGGTTCTATTCGCTAAATATTTGGGCGAAGACCACCCTATATTTTTTTAAATCGCACGTCCCAAAACACGAGAAAGGGCCGATGAAAAACAGGGAAGAAACGTTTCAACTCTTGTTTGGTTCGTGCACTAAAAACGTAAAAATGGGCCGCGAAAGCCCGCCACTGCGTAGAACGGCTGATCCTGCACTTATTGCGTTTATTGAATTTCGGTTTTCTGTACCTTTTACCAGCGCCGTCGATGTAACAAATTTGCCCCGAGATGGTTGGAGCAAGTCACTCATGGCGAGCAGCGAAGCCCTTAGCGTGGGTCGATCTGGCAAACTATTAAGTAATTGGTGGGCTCTTCTATCTCTGAATAAAATGGCAATGATTGCTGCCTATGATCACCGGCCGTCATCTGTTGTAGTCTTCATGATTTTTTAAAGAAAGCAAATAAGAGTGGCTGCACGCAAGGAACTTCATGCAGTTGTTGGTTGTGCTGTTTGTTTCAGTATTTTTGTTTTAGCATAAACCGAATGAGAGGTTCCGAACTCTGAATGCTGACGCGATTGCGAAGAACGCTCAGATAAATTTTAAGGATTAAAACGTACACGAAGTGGTTGTCGATACTTTGTAAAATTCTTAGGCCCCTGAGATTCCTGAGGGCACAGCTTCGACCTTGCGTACATTGCTTCAGTCTCTCCTTGACCCCAAATTACAGAACCTCTTGAAGTAAGTACTGTTTTTTTCGTTTTTTTTCAATTAGTCAAAGACTAAGCGTCTTTCGTGCAAATTTGAAATGTATATCGTTCATTGTGTAATATGCTAACTAGGAAAGGGATCGGTGTGATGACCGGTGTGAAACTATATAACTATAGCAAACCGGTGCAAGCCAACTGCAGGGAGTCGAACCGAACTGTAACCGAAAAACTGTATTGGGCGAAGCTTTTTCTTCGTTTATACAAGCTGCAGGTGGAAGAGCCACTTCGAAATATCGCCGTTACGGGCGTTTTAGCTGCCGGCCACCAGATTTGGAGAAATTTACTAAATTGGTTCACCAGTTGACGCAGTATATACAGTCCGAATATGCTTTGCTATGACACACGATTTTAGATCTCTGGGCGTCGAGGTCAGTATGCTAGCCCGTAGGTGGAAACCCCAATTTTTTCTGCACTGAAATTTTTTTTCAGTACTTTGTGCAATTTTTCAATCAAAAGCTTTTTTGTTACAGCGAATTGCGATGCATTTTTTTGAAACAATTTTTGACAAAAGTTATTCTCAAAAATAATTTTAAAGATATGCAGTGGAGCCCGTTAGAAAAATTAACGACAGTCTCCGAAATGAACTATGCACAAGTGGAGACCCCACTTTGCGCTCGCTACGCGTCTGTGGAAGCGAATGGGGACAGCACAGACTGCTGCTACTCTGCTCTGAGAGATACGAACGCGTAAATGGCAATCTTGCCATAAGCTGGTGGTTGAAAAGCGGAACATCATTTCACTCACACGAAAAAAGCACGAACTGGTCGAGGAAGCCAAACGATATTCCCTGGATGTTGTTGGCATCTCTTGGATTAAGCGTCGTGGTTCTCACATTGTTGAGCTGGACGATGAGTGGAATCTCTTCTGCTTCTGCGTTGAGCCAGCAAAGTTTGCACAAGCTGGAGTGGGTATACTCGCAAGCCCTCTACTGGCAAACTGCGTTAATGATTGGATCCCACCAGGAAGAAGGGTGTGCATGTTGATGTTGAAGCTGTTAGACCCCCCTCCCTATGCTTGATACAGGTATGCAACCCAAACTCAAGTGCACTGTACCCGGAATTCGGGGAAGAAATTAGTGATGCCCTGCGGTTGAAGGTTGTGCCGAGGCGCGAAAGTCCGCAGCCCATGCGGTAAAAAATCCCAAAATGCAATCTTGGGGGAATTTCGGGCATAAACTAGATTCTAATTACCGTAAGCCAACAAAATATTCTGGCAAACCATCTAGCGTCTTCGCGGCAAAATAACTACTGTAGATATCCATCAAAGACGAAAATGTTGTCTTAATCAGCAATGAGAAGTATTTCCTTGGCAGATGGAAAGAATATTTCAAAAACCTTCTGAACCCTGTCGCTCTGACATCATCAGGCACACAGGTGGTGCATTAACGAGCGGAAAATACCATCGCTGCAACTGAAGTCTTCGTAGCTGTCAAAATGCTGAAAGGTGTGAAGGCTGCAGTTTGCAATGAAATCCGACGTCAAATGCTCAAAGCCTGGAACATTCGAGGTTCTTTGCTGACTCGCGTGTGTCATGTCAAGGGCTGGCGTTCTGGAAGGACATCGAAAGATGGCAAACTGCGGTGATCATCCCAATAGACGTTTGTGTCCGTGTCGGTAGAGTTAAATCACAGGCAGTGTCTATAGTGTTGGACTCCGACAAGGGTGTGTGCTGTCATAACTCCTCTTCATAGTCTAGAACGTACATGGTTGGATAGGCAGTCAGAGCCGTGTCGATGAGGGTGTCACTATTGGGAGCTACAGGATCAACTGTTTGCGTTTTGCGGACGAACTGGTACTGCTAGGCTGTTCTTAGCAGGGCCTTCAACATGCACTTATCAGTTTTCTGCTGTGTGCGACTAAGCTCGAATGAAAATCAGCACCAAAGAGTATTACTATAGTTGAGAACATGTGAGATAGGGTGAACATGTTGCCAAGATCTTAGCTGGATGAGCGAGATTATGATTAACTCAAGGCAATTTATTTTTAAACGGAATATGTCTATCTGTTGCACAGACGCCCGATCTGTGCACTAATACCCCACTTCTAGGTCAAGCTAGAGCTCGACACTGCGTTGTAGGCTGGCCTGAGTAATACGATGTGAACGCATTTAGGTACAGTTTACATGCTTCGGGTAGAAAATCAGGCAAAATTGAAAACATTTCTTGCGTAAAATTTTTTCACAATTTATTTTATGAAAAGCATTTTAAAAGTCTTGGAAATGAAGCTTTCTTATTATAGCATTTACAGAAACTTTTCAAAATCAAACGCACTGCAAACCGCTTTGCCTAAAAACTTTTTGAATGAAAATTTGTCATTTGACAAAATGAACAATTCGTGCAAAATTTATTCAGTGCTGGCCAAATTGGGCTTGGCACGCATGGGTCACGATAGATAGCGTTGTGCATTCGTATTTCAGCTGTCCGTGACACAGGAAAAAATATTTTCATATCCCTCAACTTGACCATTAATTCAAATTTTTGCTGATTGCTTTTGGTCAAATAATGGCGATCAGGTTAAGCACTAAACAGTTGCGAATTATAAAATTTGTGAACTGCTGCAATACAGGTGCAACGATTTTGCTGCACGGAAATTGTTATCCACACTTAGGAAGGCTTGTTAGTTTTGCTACAGCAGTACTCCCAACTACAGAAGAAAGATCTACGAAGTTAATTCGTATTTGTACATAGCAATCAATGTGTAAGCTTTTCCCTAATAAACGCCATTTAAAAAGCATTAATTTGTGCAAACTTTCTGTCTGTGCTTTAACTACCACCCTCTTCAAAGGTTTGGACAAATCGATTGATTTTTTTGATGGACCACCACAGGAAGAGAATCTTCGTAGCTGAGAACTAAAATCTCTGTTCAAAACAAAAAATGATAGTGTTAGCGCTTTTTACGTGTCATGTTAGTCTAGTTTTGTGTGAGGTGTCTGTGGGCGAATATGCTCCTACTCAGCACGAGAACGTAAGAAAGCAAGATCGTAAAGCGTAGCTCGTTCGCTTTGAATCTTGCTGATTAATCTCCACCAAATAAAGTATAGCGAAAGCTATGATATTTCATCAAACCATTGGAGTTGAGCGAATGGCATGGGTGTAATTAGTGGCCGGGGTCCGTTAGTTTGCAGTTTTTGAATAGCACTATTTTCTTTGACAGGCCCATGGCCTCGTGCAATTTTGGGTGTATCGCAGACTCGCAAGTCGCAGGCAACCATTTGGTAATGATCAGGTACCACCAGGCACCAATGATATGCCTACATGTGAGAAAATTTTCGGTCTATTTGGCCCTAATAATCAAAAATACCTGTTCATCTCCTATCGTCTATCGTTTCCTAAAGGCCGTCATATTGCGACTTTCTGGTAAAACTGCCCTAAGCCTCGCTGTGTCTCATCACAACTCGTGTGCACGACTAACTATAACTCGGTTTTAACCACTCCTCAAGTGTTATTACAATTTATTTAGGAGTCTATCTCCCAATACATATCCGTATAGTCTTGTTCATTGTTCAGATTGAAGATTTCAAAAATTTTTATGAATGAAGGCGGTGCTCTCTGTTCATCATTTTTTGCGAACTTTTGTACCTTTTTCATGCTCGATGTTATACGAGTTTTAGAGAAGTCGCCCAACACTAAATACCAAACTGACTGGATTGTTCTATGGCAGAACTGATAAAGAACCTTCTGTTGGTGGAGCAAAGACCAAACCGCTGAAAAATACAGGCAAGTGCATCACGTTTTCAGTGACACACGTGCCGCGATTTTGTTGCGTTCTAACGCAAAAGGTTGAATTTGTCGAAACTCTAACTGCAGATATAGTTTATGCAAAGTAGTTGGGTCTGTTGAACCACATCTGTCAGCTCTGTTGGCTGCAGCTTTTCTTCGTTCAAGTTATTGATTTGTGTGATGAGAGAGTCAGGCCTCGCATTTGCGTTTTGTGATTGTAGCGCGAAAGCTTAAGGAAGCTGGTACATTGGGCGTGACAAGCGTGGTTACCCCTGACCTTTCACAGACGGGACAGCGAGGATAAAAGTTCTTTTTATAAAGAAAAAAGTAGATAAAATTTTATGCTCCGTATCGTTCGATTTCAAAGGCAATTATTGTAGCGTGTCGCACGTTTATAAAATTAATGACGTTTTAACTCTATTTTTCTGGCCTAAAAGAGTAGTTGACATGCGGAAGCTACAGTCGTTCCAACACATGCATTTCTGTAATGGTTGCTTAAATTTGTCAACCTTTTTCAATTTAATTGTCTCTCGAAATAGCCCACACAGCTCAGCCCCTGGATTCATTTACGTTAGCCCCCAAAACTTTCACACGTGCCACCCCGCCGTTGCTCCGGTATCTCGCGCATAGTAGATTGCGTTAGCTCTTTCATTAAAACCTCCAAACCTGCACTTGCCTTCTCTTCCAATAGGCATGTTTAGACTTGAGTATTGGTGTGTTTTTGAAACGTCGAACCTTATGAAATAATAATCGAAGACCAGTAGCCTTACTTGGTCCATACAACCTTCGTGGTTCCCCGGCCTCTTTCGATATTACTTCTCTGCACTTGTCTCGCGCATGATTTTACGACGCTTCACTCAACGCTGCCACCAGCAATTCCCGGATACTTTCTGCCCAGTCTTTGCTTCACAAATCAATACGGCCAAGCAGCTGCCTTTTTGCATTTAGTTCGCACGGCAATATCAATCTACTGACTAGTCATACTTCCACTCATCGCCAGGTGATTCGCCGTCGATCGACCCTTCGCACATTGAGTCGTTTACTGATGGGAGTGACGATGACGAAACGACAGACCGAGGTATGCCTGAAATCAAGCGCATAATCGCACCATGCTCAGTTTTGTGTTTCGTTTAACGAATATTTTTTTGCACTTTTAGGTCTTGTACCGCTGTGTTCGGAAGAGGTTCGTGCAAATCAGTTGTTCTCAATTAACTTTGTACTGCATGCTTTCAGTTGGACCGAAAACTCCCGATAGTCCTGGTCTGGATGAAGCCGGTGACACCAGCAGGCAGAAGTCCGACGCAAGTGCGTCGGAGGCGTCTGACGAATCTAGCGCTGACGTATACGAGGTAATGTGTTGGCGCGGTTTCGATTAACTGCGAGGTTGCGTGTAACCAACGACGCGTGTCCAGTTACAAACTTGGACGTTTTTAAACTCAAAGGTGTTCACTTTGTTTACATTGTCGTTTATCATCCTGCGTTTGAACAAAACTCGAAAATAGGCTTCATGTACGGGCAGCCCTTGCAGTTAGCATGGGCGTCGGAAGAATTTTCTCCAGGGAGCAATAATGGATTTTCCAGAGGTAGCAAAAATTTTTTTTCCATGGGGCCAAAAGTGGTGAAATTTTATTTTTCTCTCTGGAAACAAAGAAAACAACCTTTTTGCTAAAAATATAATGGGAAAATGTCAAATTTCAATATCCAGGGGGAGGCCAAGGCCTTCCGACGCCCTTGGTAGGTTAATCCGCAAAAGAAGTTTGGAGTTTGCGCTGAGGCCCCAACATTTGTAGCCGCGGCACTTCCTAAATTACCAGTTCGTGTATGTTTGTGCAGAAATCGGACGGGAGCGTCAGTTCGAATCCGGAAAATGTGGCTCGGCATTCCGAAAATGACAGCGGCCAAAGTGACGGCGAGTACGTATCCGCTCGCTCTATCAGTGATTCTCGACCGCGGTTCTGAGGGTCGCATGCGGCTCCCAAGCGCCGTCTCTGCGGCCCTCAGCACTCGTTCAACAAAACCTTTAATATTTCGTGCAACAGACTTCGTTCGGCTGCAAAACAAAACGTGTCAGTTGAATGGTGTTAAAATTTCTCGTGCGGCTCACCAACAAAATCGTGGGTCTGGATGTGGCTTCCTTCAGCGAAAAGGTTGAGGACCACTGCTCTGTATACTCGCTCTAAACCGCTATTTGTACTGAACGACCTGACACCAAAATGGCCGGGGTAGTTTGCAACATATTTCCCAATTTGGTCGCGTGAAGCAGTGACGTTTATATTTATGCAGTGGTGGGTATCACTTCAAGTATAATATTTCATTAAAAGTTCAGTAGCATGCGAGATAATCAGCTTTTTCAAGAAATAGCAAGTGGAAATCTTAAGCAAGTAGTAAAATATTGTTGACCTGTAGCTGGCTCTGCAATATGCTTAAAGAAATAGATTGCGAAAGTGCAACTTGCAAGCTAAGCGTATGCAAAGAACACGTGAGAGAAAGACGTTTGGTGCCCGAGAAGCTTTTGGTCTTGAACATGTTATGGATGTTCTTCCCATAGTCTAAACTTTTCCACTTTGTTTTGCCGAGGATCGACGCATACAACAAAAATCTGCAATACCAGTAATCTGAATTTTTAGTTTTAAGTATTGTTAACCCTTTCATGAATGGCTTACGGAACTCTGAGATAAAGTTGCAATATAACTGCGTATGCTTGTAAGAGCAACATTTCTGACTTTTCTTTTAACCTTTACTCGCAACAAGTGCACTCAAAAAAAGATAAAAGTAACAAATTTTGCGTCACGTGCACGGGGGAATTGAAAACTTCAACACTACAGTATTAACCCACGCATCGCACAGTATGAGTTTCATATTACAAAACTTGATTATCGACAGTAATCAAGATGCGTAAGAAAGGATGTTCGTTATTTTATTTTGGCCTTGCTGTCTACTGTATGTTTTTGGAAACTACCACCGGCATTTAGAGCAGAGAATGTTTCTTTGAAAACTTAACTATTCAAAATGTGTTCATTGCAGTTAGGGAAACACACTAACCACCTTCTAAACTGGTGCCAAGAGAAGAAACTGCTCAGCTTTCCGTAAACTAAAGTAAAGCATTGAAAGGTGACCATCAGTTTAAATGCCATTGTCTCCTGTGGATAGAAACGGATTACGTAAATGGTGACTCCAGTCTTTATATGACTGAGCCCCAGCGACACCTTTATATAAAAGTAATTGTGTTCGGGTTTAAGAGCACAACTTGTTCCAACTCTTGAGTATTTTTGCTCAATAGTGATGCAAGTTCGTTCAAAATGGTGTTACGGTGGAAAAAATAACACACAATGAACAAAGCGTGTTTCCCCAGCCAAATTTTTTGATTGCACCGGGGGGGTTGTCGTTGCCTGGTTCGTGTTGTGTGAATTCTGACATTGTGGCTGTGAGCAGCATGTCTGTATATAACAGTGACAATACGACACAAGTCAAAGAAAACTTCCATAGTTCTGGTGACGTTTCTCCAATGGAAGACAATCGTTCAGATGCTTCGAGAGCACCTGATGGAGAAGAAACTTTTGAAACGGTATAAATTTGAAAAAAAATTTAAATAGATTGTTTGGAAATGTTGCTTTATAGCTGCGTTCTTCTTGACTTCATCAACCGTTTTGCACACAAACTTGTTGTTATAGTGTCTTTCGTTAGAAAATAAATTTCAGCAACCTTTCTGATTCGTCTGCATGCGTGCGTGCACAGATCGAGCAGTTTGAAGTGGTCGGCGTCGCAGATGTGTACGAAGAAGAATGCGTGTTCACAGAAAACCCAGCACAAGGTAAGAATTGCATTTGATCAACGCCATCAGTGTAGCTCTATTGTGTAATCATACGATCCTTGTTACTGTTGTATAGAAAATCGAACGTAGTTAATTGCTGCTGTTACTGTTGCCGAAAACTCTAGGTGTTTCTTAGTTAATAGGTGTCAACTTAGTTATAAAATATCGATCTTGATAATTGCTTGGTTAATGTTGCTGTTCTTAGTGGTTTACAAGCTGATGGGAGCAGTGAGACTTCGTAGATGGTGTTTGCACTTGGTTGATTTTGATTGTTAACATAAAATTATTGTAAGGCCTGTTATACGCTGTGTCGTCTTGCTAGATGGTCTAACTTATTTTGTAGTAAGAAGATAGACAAGTCATTAGGCAAGTCGTTGTTGCTTCTAAAACGAGCCTGAAAGACTCGAGTTATACTCTGTTTGAAAGTTCGTTCGTTGAACCCATGAAAATGGTATGTGCACTGTTGCCACGCTGTGAGTAAAAAGGTGCAACCGCTGCTGTTCAACGTTTGTTTTGAAGGTGTAACGGATATTCTGAAAAATCAAGCTTTCTCGCCGCTAAGGCTCGCGGATGTATCTTCAGACATCGTAATGTTGTTTGAGTAAATACTTGAAAAGATCAGTGGTCGGGTGGAAATTAACAACTCTCGTAAAATCTTTAGATGCAGATATTTTTTTACATTTGATCTTTACGAATTATCCCGATTTAGCGATTTCGTGACAGCAACAAGGTTGCCAAGTAATTTAGGGAGAATAGTTTCCAAGTTGTCTCCGCTCTTGACGTCGTATCTCGTGTCGCTGCAGAAAAAAATAAATTTTTATTATGTTTTATAGTATATTTTTTATATCTGTGTCTTGTGTAAGTTTGTATTTGTAGATTCGGATCAAGTTGTTTGTGATGAAGCCGAAGTTCATGATCATTCGGAGGAAACTGCCATCGACGTAAGATCGGACTTCGTTGTTGATATCAATAATGTTCTCAGTTTTCTGCAGAATGCTGCAGTTCGCCATGTTAAAAGCCAAACGCCAGACAATTGAACGTACATGGGTTAATGCACATGTGATTTGCGTTCACACGTGCTGGAAAAAATCTAATTTTGAAAACGCCCGAAATGCAATTCCATTTAATATTGTTCGAACTGATAGAAGTCTGCTTCGGGAGGCCACTCCGAGCGAAAGAAACGTCATAAGCGTCACCGGCGCCGACGTCACAGCAGCAGCGAAGACAGCAGCGAAAATAGCGGTCAGGCTGCATCCAGCCCTGTGTCTGAACGTGAACCTGAAAGTGATGATGAGGAAGTTCACCGATCAAAGTTGGTTCAGACTGTACCTTTTTTACCCTAATTGGCTCTGCATTGAATAAAGTCTGTGGTAATTTCAATTTGTTCTAATCATTGGTTGATTCAGACTCGGTTCATGGAGGGAACTGTCTCGAACAGGGGCAGGGAAGTCATGGCTATTTTTCTGGCGCACTTGTTTACACAGCTTTTATTTTGGCCAACCCAAAATGTTTCAAACTGTTATTGTAAATTTGATTGCATGAGGGTTTTTGAGCGCTCACACAGACAGATTAACGATTCTTCGAAAGGCTGGTGAGGCAGAGTAATAACAACAGCTCTGGTTGGTTACGCTTTTTATTGCAATAACATGTTTGCGGCTTGAACCGCACGCATGATTTGTAATCGCGACATCTGCTTGACCGAAATGTTACGAGTAAGTCTTCATCTCTCTCCATTCAATAAATCGGTTGTAAAATTTCCTCTGGACTCTGATACGTTCACTCGTGGTTGGGATTGTTCGACGACTGTCCATGAACTAAAAAATCGAGATAAGAGATTTAAGGAGTTAAATTTGTCGCCCCTCGTAAAGTTATACCTTCCAGCTTTAGACTGACTGCTGCTGTCGTTGAAACACGAGTTTTGCTGCTCTTGAAATTACTTTTTTCGCCATTCGGAAAGTGTTACTTATTTGAAACAGTTGTTTTCCGCAGTTTACTTGTTTCACAGTTGTTTGTACCTTATTCTGTTCCGCTGTCGAAATTGTAGCGGTTGGGTAACTTGCGCAAATTTGAGCAACTTCTGTTGCCTATCACAGTTATAATTACTTCAAGCAAAATTTCATTTGCGATGTTGAAATAGGATATCACACACCTTAGCGACGTTGCAGATTTCACCATCATTTATACTGTAAACGACTTGCTAACTTCGTGCGTATGGAATTAAGATGAATGAGAAGTTTAACTTTCTTTCCTCTTAGAAGAACTTTCAAACAATTTAGGCAGGTTCATGGCAACCCCCCGAAGCCAGAGAAAACCAGGGTTGTGGAACCGGAGGCCAAATTTCAGGCTCCGGCTCCAGGCATAAAGTTCTTTGCTCCAGCTACAATCATCCAAAATTGCTTGCGCGGGCTCCGACTCCACAGCCCTGGGGCTAAGCTTGAAAATTCTGCCTAATTGTAAAAGAAACAAATGCATTTCCTGTCGAAACGTCTTGCTTGATATCAGTAAGTTTTGTGGTACTACCAGACCCCCCGTCGTTACGCCCCTGGCTACCAGTTAAAGTTGTGACAAATGAAGGTTTTTAACTTTTAGGGTTTTGCAGGAATTAGCGAATAAAATGAATGTTATCTCTATATTTTAAAGTGGCTTCCTCGATTGATTGCATTTGGTTGAAATGTCTACGGGTGGCAAGATGCAGGGCAGGGTATCTTTTTGCACAAAAATGCATTTCCACTTCGTGACTGTTTGCCGCTTCCGGTGATGCAGCAAATGTGTTCAGGTCCAGAAAGAAGCGGCGAAAGAAAAAAGGGAAAAAGCACAAACGGCGTAAATCCAAACCGAGAGACGCTTCGCCAGACAGCCGCGCAGCTTGGGAAGGTATTCCTGAAAGCTCATCCGACTATCGGCGGTAAGTACGAAGATGCCACGCGTCAGTGCTTTGTGAGGAATGTCGTTGTCAGCAAACAAATAGCAAAACGCTGACGTCAGCAACAGTTTTTGTCATGAGCAGAGCTAGGGGAATACCAGTGGTGGTCATGGCCCCTCAAATTAAGCTTGGCTCTCCTGTGCCTGCAAAAGATTTTTAACGTCCAGAAAATTTCTGATTTCGACTTAGCACCTCCCACCACTCCAATGTAAATTTCTGGCTGGCTCAACACCTGGTTTCTGCAAATCTTCCGGCGATTCTTCGGCCAGCCACACATACGGTTCCTTAGCAGCTTTCGATGGCAGTTGTTTTTGTATTCTGGCGTATCTATCAACATGTAACTGCAAGCACAAACGGTAAATATTTGAACAGTCTATAAGCTGTTTTCGTCTTTTTTTCACAGAGCAAGCCTCTCTCCTGCTCCGTCTCTGCCAAGACGCTCGTTTATTCCATCACCGCAGCACCGACCTCTGCGAGTACGTTCTCGAACAGTTCGCATATTGATTTCTTTCGAAGGCGCGTATTATTGCGCGTGTCACTGTTCTTGCCCCTTTTCAGTTTGAAGATGAACGAGCGGTGAAGGTCGAGCCAGTCTTCATGCCTCAAATGCCACCTCGATACAGGTCACTGTGAATTCGCATGCGTCGATGCTCTCCCTATCCCTCAGTCCGGACAGCATGATTATCCCTCCACGCTGTATTACCTGTTAATGTTGGGTTGATTTCCTTCTCCACTGATAAGTTTCAACCACTGTATTTTTCGTTCAGCTTTTACCTCGTTGACATGCTTGCTTCGTGTTGCCGCGTTTTTACTTTTTCTTCTGCCTTTGTATTTTCGTTTGAATTGTTCTTTTCTTGCCAACGAAACTGTGCGAATAAATTTCGTTCGCTGCTAAAGTCGGTGTTTTGTTCTGTAGAGACCCATACGCCATTGTCCATCGCGACGTGGACGCGCCGCTGCCGCCTGCGGACGTCGACCGGAACTTCGTCACAGCAGTCCCACGTCACGGAGAACCTGGCATGGGATTTCGCTCGCGCTTCTCTCCTCCTCACGGCCACCATTTTCCCGGACCTCGCCTCCATCCACGGCATTCACCTCCGTACAGCAGAGGACACGCCTTTCCATTTCATGGCCGAGGTGGGGGGTCACCCCCGCGGCGTTTTAGCACCCCTTTCGATTTTTACAGACCAAGGATTATGCCCGGCTTCGACCCCATGGGTCCTCGGTCTCCCCCTCCGGGTAGACGTTTCTCACCTCCTAGGTTTCCAGGTGCACCCCCTGGTCCCTTCCATCCGATGGGTGAGCGTCACCCCGGTATTCGCGGTCCACCCGTCCACATGCCCCCTGGCCCTCCAGTGCGTCTGGAGCGCATGCAGGGTCCCCCTGATATGCGACGACCTATGAGGTAGTTTCATTTTGGGTGTGCCCAGTTGACGTATTCAACCGATTATTCAACGGTTCGAATCCTCGTGCAAACCGTCTACAAGAGCTGGAGACGTAAAAAATTGTTTGGGCCAGTGCGCTGTGATAACAAAACACAAATTTGTTTAGAAATTATTGTTTTTTCATCAAATGTCAAGTTTTTAATTTGATAATCGTGAGTCCTTTCTCGGAGTGATGATAGACTTTCCACGAATTGCCTCAAACTTATCCCGTCGCCATTTCACCGATGGTTTTGAGTCGTTCTCAGCCTCTTGTATGGCTTGGGTAAAATCATTCTGTGTTGCTCCATTTAAAGTACTCCAATAGTGACTTTTGTATTGGTAGTTTTTTTATAGGCACTGTGTCTACAACTTTTTCGGTTTAAATCATAACTCGATTGTGTATGAAATGTTGCAATGCCACCCAATCATGCCTTGTATCACTTGCGTCTCGTCCTTTTTTTTATAAAACTTTAAAAGCGCTCATGTCTGCAGAAAATTTCCTGGTCTGTTGGTGGAGCAAGACCTGGCGCCCAGTGAACAACTGCCTGTCTGTGCCTCACGCTAACACACACGAAGGTGATTAAGTTGCCAGAAGCGCGAACGTTAGCGATTGAGGTCTACTCGCTAAAAGTGAAATTTTGCCGTTTTTCTTTCCATTGTGCGGCCACCTGGATAACTCATTCGTCGAATATAAATAAGACAGAAAAACAGGCTTTATTTTAACTTATGCACGTCTAGATGCAGAGGCATCAAAATACTTCAAACAACACTATGCTACGGTACCACAGACTCGAACTGTTACATTTTTCTAAATGAATGAACGAGAAGGGATGAGGCAATTACACGCCGTCGCCGATTGGAGGAATTTGCGTTTCAGTACAATGCGATGATACTGCATCTTCGAAACGATGCAGTACAATCGCCGGATCGAGGACGCGCCTAAGTGTGTGTGACAAAACAGAAGTGCGTGTTGTAATCGTGGTGTGTACGGGACTTGCTGCAAAAGGTTTCAGTTTTCAGACTTAACGAAATGGCCGTTTTAATCCAAAACTACATGTCCTTCCAACAGTGCGACATTCATGTGGATGTGTCACAGTAAAAGTGCCTCAAAGATTGTGATAAAAGTAGGCCTGCCTGCAGGTTTTCTGATTGAAGGAAGTCCATCAATAGTTGAGGCGTGTATAGTTCATTAGCCGGGGTTTCTTGGCCCGTGCTAACCATTGAAAACGTATTTTACAACTGCAATATACCCCAGGGACCTGCAGAAGTCTGATACCGGGACAGCTGCATGATTGTATGCCTCCCTACCAAATTCTGGTATTGACGAATACAAGCAATACAGGCATAAATGAGTTAAAATGTTAAAGTTAAAAATGTTTCAAAACGTACTTTGTTTTTATGTGTTTGTCTTCAAAAATTTGTTCTGTGGGCCTGAGCAAGCGCGTAGCCAGAAATTGTAATAGGGGGGACAAACAACTACCGAGTCTCAACATTTTTTAATGTCCCGTATTTTTAAAGCATCGTCAATAAAATGTGCATTCCTTTGGCGCTTTTCTTCTGAATGATTATGTTCAGATTTAAGACGGCAAATAGAAAGTCTATTTTCGTTGAAAGCCAAGTTTCAAAAGTTCGTTTTTAGTACGTTCCAAGCTTCTAATTATATGAAAGCCACCTTTTGCTCGTAAAACGTTCTTGTGAAAGCGATTGCGAAAATCTCGATGCTATAATTGCAAGACCTGCCGTACGCTTTTTGCAGCCAATATTGCTGTTGAGTAAGAAGTTATCGTCGCCGCCATTGCATTTTTTATATTTGCACGCGTCTGATCTGATGTACGCCCGAGGGTTGCGGAGCCGGAGTCGGATTTTTTGTCCGACTCCGGATGTCCAATTGGATCATTTCTTACATCACACTCCTAAATTGGGAATTCCTGTTGAAATGGTACAATTTCTTTTGAAACTTTTGTTGAATCAGAGATTTCTTGCTGTGTGCTACGATTTCCATTTTCACAGCCAAATTTCATTCCCTTAATGTGGAGTCGGATATTTTACCTCCGGCTGCGCAACCATGGTACACCCTCACAGGTCCAATCGAAGCCGAGTAGCGACTTTGCTCTAAGGCCCCGACTCCCAAAATAAATCTCCAAACTTGCGCGCATGTAAGAAGTGAATCTTGTCCAATTCTTTAACGACTGGTTGGCGTAGGCAGCTGATAACGTAAAGGCTAGATTCCCGCAACGCGTTTAAAAATGTTTGGATTTTTATCATTAAACGCTGTGAAATGCGACTGCGGTAGCATGTTGGTACGTTGCTTGCACTAAATGTGGTTCCCAAAAACGATTAGATACTTATCCAGCTATTTAGAGTTAACCGTATAATTCACAAATGAGATAAAGACAATTTTGTAAATTGCGGCAAGTCATACACGCCCACCATGGGCGTCCGCAGAAATTTTTCCAGGGGGGGCAACGTCAACATTTTGCTTATCCTTGTCAGGTTGCTGACGATGGAATGTCGGATCGAGGACGCAGCCTAAGTGCAAGACCTGAAATGGTATTGACGATGGAATGTCAGCAACCGAAACGCTTTACCCTTTCTACGCGACAAAGAAAATGCTCCATGTTACGACAGCAATCACAAAAAATGCGCTTCGCTGGCAGCCATTGCCAGGTGTATTACGTTAATTTTAACCACGGTTGCGGAGCCTTAGCATAACATGAATGAAGTTTGGCTGTCAAAAATTTTGTAGCAACTAGCAATCAACGGAAATCGTGGCACACAGCTAGAATTCTCTGCTTCAATATAAATTTAAACGAAATTTTGCCATTTCAACAGGCAGAAGTTGGGATTCCTGACTTAGGAGTGCGATGTAAAAAATGATTCAATTGTACTTCCGGAGTCGGAAAAAAATCCGACTCCACTCAAAACATCCGGCTCCTTGCCACTCCGCAACCCTGATTTTAACAATAGCTATCAGCAGATTTTCAAAGCAGGGTACTTTTCACAGAAGCATTGCCATGGTGATTAACGAAACCACAAATTATGACTTTATTTTACCTAGCAAGTCACTTAGTAAAAAGAGCTGCAAACGTCGGGGATCTAGTCCAAAGCGATCAATCACGCTTGCAAAGCCTTGCTTGTCTTGGCTGATTTTTTCACGGGTAGCGCTCATCATACATAAACCGGACAAGTAGATTATACTGACACGACTAGCGGACAACTTACTAAAGATAGTATACCATGCAGGCTTTAAAAAAATTGAGCTTTGGATTATGGTAAGACGCCACAGCAAATGTAGCTTTGCACTCGGTCGTATTAAGACGTATTTCCACAAGCCTGCATAGTCGTATGCTAACAAGGCGCGTAGTTTTATACTGTGTGCAAAGCAGTGGCGTCGTAACTGACGTGGGGCCAGAGGCAGTGGCGGAGCTAGTCCAAAAATTGGGGGGAGAAATGTTTGATTTTAGGCGAATAACACTGTTTGGAAAAACGCCTGTTACAGCACAAAATGACTATATGTTCTAAAAATTTGGAGGGGCATGGCCTCTTGCCCCACTGGCTACGCCTATGGCTAGAGGGGCGAATCACCCCCCACCCTGGCAAGCTAATTGTAAAAACTGGACCCCACGTAGCTTCTATTTTGGCTTTAGTGTTCTTTTGGGTTTCAGTAGTTTTTTATAGTATTTTCCGGTGATGCAAGGTTTTGGGGTAGTCATCCACAACGGATTCACCATTATTTCTAAGTTTTTCTGAGTGTTGGCTAATGGGACCCTACAGTTGCAAGTAGGCCCCTTTCAGCTAAGTTTCCCCCTGGCTCAAACCAAAGGCGCAGCCAGGGGGGGCTGAAGGGGTTCCAGCCCGTCCCTTAGCAATCAGAATATTGATGTTTATTTTCTTAGTTTTTCACCAACATTGTAAGTCGCGATCGGGGGCATTGCAGAATGTTATTCGGCAGCACCACAAGGCGTAGCAACACATCTGTTATCAAACCAGGCGGTTATAAATTCTCGAGGTTTGAGAAATACTGAAGCGGCTTTCTGCATTCCTGCGTGGTTTGTACTGCCATATATAACAAGAGCAGGGTGTTACCGTGCTCCGCCAGTGTGGAAACAAGCTTGGCATTTGAACTGCCAACAGTGTCGATTGATGTGTAGTTTATACGTCACAAAGGTGGACCTTCCTAATGTACACACGTGGATGATATGCATCAGTAAACATGTTATGCAACAGTGCAGGGGCGCAACCAGCTCTTCATTTCGGAGAGGGCGATTTTCACGAAATTTCATTCGATGACGTCATCGTGCTTATTCAACTGCGGTACAACTTTTTCGCGAACGGTCACATATAATAATGTATTTTTGCCCACAGACTTCAAGTCCGTAGTACAAAGATACACATTCTGCACAACGCTGCTTAACAACAGCGTTGGAGACTGCATCACGGGTATCAAGCGAAATTTCTGACTTCACGCCATATGCGCATGCACAGAGCAGCATTCAACATATCAAATACGCTGAGAAAATTGATGATTAGGGCGTAGGATTTGGAGTTTAGCTAAGTGTGTCCGGTTAGGGTATATGTTACAGTTAGAAAATAAGTCCAATATTTAGTAGCGTCCTAACATTTACTTAGCAAGACAAGTTTTGACTGACAGGCATGTGTCTATGGGTTTTGTGCTTCTATGTAGTAACTTATTTACAACACTGGCCTATAGATTTAGCCCACTGGGAATTGCATCACGGTTTGATATGATATTGGTCTAGCACCGCTGCAGAACAAAACGACGTGTGGAGTT
>JGI24158J21664_10003130_pt1 | contig 20568 bp, 16 predicted proteins | sample Ectturendosymbi3_FD_21664 | JGI IMG/M metagenome (IMG submission 21664) | reverse complement strand
ATGGTAATGTTGCTAATTCGTTTATTTGCTATATTAATCTTAAGTTCATTTGAGCAAATTACGTTCTTCTGAAACCAGGGGTGTACACTCCAACATTGAAAAAGCATCAGGTGGTACGCGATCTCAAAAAGTTTGAGAACCACTGCAGTAGGCGAAATACTGTATATACTCTGTACACATCATAGTGTCTGTTTCTTTGCTTTCGAGGGATTTCTACCGGTAGATGATGTCAGGTAAACTACTTCTACACGAGTTCTGTCAGCAGTATAGATTAGAAATGTACGTTAACATAACAACGTGTCGCTATCAGGATCCAGATGGGGGCAACACTTAATTGCCCAGGCCACTAAGGACATTACTGCGAGTAGACAACTGCAGCATAATGTATTAACATATGTTTTGAAAATTGATTCCACGAGCAGAAAGTTAGCTCTAACACCTTTTGCAATCGCTGGATGAGGTCTCGAATGATGTCGATGTTTCAGGATATGAAAGACCTGTCGAGTTCAAATCGTTACGGTAAAGTGCGTTTCTTTCTGCAGAGGTAGCCTGTTTGTTCCGAGCTAGGACTTCGCAACTGAAACTAGTCCCACGCTCATGATTCTATGGCGAGGATTCGCACCCGATATCCAACGCATTTATATGCAATTCAACAGGATAGTTCCAAGCAAACAGATGCAGCAACGCCCAAACCAGGTTGCATGCAGTTTCTTTTGCAAGAAAAGTTGCCAAAAAATGTCAGGATGCAATAAGACAACCGTTCAACCCAACGTCACTGGGGAAATCGCAAACGACTTTAAAAGTTACGATCTCGTTCATAAATACTTCACATCAATTATTATCACTAAGACATGTTTGTATGTAGTTGGTATAGTAATTCGCCCGAAGCCACAGACCCCACCCAAGTCACGAACTACAGTAACGAACACGACTCACGAGGTAGTGTTCAATATTGTGGAAGTCGTGTTTCTGACCAATAAATGTTCATACGAACATCTTACGTCGATCCACAATATTTTAGTCCAACACCAAGACGCTTAAATCCTTAAAAATGGAAGCTACAATTCACAGTTCATCTCTAAATGCACGGCAGCGAACAATCGCTACATTTACATCAATTACAACCATGACTATGTTGTTCTGTAGACCAGAAAGTTGATTTGATTTTGCAACGCCAGTTCAGCCGCAGTGGCAACAATAGCGCTGTGGTTCCTGGTATTTACCATAGAAATGCCACCAGTACACTTTCGGCGGGGGTATACGACAGTGCAATACTCTAAAAAATAAACATCTCACGAATAAACATATCTGTTGAAAATATACTTCACTAGTGGCGTCAGAGATGATACATGACAAGAGCACAATCCATGTGGTAGCTTTAGTCACTGAACAGCACCGTGCAACTCTCGACAGCACTTGAACGTTCCATAAAGATTTTCGAAGAAATTGTACGTTAAAACACAAATGAAACTGTGGTTTAGGACTGTGTCTTCAACGCAAAACACATTGGGTGCCAGCCCGTTTTATAGTCACGAGATGTTCTGTGTCAAGCGCCTTTGGGCTACAATGGTTTGTTTCCGTCAGAACAAGCTAAAACGCAATGTAAACAGTATTTTTCTCTATTGAACCAAATTTTTTTAATTTAACCGATGAAAACCACGTTTTGGGCAGTTTTGGCAAAAAAATTGCGCCAGCAAAAAAAGGCTTGACCGAAAGTGAAGCACACAGATTTATGTACCTTTTGGCGCTTTGAGCATTAAAACGAACGAAGTACGTGGTTCTGCGTACCTTGTCCTTGGCATCCAAAATGCAGGGGCAAAGCACAAAATTTACGAACAATTTACTACACTTAAACTTGACTAATGACACGCCATAAACTTGCCATTTGCTTTTCTCAGCAACTACGTAACTGCAATACCTGTGTTCTTTCATGAGCGATAGCTTCTTCCATGTCTTGAACTCTGGACAAAAGTGACAAATGCGACTTCTCTATAACCACGCGAACCTCCTTCTCACGAGCCACCTCCATTTTCGCTTCTTCCAACCTCTTAGCGCATTTTTCTTTAACTACATCTTCTTCTTCAGCTGCTTTTCGATGTTTCTGTAGACACAAATATTACGTCGTAGAACACAAAAACAACTTCGTGCAAATGACTCGATTTGCGTTCAAGTATAACTTTAAAATTTTCTTTCACTCATCGCATGGATTTTAACATTGGTTTATACCGGGAGTCTCCGAACTACGGTCCGCAGGAAAAATCCGGCCGCGAAGACATTTTGTGACTTATGAAAAAATGATATATTTACGAATAACTTTTGATTTAGTAGAATGTAACACTAACATACCTTGGAGCAATCACATAACGTAAACTGTGTGTAATAGCCTACGTGGCCCTCGGACAAGAAATTTTGGAGACTCCTGCTTTATACTAATTCTCCAATAAAGAGGAAAAGGACATTCACACATTTAAGTATTAGCGGAAGTTGCTTTGCTGTGAAACTAGCCAGATATTCAAGTTGCTATTGTTTTGAGCGACCAAACCCATGCGTGAAATGAAAAGCAAACATCACGCAAGCGAATAATAAATTTGGGGCGCAGTACACTGCTATGATGAAAAGTTGCAAACTACTTCAGACCAAGTTATGCTGAAAATTGTGCCATGGCAAAGCAGCCACTCGCTTTCAACAACTAACAAACTTGGTGCTGTTAGTTGATACAACGCATGAGGAATTGTTATGCTTGACGTCGTTATCACGCGCATATGCAAGAGAATAGGATTCGATTGGTAACTGGAATTCGTATTCCGAAGCAAATAATGCTTTATTCACGAGATGCTGTTTCTGAGTGACCTGGCTCACACAAAGGATACATCATTCACAGTGCATATGCGGAAATATCGTACGCGTACTCAACAAAATTGAACACCATCTGAGGAGTCAGCATTGGGTGACGGAGGCATGCTGTAAACATCATTTTGATATATACTGTAGCAGAAGCCCTGGCCAAGGCAGGAAGATGTCAGAATACTGTGTCCAAAACGAAACATACTTTGCTTGCGGTAACGTTGGAAAAAATTGTCTTCAAGGTAAATTCTAGTCTCGGCGCCTATCATGTCATCCAAGCAGCAAAACAAGACATTCCAGCAAGGGGTGTCAGATATGGTTTCCAGCATAAGGNCTGNACCACATATTAAAATTTCGTCAGTGACCGGGCAAAGTCGAACAAAGCAGGACGGCCTCAGTTTCACGGCACAACATGCAAATAATATGCCCTCGCACAGTGACACAGCCCGGAATAGCTCCTCAGAAACGAAAATAAGTTCCTACAGAATCAACCGGGTGGCTAGAAGGTTTGGTAAGCTAGAACAGCTCCCAACATCAACGCAATTCCGGCACTATGCATCTGATCAGATGAACGGTAAATTGAGTTTAAGCCAGATGTTGGGTAACTCTCAAAAACGTATAAGTGCTTTTTCTAACAACTGTTTCGAAATTTCTCATCACCTTGTTGAAATCTTCAATCATAACATGAAGTTCTTTAATTTCTTTTTCGGCTTCAGTCCACCTCTGCTCTGCATCTGAGCTTCTTCTCTGCTCTTCTTGAAGCCTTTTTTCCTGAATCTTCCCTTTGTTCTCCAGCTCGCGGATTTCTTCTTTTAGCCTGGATAAAGAGCTAATGCTAGTTTGAACGTCAAAATGTTTCTTGAAAAAAATCAGTGTTTCTTTTGTGTGTGTTTTTGGCTCTACGGTGTATGAGCAAAAGTTCATTCAGCGAAATATATCCGCTTAGAGGTTTGGCCTGATGTATACCTGTTTGCAGGATCGTTAAAAATAGCTTGCTGCTTGACATAGATTTAGAATAATGTCTATCTTTAAGTATGTATTTAGTGAAACCAATTATTCCTAAAAAACATGCAAGCGTCATACAACATTGCAACCATTTCAACAAGCTGGCGTGGATATTTACAGCATGCGAATAACTGTCACCAGTGCGGTGGAAGACGCTTAATAAATCCATCCGTCTATTAAATCCAATGTGGCGTGTGTGGGACGGAATTTTCACACGTAGTTTCCATCATATAATTACCGTTTAATACATCCAGACTGCGTTTTTTAAATTCATTTTCAATTCCTCGGGCAAACTGCCTTTAAATGCTAAATGACAAGGGCCTGTTATGAACGATCTTACCTATGTAGTCCCGGGGGTTCCTGGAGAGCGTGAATGTGATATAAAGGGTTAATAGGCTTTGCAGACATTTCGATTACTACTACGATGAATAAACCATAATTTCTAATATTTATTGCAACGTTTCTTCTTAAGGGGTCCTTAACATAAATGAACTTGGGAGGTCCGTGACCAACAAATGTTTAAGAAACGCTGATCTAGTGGGACATTTTTCGAAAGTTTTGTCTTTGTAGCTGAAACTGTTTAGTCATTACAGTCATTTGGCCGCGGGCTTGACAGAATAGTATTCCAGATACTGGATGTACTTAAAGCTATGAAAACAGAAATGCATGATCATCTCAGAAAGACGTTTCTACATAAACTGGCATCGTTGATAAGATCTTTCTGTGTTGAGTAAGTAATTGATTGCATTTTTACCATCCAGGTCAATTGTTTTATTGCTGCTTCAGGTGCGCCGGTCATTAAAACCGCTGCATATTAAATTTAAAATCAACTAGTCCAGAGATGGATTTAATATTCGGCGTCCACTGCATTCACTGCATCATTAGAACCAGGTCAGAAATTGCAAGGTCGCACGCCTAAACCTTGAATGAGTGGCAACAAGATCGTACCAATAACTTCGCTATTTTCTTGCCTTATAAGGTCTGGAAAAAAGGTAGGGGGACGCGAAGCTACCGGCGGGTCATCCCGAGCAGTGGTGTAAACTTTGGATATCTGCACGGCTCGCAAGTAGCAGAAGCACAGACAGCTGTGGTTAGAGTTAAGTTGTCCTAACCATAACCAGCGTCAAGGCACATTTGAAATGAAGGCTGAAGCAACTCACTTGTCAATAACAATGCTCTTTTCACGATCGGAAGCTTCGTGTGAAGTTCGCATAGAACACAGTTTTAGCTTCATAGACTGAATGACGCTTTCCGTTTTGCATAGGCGGTTGACCAATGCAGCATAATGATCTTTTGATGAAGATCCGATCGTGTTGCCTCTCGCATCATTTAAAATGCCCTTTAACAACGCAAACCACTCTCAGTTAAAAAAATTGGTATCGCTTTATCAACAGATCCAACGTCCGACCATTAATGATCAAACTGAAAAGCGTGCATATTGTTTCAGTACACTTGCGTAAGACCAACCTCTGAATTCAATTAAGCTTCAATATAACATGACGTTTTCACAATGTAAAGTGTATGGAATAGAATAAAACTTGGAAGTCCTACCAAGTCGTGATATAAACAACCAGAAAACTTAGTCATTTGGAGGCGTTGCATTGTTACAAAGCGGATGACACTCAAAAAACAAAATGTGTGTATGCGGAGTTGTCCGAGGCGTTTACATAAATCAATTTGATAGAAATTTTTGTACAGATGGTGATATCCATCGAAAGAAACTGAACATAGGGCAAATACTAGAGCTTTCCATCATCGTTTCAACCAGTGGTAATTTATAACACGACGGTATTGTAATTGTCTTCATTAACATAATAAAACACGAACCATCTGTTAACCACAGTCTGTGCCGACTAGAGTAATTAAGACAAAACCAAACAGATAAGTGAAAGAATCACTCCCACTCTTTCTAGTACAAGCTCTATCTCTTTGGAAAGCCTGTGGAAATTAACTTTCGAAAATTAAACGAATACAAGTTTTTCTTCGCAGTTTGATAAAAAAAGGGATTCAAGTCCGCTGAACACGAAACCACTCTAAACAACTTCGACCATACCAATGCACGTACCATATTTACTTGAAGAGGTTTTATCGGTCGCTTCAAAGGCGAGTGCAGTTCAGACGTCTTGGAATTTGTCTCGACAGACAACGCTGGATCAAATTTAACATGTTTTTCTTTCTGTTCGGAACTCTGGTCTGAGCAATGCATAAGCTGGAAATTAGTCATTCATACACGAGAAGTTAGTGCGGCAAGCTCTCCCTTCAAGGAGAGCTTGTGGCAAAAACTTCTTGCGCTTTTCGCAACCAGCGATGCGAAAACGCCACAAACCTTAATTTGCACGAATTAGTCGAACAACTGCTTATCAGCAAAGCAGATAATGTTTCGATCTACTAACTAAATGAGATTGGTAAGAAGTTTTCTACCACGTCTGCTTATAATATTCAGTTCGATTATAAGACTTCTCTCGAAGAAGATGCCACAGAAGTCTATTTTCATTGCCTATGTAATCTTTAGCGCGTATGACGCTACGATTTCCGCAAACCAAAAGGTGAAATTAAAGAAATACTATGTTCTTGGCTAGTTCTTAGAAAGATGTTGCAGTAGAGCGCTTGATGCTTGTCAGCAGAGCTTCTCACATATATTTGTTAGAATCAGCATTTTAATTTCGGTTACAACCCAGGTTTCGCGCGAATGCGCTCTAATCAGGCACTGACGTCTTATTCCAGCAAACTAGTTTTGCCATTCAATATATGTTTGCTAAAGTTATATGCTATATGCTAAAGTTGGGGTTAAATACAACATTAGAGCTTGAAAGTGAAATAGATGCTTACAGCAACTTTGAAAGTGAAATATCGTTTTTTCTTTGGAACAACTTTTTATCTTGGTTCTTGAACACAGCAGCAACACCTTTGCGACTGTATGGACAGGAATCAGCAAAGTCTTTTCCAGTACAGTAAATGGAACTCATACACACATGGCATCAACTTAAACCAAAAAGTACATTTAATAGGCAACAATTGTAAAATATGCAACATTGTTGTTGTGTTGGTTATCTAAGCACTGCTACCAAAATCCCAGCAATGACATTTTTATTTTACAGTCATGTTGCGTCCAGAGAATTCACATGCACTATCGGATGGGTTCAACTAAGATGTATAATTATAGTTGATAAGCAAATTTCAGTTAAATGATGTACATGTAGTGCTCGAAAACCACTGNAAATAAATAAACTTGAAGTCTGACATCATCGTGAATTTATTTTAATAGATGTAATTTGTTTGTACTGTCACTTACAATTGGGGATATTGNGATACAACGACAAAGATTAACAATTTTGAAAATTTATATTGAGAAATCCAGAATGCAAGCCTGTTTTTTAATAACATGGTGCTCATTATAACTGGTATTTCACATTACATTCAAAGAATCTCCTGAAACAAGGGTTTTGATCTGGAACATGCTTTGCTTTCACTGGCCAGTTAACCAAATATCTTTAGGCTTGGCTTACAATAGTACAGTGCCAATTTGGCCTACAATGAAAATTCCTCACGAAAACCCAAATTTTCAAAATGAAATCATCTTCTCTTTTAGAGCATTCAAAATATTTTGTTGGCTCTCCTGATGTCATGCTGATGACCTCACACAGTACTTGCTTACAAAATGCTTACGAAGTAGCATTGTACCAAGATTTTTGAGGTCAGTTCACATGCAAACAAAACACATTTCTTTTTCCACACTTAACCAGAACAAATATTTGAACTCAACAAAATAAACTTATCAACGGATTTTTATACACAGTTTTAACATTTATACAGAGCTTATTCAAAACAGGAGTTACTGTGGCAAGTAAAACCGTTTTTACTCAGTCCAAAACCTGGCATGTGGACAGAAACACATTAGCAAGAGGATCTCTTTACCAAACCAATGTGTTTACCTCAGGTTTTTACAAGCATTAACTACAGTATGACTGTCAGGTTAATAAAAGTTGTATGAAACATTCCAACAAACAACTGTCTTGTTTAACTTAATTTGACAAATAACTGCAGGTTTCCACACATCTAAAAATTGAAAGCCCAGGCATTAAATGAATGCTGAATGTCACAAATGAAACAGTACCACAAATTTTTGATTGAAAGGCAGTGTCTTACCTGATGAGCTAATTTCATCATCAAAAACTTTGCCCAACATTGCTACCAAATCTGAGTTTGCTGGTCCAAGCCTACAATGTATAAACTCAAGTCTTTCAACACAAACTATTGCAGAGTGAAATCACCTGTGAATGCATCGATATACAAGTTTTTTAAACTACACTGCCATCAATACTAAGAAAAATAATTTCCACAATCCTGTACATGAGTTGGTGAGTGTTCCTTCTACACAAAACCCAATAGAGGAAATGATAGTTATTTCTGGTGCTCACCAATCCAAAATTAAAAGTTGGTGATGGGGCAAGTAATACCTGTGTGCAAATCTAAACTCATGTTGAATTTCCCATGTTCTTTGTTGAATGTAAAACTTATGTTGGCACACTGCTTTAAAAATTTCAAAGTAATCCAAAAAGACCTGAACTTACCCCACTTATGACGTCACGCACAAAGAACCCAAAACACAAATCTTAAAATTTTTTTTCTTTCAAACTAGAAGACTCTCCGAGTCTTGTGAGGGTTTGAACAGCTCTCTAGCACAATTGACTAGCAAGTTATGGAGTTGCAAAGTGGTGTGAAAATAACAGTTCAATGCGTGATTTCAAAGTAGGATATTTTCATACACCGGCAGCGAAGATGTTAATAATTAATTTTCCTTTGTTTAAAGATGTATTTTCTCAACAAAGGTATTTGTAAAATATTTGATATGATCTAATCATGGCTTCACAGTATTATGTTTAGTCTCAACCTCTACTAAGTTTCCCACCAGTCACCCAAATATCAATTGGAATTTGAATTGTGATTTCACAGCAGTTGCACCAGTGGAGTATGTTTAAACACACCCACTTATGTTCAAATCATGCAAAAAGCAAAAAAGCACCGCTAATAAAAAAACAAATTAAATTTTGAATTTACCTATCAGATGAATCTGTTGTTTCTATTCCCAAGTCAACAAGCATTTGGGCTAGCTCTTTCGTGTCCCTTTCAGCACCTTCAAGTCTTTGCTGCATAAGCTGTAGAAAAAAATAGGAAAAACATAAAAATTAGCATAAGACATTCAAAAGTTGCACAGTAAGAAAAGCAAGGCCCCTCCAGCACAAATGTGGCAGCTGTATTTTTCATAATGGACACTCCTCACTGACATGACACCTTTGTATGATCACATTTTCATCATGGCATTAGAAATAAACCTTGCACCAATGAGACTACATCACTGCAGCTCATTCATCATATGATTTTAGACCTGCATTATGAATATATCTTATCCATTTTTTGTTTAACTTGCCCCTCAGATGTATTGAAAAATATGAAAAGAATTTCTTTGGAGTACAGTAGCACTGAACCAATTAGATCATTAAAAGCAGGGTTGATAAAAATCATATTTTTCAGTGAATAGTTTTTTCATTTAAATTGGATTTTTATATTAAAATCTGATTTTTTTAATTTTTATTATTTTTTACTGATTTCAATCAATCATCCCTGATGAAAAGTACTACACTAATGGTTTGAGATTTCACTTGACAAAAATGCTCTCGGTCTCACAAGTTGTTCAGTGTAAAGAGCATATACCAGATAATGGCATTAACATATGGAAAAAAGGTTTTGTTTCATTGCAAGTCATTGCCACTCCAGCAAATGTTACTGGTGGGATTCTCTAGAGCAGGCCTGCACAACTCAGAAAGCTAGAAGGGCCAAATTATCAACATAAATTTGCAACGGGCCACAAAATTCCATCTCATTTCGATGTAGAGATTTTGTTGTAGTATGGAAGAANTTNTNNAATGACAATTAATCAAGGTCGAGCTTTTGAAGTAGTCTCTACAGTTGAGAAACCTCTCACGGGCCGCAAGAAAAGCTTTTGCAGGCCACATGCAGCCCACGGGCCATATGTTGTGTAAGCCTGCCCCAGGGGATTAATTAAGTAATTTGNTGTTTTCAGGCCATAACTTCTGAACCAGAAATGCTAGANAGTCAATTAAACCCTCAAAAGACTCATATTATATAGAAATTGACTGACCAGGCTGATATTATCCACCGATATTTGGGTTTGACCGATATATCGGCTAAAATGGCCAATTTTACCAGCCTCAGTAGGTGTTGTCAAAACTCTGTTATTTTCCTCACGCATTCAGACAACTTGTGCAAGAAAGCACAATGAAGCAAGTCAAGACAGTTATCTTGCAGCAACACTAGCAGGTGTGTTTTCATAAACAAGCAGAAAAGATGAACCATGGAGCCCGCATTGGCCGTCGCAGCCAAAACAAAAGCATCATCGGAAAGTTTCGCAATGCTTGAAGCTTATTGTCTATCTAGTCTAGACTGCGCTACCACATGCAGGTGTTGTGTATGAATGAAGTCTGGTTGTACTTCTAGAAACTTTTCGCAGCACAAAAAGTTTGACTGTAACATAAGGTGCAGAAGTCTAATCAATGCTTAGTTTAGCAGAAATTAATTTTAAAAAAAATTGCATGAAAAATGAATCGCGTTACGTTAACACTTTGAGAGTCGGGGTACGATATATTCGTACTTTGATTTCAGCCTAAAACCAGCAATTGTCAGTTGCCTTACCAACGCCCTAGCTGCTCTGCCGATTGCGCTAGAGAGCTGTTCAAGGGCTCAAACGGATCGGACAGCCTTCTAGATTGCACTCGAAAAAAATGTTTTGGGTGGGGGTTGCGGATTTTTTGTGAGTGACGTCATAAGTGGAGTAGTTTTTGGGCCATTTTGGCTCATGTTGCCTGGCCTAGGGTCCAACCGCTAGGCCAAAGTATTTCGCTGAAGTTTTCATTGGAAACCAGGCTCGAGTCCGAGTCTGTTGAGCCTTTGATCGACTTTCTTGGCGTTTCTGGTTCAAAAGTTATGATCTTAAATAAACAAATTAATTATCAATTTACTAATTAGTCAAAAATTTTTACTAACTAGATCATAACTTTTGAACCCGAAACCCTAGCAGGTCATCCAAAGTATCAAAAAGACTCGGATTGTAGCCTAGAATCCAATAAAAACTTTAGCGAAATACTACCATCTAACGGTTGGCGCCCAGGGCCAGGTGAAGTTTTGGCCACCTTGGCCAAAAAGTCCTCCACTTATGACGCCACTGACAAAAAACCCGTACCCCCCAGGCAAAAAATTTTTTTTCCAAGTACGAATATACCGTAGGCCGGCTCTCAACGTGTTAAACATGACCAGCAAAAGCAGTGGTTGCAACAATGCAAGTTACGCAAGCTAAAAGCGCAGTGTTTGTGATTGGATCAGAACTACTGTGGCATTACTGCACAATCATCGGATGCGTAATTTGCACCTGTGCACATTAGCTGCTGTCATGGCGACTTGTTCTTATGGAATTTACTTCCAGCGGACGGGCGGCAATCAGTTATAGCCTAGTGCTCCTTCCTTAACATAAATAATTTTGTTTAAGCTAGGTTGCAGATGACTGGTGGCTAGCTTACTATTCGTTTATATTCTTGCCGGCGCAAGCCGCGTAGCTCTAGCAAAATATTGAAATCGCTGCAATTTTAAAAATTTTACATCGTTTTTGAAAAAGGTAAGGCATAGAATACATTATATTGTTTATATTAAAGCAGAAAACAAGATAACCTTATGATGAAAATCACGGCCAAAGAAAACAATACAAATGACAAATTGCAAACGTTTCGATAACTCTTGTTATCATTATCAGTGCATTGCAAATTGAACTGCAGTGCAGGTTCGTATTGGTCATTCAGGAGAAAAGCGGTGTAAAAAATGAAAAACACAAAGGGCTGTTTCGGTAGTGACGCGAAGCATACGTAGTCACATGACTCAGCTGGATACGCACCGATGGTGATGGCGTGTGATGTCATGAGTGAGGCATGAAGCTCTGTTACAAGTTAAAAATGCATGGAGGCTTCAACGGGATGTTTGCATTCAGCTCTGGTTTGTGTTCTTGAATCAATAAAGATTCAAGAATCTGCAGCCGTCACCAACTGTTGTCACTGCCAATGACCTCAGGGTTGTGATAGTCAAGAATGACCTCAGGGTTGTGAAAAACAAGATAAAAAAATGGAAATATATTGGCTATCAGTATCGCCCTGTGAATGGCCAATATATTGGTATCGGCCCCCAAAAAGGCCATATCGGTCGATCTCTTAGTATTATAGCCTAGTTTCCAATAAAAACTAGAGCCAAAACATTGGCCCATTGGGTTGGCACCCAGGGCCCAATGACGTCATGCAAAAAAACCCTTAAACCAGGGGTCACCAACCTTTTTGAAACTGAGAGCTACTTCTTGGTACAGATTCATGTGAAGGGCTACCAAGTATATACCAGTTTGATACACAGACTTCTGAAATAAAAATTTGCTTAATTTGTCTTCAAATGTTATGACTAATAAAAATTAAAGATATTCATCAATGTGAAGACAATGATCATGTTTATGCTATTGTCAGAACAGGCCCGCGGGCAACCCACATGGTCCCTATGGGCGACCTGGCGTCCAAGGGCACCATGTTGGTGATCCTGCCTTAAACCTACCCTCTTATGACATCACCCATAAAAAACCTGAAATCCAAAACTTTCCAAAGTGTTTAAAATGCAAGCTAGAAGACTTGCTTACCTTTTGAGGGTTTGAACAGCTCCCTAGCTCAATCTCCTGGTAAGTTATAGAGTTGCAAAATGGCATGAAAATAGTCTAATGTGGGGTTTCAAAGTACAAATATATCATACACTGGCAGCCAACATGTTAAAGATGATGAATTGTTTTATGCACACTCTGCAACAACTTTGAATTTACATTTCATCTGATGGCTGCTAAACACTAGAGAATTTCAGAATTTTAATTGTTAGGAACATGGGACTTTTAGGTGTACTTTTATATCCCACAGTTCTAATCCAACTGTTTTTGGTTACATTTCAGGACTTTGAAGGGTCCAAATAGGTTTTTAGCGTTCCTGGTTCCAAAATTAGGGCCAAAAAAACTTAAAATAATTAGGGAAATCCCTAACAAATTGAGAAAAGCTCCTTACTAATTAGTTGTTTTTTGGCCTAACTTTTGAACCAGACATGCTAGAAAGTCAATCAAGGGCTCTAAAGACTTGTATTTGAGTCAGGAATCCAACAAGACTTTGAGATACAATGTCCGCAGTTTGGATCCGCGGATAACATTTTAAGAATATCTAGGGGTCATGGGCCAACAAAGCCAAAAGAAATTCTAAAAAATTTTTTTAAATTCTATTGCACAAGAGTTCACGAGTCTTCAGAGGGTTTGAATAGCTCTCTAGCTCAATCTTGCTGCTGATTATGATTGGCCAAAGGTTGGCCAGAAGCAGCTAATGGCACTTTTTTTAAACTTTTGCCAAAAACTAGGTTTTTCTGCCATAAGTTTGGCTCCAGACATGCTAGCAAGTCAATCAAGGGCTCTAAAGACTCATATTCGAGTCAAAATGCAAAAAATATTTGGGACAAAAAATGGCCCATTTGGCTGGAGCCCAGGGCCAGTAAACCTAGCCTAAAATGCAAAAACACCCTTCCATTGTGATGTAGGCAATGGAAAACCCCAAACCCAACCCAAAAAATTTTTTTCAATCTCAGGTATAAGACTTGCTGAATCCATAGAGGGTTTGAACACCTCTCTAGCTCTAGCTGCTGGCAAGGTATGGCTTTGCAAACTTTTCAAATATTTTCAGCAAAAATTGGGCCCCCGGGACTGAAAGGGTTAAGGAAAATGTTAGGTACCCAGTATGGACCTGTAGGGACCCAATTTCTGTAATTCTAGGGACCTGATTTTCTCTGATTCTAGGAACCCGATTTTCTCTTATTCTANGGACCNGATGATAATTTTCTGTGATTCTAGGGANNCAGCGAATTGGGTCCCTAAAACACCTTAAAAAANCCTGCTGTAAGATCATCACCAGCCTCCACCCTCACACCTACAGCCATCCTGACACTCCCACACCCCAGTATATCTATATGCTGGTGACTTCAACTGCCAGGACAGAAACTGGGGTTATAGCACAACGTCTCCTGATGATGAGTGCCAGGCCTCTTGGGCAGCAGTCACAACCTCCCATAACTTATTTTATGCAACTGTTAAATAGATGAATTTTGCTAAGTAATTTTTCCATACTTGCAACACACTCGCACTAAGACTCTTATTGGTATGTCATAGTGGCAATAATTATTTTACTGGAATGGCATTCCAGACTGTTCTGGCTTACTTTTACCATTGCCTAAACTGTTAACAATCACAACAAAAGCCTATTTACAGTACCAGTTAATTCTGAATATTAATCACAACTACAGAGATAATCACATTTCTTAATTGAATTGCTTTGTTTACAAAATAGAGTAAATGAAAAATACTTTGAGCAAAGAAATCTGATTTTCAATCAAATCTGATTTTCAAATGAGAAAACAAATGAACACAGAGAATTTATCAACCATTCAGTGATAAAATATCCTGTTCAACTTTATTTGATGCAACAAGCACTTCATAGTAAACAAGTTACTGACTTCTAGATTACATAAAGCACCAAAGATCTAACATATTTTTCCACCAATTGTTTTACTGCTTTGCTTTTAAATAGACATTGACCTAGCACTTGTTCAAGGTTGTTAAAATATTTCAGTGAAGATGGATTCTAGTCAATCAACCTACTTTTGTTCAAACCAAAATTACCATGTATGTTTGACAAGCAACACCAAAAATCACACACAAAAGTTAAGTTGCTACATTAAAAAATGAAAAATTAACTTACACAGACTGCTTTATCCATTTCCTTGAACTTCAGAATAAACTTCTAAACAACTTCAAGAATAATGGGTACTACTTGGGTATTATCCAACAGAATGATCATTCCTTTTTGCACACAATAAGCATTGTTATAAAACATAACCACCACTGCATTTAAGAAACAAAAGTAGTGTGAAAATTCATATATATGCACACAAGCTTACATGTTTCCTTGCTATGAAATAATAATTTGAATTGAGGTGGGAACTCTGGCTGAGCTATAAACCAACACTAGATGATAAGGACACATGTATTTCGAAACCCGTTTGACATACTTTCTGTATGGAAAAATATCCATGATGAAAATTGTTTTTTCTTGATGATAGCTACAAAAATGCATTCACAAACTCAACATAAAGGTCATTCTAGAAAATTGAAAAGATTATTCTTTCCAACAGCTATACCTACGCAAAAGCTACAGTGGCCCAACAAGACTGTTTACCAAAAACGGTTTTAGCATTTTGCCACAGGAAGGTGTAACAGAAAGACACGCAACAATAGCAATCTATTCATACCCACATAACCGCAGATACATTAACTCAGCAAGGACACCACAAATGACAACACTTAGACACCAAGTGTGAACCCATGACCTGTAAGTAGTTCCACTGTTTTAATACCTTGCTGAGTTCATGTATCATTGCTGCTGTAGTATGTCTGTAATGATAAAATACAACGGTTAGCTCAGGCATGATGGGCTGGTTCTGCCAAATCCTCAAGAAACTGTGAACAGTGAAAATGAGAACTCTACCCTAATTACTACAAAGCTTGCAGTTTACAAAGTACATTTACAGTATAACCAAGAACTTGACTACAACACCATGGATTATTTTATCAACATACTGAAACTACGAAAAGCAGAATAAGACAATGCAAGGAAACCACTTTTTATCAATGTTGTGACAACTTACAAAGTGGGCCAAAAATATATCCAATTTATCATCTTTATATCAAATTAACCCAGGCTTTTGCTTTCTACGTAAATCATACTTGAAGCTCCCAAGTTTTATTTCTCTGCTTGACTGGATCAAGCAGCAAACAGTTATGGAGTAGAGGATCAAGATTATAGACGCCTATTTTGCTATCATTCCATATCAAAATTGGTTATTGGTTGTAATTTTGATTGCCAAATTAAAAAACATTTGCTTGTACAACAACTATTCTCAAAGAATCCACAACCTAATGTTGCGGCAAAATCAAATCAGTCAGTTTTTAGTTGAACTCAAATCAAAAACAATGATAATAAACATGTTGGTGGACTCATTATGATGGACTGACAATGAACATAACATGCACAAAACCTGTCAGAGGTGAGTTTTACGAAGTCACGTGCAATGAAGATGTCACCTAACATAAGGTAGGCCTACCTACACCTATCATGCACAGCCACAACAGGCAGCGGCAACGCTCATGAGGACTGCTAAGTCATTGCTCAGGTTAAATCCCAACCATAATGTAACTCTAAACCCTAATCGTAAATGTAAAACCAACCCTAAAACACTAAGCCTGAAACATTAAAACGCTAACCCTACTAAAATGCTAATCCTAAAACACTAACCCTACAACCCTAACAGTATATTCATTGTCAGTGCATCATAATGATTCCACCAACATGTTCATTAGCATTATTTTCTGACTTGATGTTCAACCAAAGTTTGACCGGCAACAGTAGTATTTCTTCATGGTCGACCCTAATCAAAATTGCTTTCATCGAATACCATGCACTTCAAAAATCTACATTTTCATTGTAATACCATGACAACTATAAAACTTTCAGTTTTTCAATGACCATTGATGCTTGCTTCTCGCATATGTGCATTTCTATTATTTGCATATTTCTCTGCTGTTCATATGCTCCTTGTTGTCCCTCTGCTAATTTGCTACGACTGCAACCAATTTACTTAGTTTCCCAGTTTCATATTATATATGCTTGTCATGCTTTGTGTGTTGTAATGCTCTTTAGTCTTTTAACATTTGATTCACATTTTATGATTGAGTTCAAGACTTTAACAAATGGCACACAACTAACATTGTTTCTTTTTTAGATTGTGTCATTCATTGTGATGGATAAACACAATCTAGGCTAATATTTACAAAATAATTGAGTTAAAATATTGCGGACCTAGGATTAGGAATCAAACTGAAGTCCATATCTGTGAGATCCGGGAGGTAAGCGTCACTCCGTTTGCCTCGAAAGCCTCATATTGCAGCAAGGGTGCTCCTTAGAAAGGGAAAATCTGAGCTTTGGTTTAATGCATGTTATGACAGATGCATATGGCTCCCTGTATTTTTCTACTATTTTTTCTGCCAGTCATTTGTTGACCTTGGTGCATTCCAGTGCCATCCTTCCACTTGTGAAAACAAGGGGATTGAACAAGGACTTCTCAAAGCAGATCACTTATTTGAGGTCGAGCTGTTACAACATTTTCTACAATTTAGAACGTTGTGACATTTGGAAAAGAAAGTCGGTCACCAGCATCGTTGCCAATCTGACATGGAGGCCTTGACTTCCATTCTGCAACAGACCTTTCTCTGCCATGTTTCCTTTCATCGTCTTTTGCCTCTCAAGGTCTGCAACAGACCTTTCTCTGCCATGTTTCCTTTCATCGTCTTTTGCCTCTCAAGGCCTTGTCAACAGGTTGCTTCCCTCTCTCACACCACTTCATGGGGAAGTAATCAATGCAACTGACACCTGGTCTGCACTTCATGATTCATCCCCACTACAAAAACAAACACAATCAGCCTGGGATGACCTTGCTTGCAGAGATTCACTGCCTTGCTCAATACCCCAAGACCTTGGAACCACTGTCAGCTACTCACTGCACAGAAGAGCCACATGACACTGCTGCTTGGTCAGAAGCCTTCCCAATTGCTGGTGTCGGAAATCTGCTGAGCCCTGATGAGTTCCAAATTGCAATCGCCCTTTGAACTGATGCCAAAATTTTTGAACCACGGAATGCTGCTGTGGTAAGATTGTTGATAGGCTGGTGCTCCATGGCCTCTCCTGCATTGAGGCCGCGGGCCGCTTTCCCAGACACTCATCCATCAACCCCATTCTCAAAAGGTCACAGACCTGCATTGGTCTCGCCTCTGTCTTGGAGCCCCTTGTTGACAAATGACAGAAGGAGACCTGATGGTCTCACTCTGAACCCTTGGTACAAGGGCAGGAGCCTCACATTGGACACAACAGTTGTGAACACCTTTGCTCCAAGTCACTACATAGTCAGCAGCGCTAAACCAGGCAGTGTAGCAACTGATGCCGAGACTGGCAAATGCCAAAAATACAATGACCTTCTTGGCAATTATTATTTTCAACCAGCTGCAATCAAAACCACTGGTGTGTACAGCAAGTCCACTGTCCCATTTTTCAGCTGCCTTGCAAGCAAACTAGTTGATGTGACAGGTGACCCCAGGGAGCGACAGTGGCTCCACCAGCGCTTGTCCACAGGGTTGCCAGATGCATGACAGAAAATATGGCAAGTATTTGTCTAATTTATAGCAAAATTTTAGCATAAAATTTTTGAAAATGGCAATATTAATTTTTCGTTACAAAATGGCAATTTTTTAGCAATACATACTGATTTCATAGTTTTTTGCAATTCATATTTTTCCATACTTTCAAATTATCTAAGTTTGACAATTCAGACAAGGTCAGTTTTATGGGAATAAAAACGCATGCTCAGTAGGCGAAATATATCCTCTGTTTAGTTTAGTTCAGTCGTCCTCAAAGTGGGCAGAATGACCCGCTTGAGGATGTTTTTACGGGATACGGAAGAAGGGAGAAAACAACACAAAGGGGAAAAATGTTCAACCATTGATCGATCACTGAGTTTTCTTCAGTAGCTTAAAGCATTTTATCTGTTAAATTTTTACTGTGGATCGTCTATGTGCCCAGCTACAATGTGGATTATTTTCACAAGAATTCTGAACGTAGGCCTACTAACATTAGCGTCATAATACAGTTGCTTAATTCAGCTCTTTAATGGCTTAGTTCAACTCTTTAATACTTTCTTGAAGTAAAATTCTTTAAACTTACTACCTTGTGTTTGCTTTATTAGGCTTGGGGGTGAAACCAACGTGTCGGGAGTGAAAAGGGGATTTGGAATAAAAAAGTTTGAGAAACACTGGTTTAGATCATAGACCCTGGTCCTTGATTCTTGGCTGCAAAATGATTCCTTATGGTTCATAGTCAAAAACGTAAAGTAATATTTCAGTCCTAGTTGAAAACCGGAAGCAATATATTTCAGATTTGATCGTTTACAAAATTATTACTTTAAATGCACACAAGACAAACCGAAGCACAACGAGACCTGAAACACAGTAACAGCAAGTCAATTTTTAAATAAATTCACACTTATGCTTGGTTGTCAAATGAAACACTACAAAAATTACAGCAATTCTTTAAGCAGTAAATCATATTCCGGCATATTATCTGAGCTGCCTGTACTGTCTAAAGTTTTTGTTCAAGAAGTGACTACGGATACATATACCTGGCCTGACGCAATTCAAATAAAAGGGTCAGTTTGTCATTCAAACGGCGTGGATCTCGTAGCCTAGGGGTTATGCATTACAGCTGCTATGCCAATGGTTTTCGGATCGACTCTCACCTTGCCGACTTTACTTTTTTTTCTTTACTTTTTATCAGGCTTACGTGCTACCTTTACAGGTTAGTGTTAGGTTAGCCTTAGCTTAGTGTTAGGTTAGCATTAGGAAGTTATGGTTTACTGTATCTTTTACGTTTACTTCGTTTCTACCAAGCCTACTGCACTCTCGTCGTGCACTACTGTTACGTCACAGGTGGCATATGAATAAGTTTTCAAATTTCAAGATCCACAGGCTTATTTATAGCCACTGCCTTTTGTTTAATTTGTTAATTTTGTTAATAGCAATAGTCGCAATTGGTAGTTCAAAAATGGCAAATTTTTAGCATTAAAAATATTGCCAAAGAAATTGGCAAATATTTTGGAAGACAGTGATTTATGACAATATTTGCCAATTTTTGACGCAATCTCTGGCAACCCTGCTTGTCCCCCAGGGAATCCCTGGCTGTAGTCAGGGGGAATGCTGCCAATTGGCCCATGTGCAAGTTTGATCTTATTTTAGCCATCCTCAGTGGGTGCCCTGTAAAAGGCGGAGCTCCATAAATAGCGGAGCTTTGATGACATAATCGGAGTGGAAAAAGTTGCGTTGCAAAAGCAAAAAAATGAGAGAAAGTAAAGGAAAAATGTTGTATCATTACAACTAGGGCTATGCATTTCCCCCAAACATGGAAGGCATAAAAATGTTTGCGACATCTAAAAATTGTATACATTCACAACTGTTGAAACTTATTTTTTTGTCCCTGAACCATTGTGAAACTCAGATACAACCAAAAATTATCAAACTTCAAAATAGACTTTTTTTACCGTAGTGTAATATCACCTTTTGCAGTACAATTATTTTTACTACTGTTTAGTTCTCATTGCTCAAATGCAAAATATCGGTTTTAGCAACTCCGGTTATGTCATCAAACCTCCGCAACCAAACTCCGCTATTTTAAAATAAACAATCCAAAATGGAGTCACAAAAAGTAGCATATAGCAAAAATAAAAAAAAAACGCAATAGACATCAACATAACACAGATGATGGTAAGCAAGCAATGGGTGAAGAGATGAGGCATGTACAGATGAGCAGGTGAGGCAAGCATATAGGTTAAGAAAGTAAGCAGCGATAATGGTTATGAGGCAGAGGGCAAGGCATTTTAGTGTAACATTTCATAGCAAGAACAAGTAGCATGGGCGGAAAACAATGTTTATAAATACACATC
>JGI24158J21664_10003129_pt1 | contig 20568 bp, 16 predicted proteins | sample Ectturendosymbi3_FD_21664 | JGI IMG/M metagenome (IMG submission 21664) | reverse complement strand
GTCATTGTAATCTCGATCGGAAATTCTGTGCCCGTGTCAGGGGGAATTAAATCCCAAGGGTTCACCGTAATAGGTTTCCCGCTGCTGTCACCACTCCTCTTCATTGCTCATATGGATTGGTTAGATCGCCACAGCGGAGTCGACGGGTTTGTCACCGCTGGAAGCTGCAGGGTCAACGGTTTGCTTTTGGCTTTTGACGATTTGATACTGCTTGCATCCTCTGAACAGCATATTAAAACATGCACTTGATCGGTTTTCAGCGACGTGCGACCAAGTGGGAATGGACGTTATCACTAAAACGTCCGAGGTGTTATGCCCCTCCATAAACTTAAGGCAGTGTACGCTGCAAGTGAGCGGCAATACACTGCAGCAGGTTTAGGAGTTCAGGTACCGTGGGGTGGTATTCACGAATGAAGGCGGAACAATTAGTAAAGCAAACGCAGTTCTGCCTGAGCTTTAACGCTCTGTGGTGACAAAATGGAAGCTTTCAAACACCGGAAAGGTTTCAGTTATTGAGTCGGACGTTGTTCCGATCCTCACCAGTCGTCAAGAATCATGAGTAATGACTAGGGCCATTTAAAATCATAAAAGTCGTATTTTTTCTGTGCTTCAGGAAGCTACGAAACGAATTTTAAAACAAAAATCGCACCCCTACGAAGTCAAAAGTTATAAAGTCATATAACAAAAGTTATAACGTCAAAAGTGATATTTTCCATGTTAGGTCATAAGTCATATTTTGCATGTTTTTAGCCTATTTCAATAAGGAAACCATTAAAACAATTGCAAAACATTGGGTAAAACTACTATATCGCTAGGTCTAAGCTGCGTTCTACAAATTGAACTTCAGTGTTGGCAAAGACGTAGGTGAAAAAGTTATTTGGATGAAACGTAATGCCCTGCATAAAAATGCATGTTCTTGCTGCCCAAATAAATCAACCGATGTCCGTATATCGGGGCATGTTTTCAGTTTTCTTCAAACCAAACCATATGTTTTGCTCATGTTTTGAGCTGTTTATTTTGGTGGGGCTTCAACAAACCATGGGGCTAACATCTCTCATGCCTATTTTCGCTGGTAGTGCTTCTTTCTACAACAGTTGTATGTTCTAGCTCAGTCATTTTTGTTTGGTCATATAAAGTCATATTTTCTGAAAAATAGAGTCAATATTATCAAGTTTTTAGGTTATTAAAATATGGCCCTAATAGTGGCCCAAAGAGTGCAATCTCCAAGTACAAGAGGCAGAGATGGGATTTTTGTGAAGAGTTCACGGTGTAGCACTTCGCAAGAAAGTGTGCAGCTGTGAATTTCGGAAAGGCTGAATGTCCTATGAAAGATAGGCGAGACCAATCCTGCTGGCCACACCCACGGGAAAGCGAGCAAGAGGTCGACCGAGGACCAGTTGGAGTGATTACATTTCGACCTGGCTTGGTCCTGTCTTTGTGTGGAGCCAGCAGAACTATCATAGATTGCTGAAGACTGTACGGTGATTAGAGGAAATGCATGTATGAAAATGAATGAACGAATGATTTTGACTGCAGGCGAAATGGATGGAGCGGTGTCGTCTCTGCAGCACTGCCTGAGCCAAGACAGCACGTACGGGGACGCTCACCTGCTGATGGCGCAGATCCACCAGCACAGAGGAAATCATGTTGCCACTTCGCAGTACCTTGAAACCGCCCTCAGCTACAACTTCGAGGTTCGAACCCGGGCGTTTTGCTCGATTCCCAGGGTTTGATGCTGATGCGATCGTGATGTCGAGAAACTTTAAAACTGTAGATAAGCTAACGTCGAGAAACTTCGCACCGAAGGATGCTAATCAACACAACTTCTCAGAACTAAGACTTTTATGTCATTGAGAACAGTGAAAGTAACTTGTCGTTACGCTGGCACTGTGTCATTTGCTGCGCTGACTTTGATTTTAATAGTAAAAGCCATTATCTTCACCAGATTCGAGAGCATCCCCTTTACCACCTGATCAAGGCGAGATCGCTGAAGAGGGAAGGTGAAATGAGAGAATGCATTCAGACGCTAAAACTTGCTCTTGCACTTCCTGGAGTGAAACGCCCGCTTTCGTCGGCATTGAAGCAAAGTAAATTGTTGATTCAGTCTCTATTTTCTCTGTTGCTTTTCTGAAATGTGCTTTGCGGCTTCCGGAACATTTAAAAATAGACGCAGCGCATCCGCTCCAAGCTTCTCATTGCTTTCAATTTTCTGGCGTAGTATTTTGTGAAAACTGGAAAAAGATTCCAATTTGTCGCGGTCTGCAGTTTCTGTTGGGGCGACCTCGCCAGTGAATCAATCGAGGCCCGGAGCTGTTGCGCGCACATCGTTCGTTACTTTCCCAACCTGAGTATCCGCGATTTATACTTTCGCTGTTTTCAGTCAAACGACATTTGCGTTGAAAGTTTCTGTTTTTTATTTCATGGCAGACAAAAAAGTGGTCAGCGTTGATGCTTCCGACAGACTGTCTATTTTCCTGGAGCTTGTTGAAGCCCACAGCGCCAGTGATGAGCACGTGAGCTCTTTGCTTTTTTCCCTTTTCGAAAAAGCACCAGCGCAGAAATCTTGATGTGGTTACGTTGCTGGCTTTCATCAGTCTTATCCAGTTTGTGTCTTGCTGCGGAAGCGAAGAAACGGCGCGACCTGTGTAATTTGATAAATGGCGTCATGTCGGAAAAAGTAAAAAGGTTGCGCTTGTACATGTTTTCGTATAATCCCCGTTACCAGTTAAGCATTTTAAAGCTTTAATTGTCTGCTCTTTATTTTTTCGACCTCTTATGCATGCATTTACCTACCTTTTCATATACCTACCTTTTGTCACAACTTATCTTTCAAACGGGCTTATTTTAGTTGGTTTACTTCTTACTTTTTGAGCTGATTTCTAGAGATCGACCGATATGGCTTTTTTGGGGCCGATACCGATATATCGGCCATTCATGGGCTGATAACCGATATTTCAAAAATTTTTAAATCTTACTTTCTGCTTCATTATCAAAAATATTTTGTTTTCTATGCCTTATCTTTTTTTGAAAAACTTCAAAAATCAGGATTTATTAGTTAAAATTTTCAAATTGTAGCAATTTCAGTATTTTGTTATGATTTTGATTAATGTGATTAATGATGATGCTTTTATTTCGGCTGTGACGGCAGACGCATGCTCCATGGTTCATCTTGTCTGCTTGTTTATAAAAACGTATCTGCTAGCGTTGCTGCAAGGTAACTGTCTTGACTTGCTTCGTTGTGCTTTCTTGAGCAAGTTGTCTGGATGCGTGATGAATATAACAGGGTTTTGTCAACACCTACTGAGGCCGATAAAATCGGCCGTTTTGGCCGATACCGATATATCGGCAAAACCCAAATATCGGCCGATTATATCGGTCGATCTCTACTGATTTCCATCTCCGCCATTCGGCTCAACCGTCGCTGACTTTTTCTCGTTACAGCACGAGGCCGCCAAAGTGATGCAAGACGCGATAAACGCATTCCAGGGAACCGCTGAGGAGGTAACTGCCACTGCACTGCTGGCTTGCGCTTTTGCAACTACTGCTTGTCACTGTGACTTCTACCGTTAACAGATTCGAGTCCGTGTGGCCAATGCCGAGTTGTCAGTGAAGAGGGGAGACGTCGAACAGGGCCTCGCCATGTTGCGGGCCATCGGCCCTGAACAACCATACTATGTGCAGGTGAGGTCTTCACCACATCCCTACGAAGCATCCGTTCTTGGATGCTTGCCGTGCCACTTAGTTACGGCGAGCGGCAACGATAAAAACATTGGAGTTGGTCAAGCAGGTTGTTAGCTTTTGTTTCGGGCCAAACCCTTGCACAGGAACACTAATGCAACGGGCAGTACTTACGTGCATGGTCCAAGCTACGGCCTGAAAAGTTAACAAATTGTTGGTGTTTTTTTCATCGGGCTCAATTTTTTCGTAAAAGCTAAAAGAATAATCGTTTTGCTCTCGAAAATCATGCGTTCTTATAGAAGTGAACGCAGTGTTGAGTAATTTTCTTTAGGAAAACAGTTCCAATTGTGTGAACAGCTATCAGATTTTCGATGCTTCGAAACAGCCAAAATACAGAGCTATAACTTCAGGATAAATTTCTGCAATTCGTAAAAGTAATACCATGCACACCCAATTATTTGATCGTGTTGCTCGTTCTTTCTGGCCATCTATCTATCTATCGAGCGCAAATAAAGTAACTGGATATCAAAAATTTTGTAGATTCTTCGGAATTATGTGTTGAGCTCCAAAACCCGTAAATCGTGTGGTGTTTTTTTTTAATTCACAAAGTTTTGTTCCAGGCCAAGGAAAAGATGGCGAGCATCTATCTCCATCACCGCAAGGACAAGAAACTCTACATCAGCTGCTACAGGTTTGAATCGAAACTTAACAGTTGCAGTCTCGTGTTCCGGTGCTTTTGATTTGCTTTACTGTTGCACGACCGCTTGGTGGTACTGCGGAACAAAGGAAAGCGATCCTGACGCTTGGAAGTTCTAGTTGTCATTGCACAGGAAGTGCGGTGTGCGTACGCACAGGCCACGGGGGGGCATTTGGGGATAGTACCCCTCCAAATTTTTTTGTGCCGACCCAAATTTTGTTGTTCCCAGAATAACTTGTTTTAAACATATAACAAAAAAAATCTTGCCCCCCTAAAAATGTAGTTTGCCCCAACCGTGAAACGTGGCAACGGGCCTGCGTTCGCAACATGTTTGTTTTGCCCAAAGTTGTCAATGATATCCGCAAAACAGAAGAAGCTAGCAGGTTAAACTTCGCATGCATGTGTCATTCGCCAGAAGTGCTGGTTGTGCGACGCCAGCTGGCACTTTCGCTGTGCACGTCGAAGCTGAACGCTGCCCGAATAGATTAGAGGAAAAGCGAGAACTAATCTGGAAAACGCGGCACAACCTGTGGTCAGCGTCACCCTGATAGCTTCTGCCTTCCCGGTATGCAGCAGTTTGCAGATAAGATCCTATAACTGACAGAAGCCCGAACGACCAATCTTAACAAAGCTTCCTTTCCACTATCCTTTTGTCAATGATCGCAATACCCAGAACGAAGTGTTTGCGGGGCTCTTTTTGATTCTTACGTTGTGCTTAATCGGATTCAAACGTCGTGCGTAATCGGCTTTGCGGAAAACAGCGTCCACCGATCTTGACGCAGCGAAACGTTCATATATGTTTAACTTTGGGACTTCTGCTCTTACTTTTAAGTGGAGTCTCCCGTTGTTTTAGCTTTGCAATAAACTTGGCGTCGAAACACGTTGGCCTTCCAGGACTTTACGCAACTGTACACGAGTTGCAACAAAAGCGAAGACAAAACGACTTTGAAATGAAAGCTGTCGATGGAATAACAACGCTTTCATTTACACGCACTGGCAGTGGGGTGCCATAAAATGAATCCCTTGGGCGTTGCATGATTGTAGTATACTCTACTTTTTGCTCTTAATTGTTGCTGGCACCATCTGCTCTGTGGCGTGTCAAACACCCTTTTGAAGGCAAGGGTTGTGATAGCTGTTTGCTGCGAAAGTCTCCATACCTGGGTCTTCCTGATCCGCTGCATCTTTTTTTCTCTGCTTTGGTGTTAGTCAGGGCAGGGGCTTAAAGGGCCATATTGTCCCATTAGAGTTTGTTGAATATTTTGCTGGTGCTCAAAAACGTTTCGTACGGCTTGTCGTAGGTCGAATTGAGACAAAAACCAGATTCCTGAGAAACGTTCGTCCCCTCTGCGAAACCTCCGTGCGTGAAGTGTTCTGGTTCAAAGTTGCACCCCCTGGGCCATTTTGCGCTTCAAAGCTGGTCTCTCCTGATAAAGAATTGAGTCCACTCGACGTGTCGAGGCCCTAGGAACGACCTGGGTTTCATTTTTTGCCTAAACTTGATGGGTCTGGCAACAGATTTGCTTTGTGTTACGCTGTTATCAGAAAGCCTCGTTTTCACGAGTCGGTTTTCATCACTTGGAACGAGGTTGCCAAGGTTACCGCGGCTTCGTTTAATAACAAGCGACGCACTTCAGTCGACCCTGAGTGTATTGGTTTACGCACCCCTTTCTTTGCCGTTGAATGTACAGACAATACTTCTACCGATTTCGATCACGATGTAGTGTTAGTCTGCAATAAGTCTACAGCTCAGCATGTGCTCTTAAACAATTTTCTTCCGAGCAACTGTTAGATGCGGAAAGCGCCATTCTCAGGTAAATCCATTTCTGAAAACCAACAGTTTGCTGTTTCTTGCGTAACATTCTCTCGATATTGGGCAAACACGAAGTTACTTCGCAAAACTAGACTGCGGACAACGTTGCGTTCGCCCTGGTCGTTCACACGTTGAGGAGTAGGTCTGCTGTAGTAGAATACTATCGACCGTTGCAACGAGTTGAACGCTTTTCCGGTTGGTTGAAGACAAAAGTCTATGTTGCAGTTTGATTCCAAACGATTGGGTTTGGTTGGTGCTCGTTAAAGTCGGCAGCGCGTTTCACAAACTACAGTCGACAACCGTTGGTTTTAATTTTTTTACAGAGATCTTCTCGAGAAGAAAAACAACCCGCACACGCTTCTGTTGCTAGGCGACGCATACATGAAGATTCAAGAGGTTGGTGTGTCGTTTTGATTGGCTCGTCAAACGCGCTCCTGCTGTGCGCCGCAATTGCCTGGTTTTTGACGCGTTTGTTTTTCCAGCTTGAGAAAGCAATTGATGTTTACGAGCAAGCGTTTCGGAAGAACCAGAAGGATTCGACGCTTGCCAGCAAGATAGGACAGACGCTGATCAAAACTCACGATTACAAAAAGGTAAAGCTTGCTTTTTTGAGTACAGCATAACTACTTTTTTACCCTTGGAAGGTTTAAACTTTCTTTAAAAGGCACACGCACAAAACAGAGAAATGTATCAAATGTTTTTCGTTCTACGATCGTTAAGAAAGTCAATACTTCATAATTGAAAGTAACTGAGAAGTGAGAATAACGTGTCAGTGGAATTTTTGAAGGTCTCACCTCCCGTTTTAACGAATCATTTCTTGGAAAAATGTTTGTGTTTTTGTAAGATCGTTCCAGTGCAAATCCGTCGCTGAGTTACAGCCATGAATTTGAAGCCACGCTGAAATGCGATTTTGGTTCTGCGCAACTTCAACCATCGCTTTACGTCCCCGCGTTGGATTTGTCAAATATGACGAAAGCGCGGAAGAAAACTCGCCGCGTGTGAGCGTTTGAAGTATGCGATCTATTTGTGGGTTACTTTCAGGAAAAAATAGATGCGCGGTAAAGTACATCGTAAAAGCAAGTGTCAACTTTCACAAAACAATACTTCAAGTTTTGCAAACCTACAGAAACGCTGTTTGAGACGGAGTAGCTTCGCCCTTTGAAATTTCCATGCCGTCGCAACGAAGATAAAGCAGCCTTGTTCAGTTTGTCAACGTCACGGTGTTTCTGGTTGAATAAAAATCAAGATTGATGTGTAGATCTCATCTACCCCCTCTTGGTATTCCCTGTTCACGACAAAGAAAAAAAGATCCCACAGTTTACTGCGCTGTATAGATCAATTACGACATTTTCTTCTTGACTTAGTGAAACTGTTTGTTTGAACCACGTCACAGAATTGGTGGTGACTACTGACGCAATAGTCACAAATAGCAAACAAATCTAAGTTTGTAAAGAACTTGATGCTGATTTCGATCCCCAGTTGTAGTTTGTCACCGATTTTGAAAAGCGTTAGCTGATAAAATGAGTGGGTTTCGTAGATGGAGTGCCTCAAAACTCTACCGCTCGATCAGCTTTTTTTGTTCCAAGTTGTGCTGTGAATTCTCACATTTGATACAAGAGAGTTGTTGAAAGCAATCGGCTTCTGGCCTTGCATTTGTTGTACCATAGACGGGTCTCTCAGTTTCATTCACCCGGTTTTCCTGATCCGCATGACTGCTTCAGTCAGCTGACCAGGCCTTGGGTCATGGGCGTCGGAAGGGGGGGCTTTTGTTTCGGGCCAAAGCAGTTCTTTTGTGATCTTTAGGATTTTGAAAATTTGAGCAAAAAAGGTTGTTTTCTTAATTTCGACTGGGAAAAAACAAATTTCACCACCTTTGGCCCCCCTGGAAAAGTCCCCTAGTGCCCCCCCCCGGAAAAAATCCTTCCGACGCCCATGCCTTGGGTCAAGCAAGCTGTCAAAGAAAATCAGGATTTTTATTCGGGGCCCAACGCTGCTCACCTGAAACTAGATCCGTTTTGGCGTTCTATCCATCTCCGTTTTACCGGGCAGCTTTCCAAAAGTTTCTTCTAAAACAACTGGTTGCGTTTAAGCCACCAAGTGGCAATGTTACGCCTGAAACAAACCGTTGCGTACAACTGCAAACAAGGACATCAATTAAATCATTGCAAAGGTCTCGCTGAACGCTGCCAGGTGTTTGTGAGCTGCTCGCACATCAATGCAGCAAAGCTGCAGCTTTTTCTCCTTCCGCTCGAAATGCTTGCAAGCGTTGCCCGTTCAGCCTGGTTTCCACATGCGGTGCTATCGAGTCATCATCTTCATTCACTGGTAAAGCAGCGCGGATGGCACGAGCAGTTTGACTGATGGTTGCAGGACGTGATTTTTTACGCCTCGTTCGTTTAATTCCATTTCGTGTACGACGTTCGTTTTGTTACGATCTACGATTTCAGCCTTAATCGGTTTAACTCGGATTGGATGAGCGCAGAAATTGGCCACTGCGTTTCAGATCTTTGCGCTCGGTACTTGGCGCGCTGGGAACTTACAAACAACGCGATTGTTGTTTGGAAGAAATGCAAGTTTTTGAAATGCAAGGGCAATTGCAGAATACTGCGCAAGTTGTCGAAGGTCACTGAGCAAGATTACCCAGAAATTCTCTCCAACAAAGATGTAATATAATCCACAAACAAGCCTTTATAAAATAATTTCGTAGTTACTTTCCGTCCTTTGCGAGAAACGATTGAGCACTGCAGTTGTTAAGCGTTATTGGCATTATTGTGAAATACATTTTTGTAGGTGGCGCCGCTAGGATTTTCGTTGATCCCTGGCGGACCTTTCACGTGTCAGGAGTGTTGTTGCGCGAAGGTCTGTGCTCCGGTTGCTGATGGAACACATTGCAGCAAAGGCACGTGCACGCGACATCGTGAAATTTCTCTGCCATCAGCTCTTTTTGCGATGTTGCTCAATGTCACGCGGTGTGCAGCAGCTGGCATTCAGTGCGGACGTGCATTGTGTTGAATCACCGGAGATTACGCAGTTGCCGCGGCCGGCAAGTGCTGCGCGAAACAAGTTCGCAGCATTCCCGAACGTTTTTTTTTTTTCAACTTAAACGCCCGCCGGCCTCGCCCTGCGTTGCTGGCAAACGCCGGCAAGCTGTTTTTTTTTCGCACTCAACCTCACCTCGTCTTGCAACTTTGTTCCGTTCGTTCGTACAGGCCATCGCCTACTACGAGAAATCGTTGAGCAGCGGACAACAGGGAAGTAAGCTCAGACTTGAACTGGCCGAGTTTCTTCTTCGTCTCAAGCAATATCCGCGAGCAATGCGCGTGCTGCAAAAGGTTAGGTCTGCTGTTTGTCCTGCGTCTGTCTTACCGAAAACGCCATTTTGAGACAACCTGACCTTCGCCACAGTTCCTAGTTCCTTTCGTGTATCGCAGAAACAGTGTGGTTTGAATCGTGCTATTGTACTTCGTGATCAATCAAAGTAACTTGAAAATGTTGCTGCGGCATCGCAAACCCTTCTTAGCACATGTGCAAGACTTTTCGTTTCCGATAGTTTTTCTTTTCTTCAGCGAAATTTGGATTAAATGCGAGTTTGGTGCAATTGAGAAACATTTTCGTTTATTTCAAATCAGTAGTCAATTTTTTCGCGAACTTTTCGGTTTAATTTAAGCCGGTTTGAGTACAACTCTGACTTGGACTTTTGTAGCCGATGAGTTGGCCACAATTTTTGTGAATTTTTTTCGCTGAACCCGCGACAGTGCTCATCTTTGGGCGCGCAGTCACGTCGCGAATCAAGCGATGACGTCAAGCAAAGGCTGGCCTAGCGTTTCGCAACTGTATAGGCTGCGCCGCCTTCTCCGGCTGAAGCGTAATTGGCTTCTTCTTCAACTGACAAGTCTTGTCCTTAAATCTTTAACCCGTAAATCCTTATTTTAAAGGTCCGGCGGGTGCAGCGGCTTTCACCGCAAACGTCCCCGAAGCGCGGAAAAAAGAAATAACGGCCGAGCTGAGACGAACGCTAAACGCGAGACAGCGCATTAGAGGAATATCGTAACTTAATTAAAAGCCCCGGCCCGCGCTCTTGTGAAAAGACACCGACAGCGCGACGCGACGACCTTGTCCGTCAGCGCTCGTCTGCTGACCTTCTCTCTGTCGCTCGACGACGACGATATCCATTATATCTCTACCTCGGTCGACCTTTCGGCGGCTTGAACCCGCGCGACCCGGTTATTTTTATCCCAACCCTAGGCTGCGGTTAGCTACGTCGGCGCGAAACGCAGATGTCGGCTGAAGCGTGCGCTGGTGGCAGAGTCCTGCTGCGCGCGCGTCGTTTCCTCTTCCTGTGGATCGATTCGCTGCCGCGTTTGCCATCCGAAGCCTGCGCGCCCGCAGCATGTTGCCACTCGGCTCGCTGGCGAAACCCGTTTGCTGGTTCGATTCTTCATGTGGCCTGGTGTGCTTCAAAGCAGGCCGCGCTTTGTCTTGTGTCTTGCGATGGCCGCGAAACTAGATTTTAGAAAGGAAAATTTGCGTGGGAAGAGCAGTACGACCGATTTGCTGCTTGCTGGGTTCCAACAGGCGAAGTCGAAAGCTCGCGTGCCAACCAGCAGCAGGGCAATCGTGGAAACGTTCGAGCGCCAGCAGCGCAGGTGCTTCGGCCAAAATTCGTGCACGAAAGCACAGACTTACGCCGTCCGTGTGCGCGCGCAGGAACCCGACGACGAATCGGGCGAGAGCGAGCTGGAAGCGACGATGAACGAAACCCGCCGCCTCCTGCTGCTCGCCTCCCTCCACCGACAGACCGAGCAGCACGACGAGGAGCGATCGGCGCTGAACAACGCCAGGGAGACGCAGGTGAAAAGCCGCGAGGCGGCAATTTACATCGGCCGTCGCTTGTGCGGTGTGTACGCTGGCGCCGGGTCAGATTACGCGCATGCGCGAATGACGCGATTACATCGTTCTGAGCTCGGTCGAACAAAACTGCGTTGAATGCGATCGCGGCTTAAAATCAGCGCCAGACCGCGACGACACAGCAGCGGGGTGATTTTCTCTCCTGTGGTTTTTTTCTCGGCAACGTGTGTCACCAGTTAATTGCAGCAAGCTCCTCGTCCTCCACTTGCCCGAACCGATATAGACTGGGATTACTTTGCTACGAAAACCACAAATTTACTTGGCGCTCGGAGAAGAAAAGAAAATCGTCACGGGTTGCAGATTTTATATATACGCCGTGGTGATTGCCACATAACGCTATGCAGGACGAGAGCGTAAATATTTCAATTAAATGCGCTAATCATCAAAAAAAGACTGTTTTTTAAGCTTTGATAAGCGCAGTGACACATATGTACGTGTGGGTAAAATATGGAAGCAGTTCTTTTGTGATCTTTAATTACCACCTAGTCTCTTCTTGGCTTGCTGCAAGCAAAACTACAGTGGATACCGAAAAATTGACATACACCCAACTCAGTCTTTCCACACATGCCCACCTGGACTTCTTGACGCCTCAGCCCGTAAGCACGGCCAGCGGAACAGGTTGAAAGATGGAGTCGCCTTTTGTGGTTTCAGTTTCCTGGCCGCAACAAACGAAATCCACAGATCTTCAAACGCACGACCATCACTCGTCGTTCGCCCGACGCTTCGCGAACCGCGCGCGCTTCCTTATCGCAATCGTGTTTGCAGCACAGCTCGTCTCGCGCCAATCACCATCGTGCATATCTCCCGTTTGTCAAATTCAGGCGAGAGTGCTCAAGCGAGTGCAGATCGAGCGACCGGACGCGGCCGTCGAGCAAAAGCAGTTGGCCGCCGATATTTGCGGACTGCTGGCACGGCACGCGAAGGCCCGTGAGAACGACCTGCAGCTGGCGATCCGATACTTGAAGGAGGCGTTGATATACGCGGAAGAAGACAGCAAGGTGAGTGAACCAGGCAGAAGACGTTTGGAGATCACGCGCGTGGTTACCTTTAAAAATTAAATCGATCGTTTCCCAAAATTGATCTTGAAAAGCAAGTAGCATTTGGGATTTACAGCATTGAGTTAATGGCTGTAAACTGCAATACTAACTGTTGTTTTTGCAATTACTTCAATGATTTTTACGTTTGACATTTGGAAACCACTAAGGAAGAAACCCACAAGGCCTGTTGCTAGTCTGATTGTTTGTTCGCGTAGAAGCGTTAAATTTTGCTCGTTCGCCGATCGCACAACGTGCGTGACGTGCAGAGGAAATGACGTGCGCTGGCAAGGCTTCCTCCATCTTCGGTGAACTTCGCTCAGCGCGATGCTGTGAATGCTCCCGAGTAACTTCATCCCTTCTGCCTTCGCGTCCATTCGCCGGCGACACGTGCGCAGCAGCTTTGTCGTTTCATCAGCGAACGCTTATTCGTTGTGTTCACCTTGATGAGCGCTTATTTTGCAACCAGACCCAGCCCGCGCGCTGCCCCATCGCTCTTCCGTATGAGTCACGTCGCGCTGAAACTGATTTAAGCGCGCCAGTCAATCGAAATTGCTCAACGCCTGCTTGCGCGCGCAGCACCGCTTCCTTTTTACACACGTGCCGCTTGTCCTGGTACGTTCAGCAAGGGGTGACTTGGCGAGCGACTGTCTGCTACCCTTGCAGCCAATCTCCATGATTCGAAACGAGCACGCTTTTTTTCTTTTGTTTCGATAAATCGTCATTGTTCTGCTTACTGGCGTGCTTGTTGCCTTCGTGCGACATCGTATCATTGTTAACACGTTCGTGAAAGATGATTCAGCGCAGTCTGACCACCTATTCGTTTAATCACAATCAGCGTCGCCCCACCTATGCCGCAACGGTTTTTCCGGCCATCCCCGCTTTGTACGCATTTGACACTCACGGCGACCATTACACAAAATACATACGGCCCTGTTTCGTTTCTCATTTTGTCCCTGATCTTGAAAACATGTTTTTTCTTGCTGTCGCGTTTCTGACTTGATTTCGTATACCGCTGGTTTCCAAGAGAGGGGCGCTTTGCTCGAGAGCGATTGGTCGGTCAAGTGTTCACCTGCCAAACTTGGTGGCGCTCTTGTACGTTGCTCGAAGTTCGTGGCAGTTCATCGGTCGTCCGCAGTCCGTTGATCGCCTGGCAACGACTACACCTGTTTGTTTATTTATTTGCAATGACATAGCCTTGTGCTTGTTTTGTTTATTTGCAACGACACGACCCAATAGGTTTCATATAGGTTTTGGGTGAGTGGGTTAAGAAATGGCAGTGAATCTGGATGTCGTGAATGTTCACACCAGCTAAAAAAAACAAAAACACCCCAAAAAACGCATGAAACAGCAATTTACTGAAAACCAAAAGGATATTTATATCAGAATGTCAGGTAATGGGGGCCCAGTATTTACATTAACTTACCAGGGGGGCGGCTCGCCCCCTTTCCCCCGTCAGTTAGGTCACTGTAGACTAGAGCAGTTTTTTAAGGTGTTTTAGGCACCCGATTCGGGTCCCTCGAATTGAAAATCGGATCCCTAGAATCAGAGAAATTGAGTCCCTACAGGTCCATACCGGGTACCTAACATTTTTCTTGTAAGAACTCTTTGCCATTCTAACCAAGCAAGCTGTAACAATTGTAATTTGAAATCTATGATGTGAATAGTAAATGGCCGGACGTTACATAGCTTGGCTGTTTGTGTTGTTTGCCCGCAATTAAGAGGATAAAATCGATTTCGTAACGTGACTTGTTTGCTGTTTCAGCTTTGCAACGAAACTATCCATGATTTAGAAGCTCTTGAGTTTTTCTGTCGTTTATGGCTGTGACTGCGAACGACAATGGCGTGTTCTGCATTTTTGTGTACAAAACTTTGACCGTTGTGTTTGCGTTCTAAATGATGTAAACCATGTAATGCCTTTCTTAACCTATAGAACGGAAATGCAGTATTTTGAACTTTAGAGAACTCGTGTCTCATCAACTGAACCTAAGAGAAGTTTTACGTAAGGCTGGGACGTTTTTATCAACGGATGAAAACTTTTGATGGTCACTGGGCTCAACTTGTAACTACTTCTGGATCGAGGGCTGAACGTTAGATTTTGATAATTTTCAACTGTATGAGCAGAAGATGCGAATTCTCCGCTTGTTACTGATTGTATCGTTACAGATGCATAGGCTCCATTCCCATGCAGTGAGCTTGGAGCTTTTCACGCCGCATTAATTTGAAATCCCTGACACTGTGTTACAGGTGATGTTGGACCTCGCCAACCTGTTCCTGCAGTCGGGAGACCTGGATTCGTGTCAGCAATTTTGCATGCAAGCCTTGCGTGTTTCGCCAGACGGCAACGATCAAGCCAGCATGGTGCGTACGCACACACACGCGCGCGCGCAAACAAAACATTTGAAGAATTTGAAACATATAGCTATTTGGCCGAATAGCCATGGCTGCTTCGAGACTACTTACCGAAGCCGCGCTTCGCAGCTAATTATCTAAAGCGGAAATGTTTTCAGCGAGAAATGTCGCTTGTCCGACTGACCTTTCAGCAGGTGTTCAGCTGTTATTGCTGTTTTACCACGAAATGTTCATTTTTTGTCAAGATGTTGGCCGATGTGATGTTCAGCAAGAAGCAATACTCAGATGCAATCGTACATTACCAGAACTTGCTGGAAGGCAAACCCGACAATTACGAGGTGAGCAGTGTTGATAATAATTTGCTGGATGTCAAGCGTTGATGCTCGATGACACGTTGCTTCGCGACGCGTTCGAACCGTTTCTGGCTCCAAAGCGCACGATAAAGAATTATGTGGTCATGCGACGTTGCTGGTAGGAGCCCGGGGCCAGAAGAACAAACTTGGTAAATGAGACGTTTTTAGAAGTAAAGTATTGGTAAATTTAGCGTCGCTCTCATGCGTTTTAACCCGGTTTTACAAACTTGAGCAAAATTATTTGTGAGGAATATTGTTTTGCAAATTTTGCAGTCCGGTTTTTGCGTTGCTAGCGGCTTCCCTTTATCAAGTATGTCTACTACCCAAATCAGAATCGTCATACTGATGGCTGCCCGTTTGCTTCTGGGTGTATTGGCCACGACGTCATTTCTTGCGTCATCCTCTTGCAGGCCCTGGCGCGACTGATTGGTCTGCTTCGTCGTGGCGGTCAGCTGTACGAGGTCGCAAAGTTTCTGACGTCAGTCGAGCAAAAGGTCGGAGAAGGAAGGGCGGACATGGAAGCCGGCTTCCAATACTGCAAAGGATTGTACGAATGGTAAGCAACACCCTCCCCTCCGTCGGAATAAAACCCGACTTCTATTTCTATCAAGGGGCCTGTGCCGCGTACGTTTGCTCGTTCATCCGTAACCTTTTTTTTGTGTTTTTTATTCATTGCGTAAGAAAAACAACGTGCTCGTCTGGTCGCGGACGACAGTCGCGCGTGCGTTGAACCGCCTCACGCCAAACTCCCCCCCGGTGTCGCCCGACGAGGGCTGCGATCGAAGTAAATGCGAATTTTTTTGCTGCGCAGGTATTGCGGCAAAGCGCACGAAGCGCTGCAGCTTTTCAACCGGGCCCGTTGCGACGAGGAGTGGTCGGAGAAGGCGTTGGAGAACATGATCCGGATTTGCCTTAATCCGGACCAGCAGACGCTCGGGGGCGAGGTGTTCGGAAGCTTGAGCGAGAAGTAAGGGACGGCGAGCTGGTGTCCGTTCAAAATGTAGAGTCGTTTGCAAAGGTCGCATAAAAAAGCGCTTATGTTTTGCGCTCAAGCATGTTGCATATCATAAGCTTCGCACTCAACCGGGCGAAGAAGTCGGGTGATTTTTGCGCAGCCCAATTGTACATCAAAAGCGTTGTTTCGTCCGCGCCGCTGACGAACGTCATTCGACACTTGTGGAGCAAACAAATAAAGCCTATCGCGTTGCTATTAATATGCGGCAAACATGCAGAAATTGTCATCGTCCGCAAACCCATCCACTTGTCCGCGCGCGACGATGTCGCGGCGAGCGTCCCCGCTTGCTTTGATCGTCGCCGTTCGGCGATGTTCGACGCCGCTTCTCGAACCGTTGTTTTCTTCTTGTTCAGTGGTTCCGAGAAAGGCAACGAAACGGCGCTCACGACCGCCGAGCGACTGGTGAAAGAGTTCAAGTCGTCCGACCTCTTCAAAGTGCAAGTCCTCGAGAGCATGGTGCTGGTCTCGAGCAAGCACAAGCAGAGCGCCGAGAAGGCTCTCGGCACCTTCGTCGAAATATCCCAAAAAAAGGTGCGAAAGCAAAAAGCAGTTTTCGAAAAGTCGCTCCGCTCATCAAGCGCTCCGCGCGTTTTGCCCTAAAGAGTTCTTCGTGGTTTCGCCGCGTGGAAAACGGCGCCGTAAAAATAAATGCCGCGCTCGACCGAACCGTTCGGGTTCATTCTGGGTGCAACCCGATAAGACCTGAGTAATGAACGCTTGAAAGTTGAACGGCGTTCCATCTAGCTCTGGCTGCTCGAATTGGCCAGCTTCAGTGAACTCTTCCCCCCTTCTTGATGCCGTCCTGTGCGTCGTCGTTCAGAGAGAACTCACGTTTCCGGCCTTCTAACGACGGCTGTCGAGCGGTAGACTGTGACTGGTTTATCGATCGCCTTATGCGTAACAACCATCAAAAGCTTTCGGGTCTGCAAAACCCGTTGTTTATGTACTTCGTCGTATCACCGCCGGCATCGCGCGTTAAGACTGAGCCGAAATGTACTACCGCGTGTCTGAGGGCAACGGAGCATGCAGAAGCGACGCTTTTTGCACAAGAAGAAACAGATGCGCGCTCGCGGTGGGTTGTGTCGCCATTAACGCTGTTCGGTTCTGTCGCTGAGTAAGTGCACCGTGTTCATTTTTTAAAAGTGCGATTCTTATTTCTCGCCACAGAAAGACTACGTTCCCGCTTTACTCGGCATGGCCATCGCATATCAGATACTGAAGCAGACGCCGCGCGCTCGGAACCAATTGAAACGGGTGTCCAAGGTGAGTTTGCCGATTGGTTGGTGATGCCACTCCCCCTACTCCAATCGTTTTCCAATACACGGTTTGAATCGGTGGGGAGGAGCCCGAAAGAGGCAATTGAAATTTGAACCGGCTTCACGCGTCTGTCTGAACACCTCCATTGCCCCCCGTGCCTCGCAATATTACGCTTCATCAGCCATCGCCATCAACAGCTTTCCGATTCGGGAGAACGTTTTCCTGCAATTGTCGCCCGCGCCGTGGCTGTCCTTTCGTTGCTATTTATCGTTAGAATTTAGGCCAGGGCTTGTTTTGCATAAAATCTCTTTTTATTTCGATAAGATTTCAGGACTGAGAATGCTTAGCGCCTTGGAGTTACGTGGAAAAATACGTGAACTCGACAACCTATTGAAAAAAATCACTGGTGGATTCGACTGTGTTGCCTTGTTGGAGACTAATTACGGTACTTGAGCAAAGACGTGCGCAAGTTTAATCATCGCAACGTCATGAAAGCAGAGCCCGGTCGACTTCGAAAGCTTTCAGCAAGCCTGTAGCATTTAATTGCTTCCTAAGGAATAATTGCTTTTCCGAAGTCGCGTGATTGGCGAATTCGGGTTTTGAGTTAGTTGCGTGGATGACGTAAAAATGTAAAAGTCTCGAGACGAACGAAATGGTTTTGCGTTCCAGTTTTGACCTTTTTCTGCGCAGACAAAGTAGACTGTTCGTGATCGTCATTTCAACAGCATCAACTCGGGCAGTCGGGGCATAACGAGTGCTTCGGCAGGCGAACAGAAGCGCCAAAGAATAAGCTTAAAATAGCACACCTTCCCTTGACCTGAGAGCCGAGCTTCACTCACCAAGGTGTATTTTGGGACGCAACCGACGTGAACAATAACGTGTCTGTGTGGCTGCGGCCCGCACAGCCATGCTGTGCTTTTATTCGAACACCTTGCGTGGAAAGAATGCGTCTAGCGATTTGCAATTGTCTGGTATTATGCGAAATTTTTACTTCGACAAAACGTGTACGAGTAGATAATGTTCGTCGCTTTGTTGGGCCCATGCTTGCTTATGCGAATATCTGGTTTTCCAGGTGTATAAGGTAAGCGATGGCGGCGAATAGCAAATTAAAATTCATAACATTAAGAACTGGCACTCCCTTCTCAGCGGGCGAAATGCTGTATATGCTCCGCTAAGATCACAGTGCCTGATTCTTGGCTGTGGACAGGATTCCTTTCGATAGACAGCAGTAAAATAGAATATGGTAACATACGGGAAGTTGCACTTGTTCTTATTTCCGTTGAAAAAATTGCTGTCTGAGTTACTGTCTAATCCTTGTTGTGTCCTAAACCGGCGTAGTTTCCCTCCTGGGCTGGCTATTCCCGTGTGGCTGACGCTTCGTCGATAGAAACAGAAACGTTATGGATTTCGATGTCCGTGCCATGCATAAAAAGCCGCTGCTGGTGACTGATAACGCTCATTAGCGCTTAATGAGCGATCGATAACCCGCGGTGCAGTCGACAGCCGTTACCGTCGCATGGACCCGGCTAAAGCCCTGCGTTAACAGTTGTCCGCTTCTGAAACACGTGCATCGGATGAAAGGTTTCATGCAAACCCAGCAGGACTCCGTCGCAACCGGACCTTGCATTACGCGAGGTCCTGTGACCGCACATGATCGATATTTGCGAGTGCGCGCGCGAGAAGGCTTGGGCTTCGGTTAAACGATGTAACCCTGCGCGGTCAGACAGCGGCAAAGGCGTAGTTGCGTCGTCGTTGTGGTCAGTTTCTTTGGGAAGAACGACATTGTTGCCTGCATGAAAAGAAACACCCCTGTCGTTAAAACTAGCACCCTCGGCGAACGTTCGGTCGCGTGTTATTTTGTTCGACGACCGCAGGTGCGCTTGCAAGCAAGCCTCAGCCTGGGACATGTCGACTTGTCGCCGTCTTTTGCGCTCAAATACGAACAGACAACAATGACTCCGGATTTGGATCTCCAGCCGTCCGCAGGTGATGCGGTCTTTTGTGGTGTCATGTCACACGGAGTACGAGGCTACGCGGTTTGTTGCCGTCGCGCATCAAATACCTTGTTGACCGGCGTTGATCGGGTATCTTGCACCGACCTGCCGTTCGTATTTCGATTAAATCGTTCGCAAGTGACGACGCATCGAGCGAGCGCCGTGCCGGCAAATGCTGCTGCCGCGATTTGCGCGCAACGAGCCAAATCGATTGATCCCGCTTCGCTTTGGCATCGATTTTCCGTCAAGGCCCATTTTTGCCGGCCGTCGCGAGCTTTCCGGCGCGCTCTGGCATTTCGCGTTTCTCGTCGCGAAGCGTGTAATGAATATTGGCGGGAGAATCGGGGCCGAGCGTTTAGTAGGGTCATTCGAAAGCAATCAAAGTGCAAGAACCCAAAAGAAAAAAGATTTGCCACAGCCGCTATCATATCTCATATCGCCTTTGCAGCTGTTCTGTATCAGCTCCAAGCCGCTTAAAGTGTTAAGGTCATTTAAATTTGGACAGTTGTTATGCGTCACTAGCGCCACTGAACGTGGGAGCACTTTTCAAATCGACCGTTTGGATCCGAAAGAAACAATGTAAGACAAAATTTCTTTGCAACTGCGCGAAGCACTTGTTTGTGTCAGGACAAGGCAAACATCCAAAAACTCATCGCGCTCTGGACTTTTTTCGCGTACGACGGCAGCGCGATATTTCGCCGTGGCTCGCTCCAAACCCTGTGACCCGACTGGTTCGAGTTCGCGGCTGCGCGCGTGAGGTAAACAGGATTTGCGCTCCCCTGTCAGCCAGGTTCACTGAACGACCAGTGCGCTACGTGCACAGAGACAAGCATCTGCTTTCCTAGCCTTTGTTATTTGGCGGCGGCTGGGTTCTGTTTTGCATACTGGAAACCCTGCAGGCATTTTTCGGATATTTTGTTTTGGCTTGTTTTTTTGGCAACATCTTTGTGTGGCTGCAGTAAGGCCTCAGTACGAAAACGTATGGGTAGCTATCTAAGTGGCCAACAATGCGAACAGTTGATTACATGAACACTTTTCTGGTGATTATTGATAATGAGGTTGAACCTGGCGGCTTGAAAATCGAACTGTCTTACCACCTTTCGCCGTTATTTCCTAGGGTCTTATCGTTGATGAAAATGTCGATTCTAGCGCATGTCCCCTGATATGCGTTTATGGTGCTCGCCACCACGACGGTTTTTGAAATAAAAAAGTTTTCTATTTTAGCAAGACTGCCCAGCCATGCGGCCCACGGGGTTGTTCAAAGTGCCCCGCGATGTAATAAGTTCGAAAGCAGACTTTTTACATTTTTAGCATTTTTTTATAGGCTCAAGTATATTTGCCATCAAAATTATACCTGTTGTTTCTGTTATGGACCTACCACCCAAAAACTTGTATAACAAACGCTTCGAAAATATGTCAATTTTTTAGATTTGGTTTACATCCATACAAGCTGGCAACACTGCGTGCAAC
>JGI24158J21664_10003126_pt1 | contig 20577 bp, 19 predicted proteins | sample Ectturendosymbi3_FD_21664 | JGI IMG/M metagenome (IMG submission 21664) | reverse complement strand
CACTTATGCGGGAGTGAAAACTAGTACTACAACATCTCAACACTGTGTCACAAAGAAAATAAACTTTCGCAGTGATTCCATCCTTTTACCCTCGGGGAGTTTAACAACAATGGTGGGATCCACGTAAAAATACGTGATATGCGACATGAATTCGGTTGAGCAAGTACCAGCTTTTTGCCCTGAATCAACGACAAAACCAGGGCTTCCACTGCTGCAAAAACAAAAGCCTTTTGTCTTAACCAAGCTGATCTCGGGCATGCTACAATGGACATTGTTTCATCTTGCCATGAACTACATCGCGAAGCAAAGCTGTCCAACTTCACTACTATCATAGCTTCAACAACAATTGGCGCAAGAGCTTTCAAGTTTGATTCTTGTACGACATAGGACTGCTCTATAAAAAGAACAGGTGATCGTTTAAAATCGGTTGAGAACGTGATCACGCGTGGCACGTGTGGTGGAAGTATTAAGAACAAACGAGGAAAAATATATTGGGAAACAATAACTGGACAGCAAGACTATAACAACAAATTGCAGCAGACAAAGGAGCTTACAACAATGAACAGAATAAATAGAAAAAATAATTGTGAATCATTAAGCTTGCGAAGATGCTCAGAATAACAAAACAGATACACAGTCACAGCACGTTGCATTTAACGGCAATGAGTCTCACAGCTTCTCTCCGCAAAAAAAATAGTTTAACAAAACCAGAAACAAAATAATGAGCTACCTGCCGGCTCGAAGGACGTTTGCGCTTTTTGGTCGCGTTCTCCGTTTCAGAAAATTTATAGAAATCTTTACCAAGCACTGCTGCCACTCGCTGCCTGTCGGGCGCAGGAAAGTGCTTCTCGATTAAATTCTCAAGGACGTTCCTGAACATGAAAACCAGTTTGCAGTTCGCCAAATGCTGGGAATGATTTTCACAGTTACGGTCGACCAGACGTGAAACGCTCACGGACAGTTTACCCGCATGTGGTGCGCAGCTGGTCAGCACCGTAGTGACACCTCACAGTCAGCAAAAGCTAATAGACAATAAAAGCCAATGACTGAGTAACAGAATAAGAAAATAACAGATAGTCGACGATGCCCAGCCAGGCATGCTTAGGCCTAATATTGTGCAGATAGTCAAGCGACAAACTAGTTTAATGTTACGAATAAACGTCAAACAGCATACGGAACTGATCGGCACCCTTTCCAGGTCGCTCAGCAATTTAGCCGGCGTGACAGAAACAAAATGTCGAGACGTTACTGTACCGCGCAAGCTCAAGCCGACGCGGGGAAGATCTTTTCAAAACTCGCAACACCGCGCTGCACCTACTTTGCAGTGGAAACAAAGTCGTCCAGTTCTCCGCCGCACTTTTCCAGCTCATTCACAGTGCCCGCCTCGCCGGTCGACTGCAGGCCAATCACGACGCACTTGCCATGCTTCGCTGCTTCACGACAAAGCGTTACCGTGTGAGCGACCTGCAACATACGGAATAGTGCGTGTCAGGTCAATCAGGATACAATACTGAGAATGTGCTTCAGCACCTGACACGAGCGGCTTTGAGCTTTTAATCATGCAGAGATGCCGCAAATGCTACTTAGCAATGCGTGGATCACTTGACGACGTACTTTAATTCAACTTAGTTCAGGTTTATCAAGTGACAAGCGCAATTTTTACCCGCGGCATTACAGCAGTTGTCAGGAAAACTAAGAGCACCGGGTTTAACACTTGTTTTCAAAGACAAACAATGCTTCGGAGTAATGTATATGAAATCGCGTAGAACTACCACACAACTGTTTCAATGATTCGCTACACAAGCAGAGATGATACACTTCCTCCCTCGCTGTGAGTAAAACTCAAAACACACCTTTGCGGAAATGCACAGGTATTTGAAAAACCTTTGATGTGCCGACCAGAACTGCGCCCACATCGACTTCTTCATGTGAAACTCGGCCTCAATCATGGCGGCCGCTGCTTGGAAAGCCTCGCGAGCTGTTACCCACTGAACAGCATGAACAGGATGTTACAAACCGCCGAAAGGCGCCTTATATTACGTTGTTCAACGGAAGCAGCTTTAAACGAACGACATCAGCGGCTGGTTAATCTACCGGTACTTTCTCCACAAACACCAGCCCTGAGAGCACTGTTTGGTGAAACTCGAAATGAAATCTGAGTAACAATATTCATAGTACAAAAAACGTAACTAAAAACATGTAAGGCTTTAGTAGCCACGATTTTACAAGAATAAAATGCAACACACAAAAGGTACACATTAATTAAAACTGTTAAACAGTTTCTGCCTCGCAAACGTAACCACTGATGCTGGGGTTCCTTAAAAACTATGCAAACCCGTGTGTTGAAAATTTAGCTGTAAAGCCACAATGTCAAAACAAGTACGGTGAACAAATGCACTTGCTTTCTGTTTCGCTTAACAACGCTAATTTAACCTACATTTACTTTGATGTGGGATTTTTGGCTTCCAAGATCGTATGACAAATACTTGAAAGCCTATCGAGCAGCGGTCAAGGGTAGCATCACTGACTTTTTAAACAAAGTACGGCAAAGCTTCGGAGTCCGATTGATGCATGCAGAAACGAACAAAGCAAACAAATGCACGATCACCACTTCTAGAACATCCTCGCAACCTTTCGTCAACAACAGTGTTAAAAATGTAATGTTGAGCTGTATAAGGTAAAACCAACAATAGTCTTGCAATCCACATGGATGTAACGCTGCTGTTAAATAAAAAATAATCCAGCAGGAGCAAAGTGTGAGCAATAAAAGATTGAAAAATGAGCACAGGTGCAAATCCAGGAGTAATATGTTACCAGTTTGACAGCTTTGTTGTACATTTGCACGAAGGATGAACCTAGCGGGACCTCTTCTATTCTGAACGACACTCCGTAAAAGCTTAACTGGCGAGCGATGTAACTACCGCGTCGCTTCATGTCCATAGCAACGAGTTCCATCGCGCCCACACCCCTTTTTTCCACTGCCTGCAAAATACGAACGTCTGTCAAAGAACGCAAGAACCCGATGAGAGATTCGACGTGCACACAAGTTTTACCATACGAACTAGGGCTGTGCAGCCGAAGCCGGAGCCCAAGCAATTTTGGATGGCTGGAGTCGGAGCCAAAAATTGGAGCCCGAGCCTGAAATTTTTTAGATGGTGGAGCCAGAGCCTGAAATTTGAGTACCGGCTCCACAGCCCTGATGCGAACGAAGTTAAAACGGTACAGGCGTTGCTGCCTCAGACGAACGGTCTGATTGCGCATGACAGCAACCACAGAAAGCTGAGGGTTTTTTACAACCTTTGGCGACGTCGTTCGAAGGAGGAAGTGATTGCAGCTGCGTTTAGCAACACATGCAGTGCGAACCTTCTAAAACAGACAGTGGAACTATGCATAGCAAATCCAGGAAGCACAGAGGGAACCGTTGGATTTCACATCGCAACGGTGCAGTTGAAGATGCGAGCTTACTTTCAACACGACAAAAGAATATGAAGACTTTTTTTCAAATAATTTCATGGCAATGTTCGACCAGCTGTAACTGATATACTGACCTGAATAAAGTCTGCGAAATCCGGAAAAGCAGTCCCTGGGCCCGAAAGACCCAGCCTGGACATGTAGGCCATGTTCCTCGGCTCCGTCGCACCAGTCGCACTGGCGTAAACGACCCTGGAATTTTATTCAACAAAGTCATTAATGCGATTACCACCAGTTGCTCATGCTGCTAGGCCGTAGTACACTTCGTGAAAGGGCAAATATTTGCGACGTAGGAAAGTTTCCGAAACATCACTATCACGCTTACCTTGCTTTCGGCAGCTGATTCTGCAGCAGCAACACAGTGGCACCCGTTTTCGTTGATTTCCCGCTTCCCGACGGCAGAAGGTTTTTTGCTTTGTGGCATTCGTCGAAGATTATCTGCGTCAAACAAGCTGACAACACACTTCGACAATCCTTTATTATAGCTCGCATTGGCAGCAGGATGAATTCCATTAGTTTTCTGTTTTTCAATTCCAACTAGCACAAAGCACTGTCTTGCGCTAACACGAACGAAAAAAGGTTGCTCAGGAGTCCGACGCAAAGAGATAGTACTTCTCAAAGAATAGACAGGTGCCATTAATTCTACGCTGGTTTGTCAGCAGTTGTTTGAAGCGCAATTTGTGAGTCGTGGTACGCTTATTGGTAAAAAAAACGATGCTTTTCAATTTCCAAAGTTATACAGATTAATCCGGGCGTTATTTCTTCACGACCAATAAAGAGAACACTATCATTTAAGTTAGCTATGTCCAACCCGCGGCCCTGTCGCAGGTTTTGTGGGGCCCAGGTTAGGTTTTCGCTGTAGTAAAGCTATCCCATATACTGACAACTTGTCCTTATTTTGATAATCTTGAATTTAACATTTATGTTGCAGGTGGTATTCAGTACCACTTTATCGCGTCTGTTACCATTGCAGCTAGGATTCGGATTTTCGAACGCTTCCAGTACATTAGCTTAAGCTAAATTTAGTTTGCTAAGATCAAAGTAAGCCATTCAATGGGCGGCCCTCGGCCCCTCATTAACATGTCATTCAATGTGCGGCCCTGGTTAAGATAGTGCCATAATTTTTGGCTCAGTAAGCCATTTGGGTTGGACATAGCTGGCCTGGTCTATCTGACTTGATGGGGAGAGTTTGTGGAGAAGCCTCGAAAAAGGGTCGCCTTGCAATTTACCGAAAGAGCTTTCAAAATATAAGACCTACCGGGCCGTCAAAGTCATCGCCGCACCAGTGCAGCAGCTGCTTCAGCCGAGTGTGATACTTTGCCTGGGAATCGTGGCTCTCACCGATCAGCGAAGAGTACGTCGCGAAAATCACGCCTTTTTTTACGGCGCCGTTGTTACGAGCAGTGATCTTCCCGTATTTGAACTGGCAACAAAGTATTTGTCCGGTTAACACAAGTTCTCTCATCCCACCGAGTGTGGTTGGTTACAAGCGAAAAACTGCGATAAAGCGCAAAGTCCATAGACGTCGAGAAGCTGTGTGCAAGCAAACCAGAGTAGGACCAGACGGCCCTAGGTCTGGGTGATTACCCGCGCATTGTCTAGGACGCTGCTACCAAGACTTACATCCATACGTATCGAAGAAGGTATTATGGGTAATTTACAAAAATTGAAGGGCATAAGAAAGCTTATTATACACCACAAAATTAAAAAATGCCGTGGGTACTAACAATTTTTTAAAATCAAAACAGGATTACATCAAACTAGGGTGTGAGAGGAGAATCTTAAGAATCTTTATATCTTCTTTTAAAATACCTTCTTCCAAAACAATCACGATGAAATCTGACTTCACGCATGCCAACACCAAACCACTCGTGCCTAAGCGAACGAAACAAGAACTCGGTTGAGGTTTTCAACCTTTAACCCTCAAACCTGGTGAAATGTCGCATTACCAGGACAAGCAAAAGAGTATCGAACATAATTGCCCCTCAAAAACTCTCGATAGCAAAACAGCTTTCAGGACAACTGCAGGGTTCTTACGCAATTTTGAATATTAAATTTTCAGACGTTTTCCTGACCTAACATTTTCGTATGACCTACCCACGTCAAATACAGGCGCTGTGGTATTTAACACGACATAAGTAAAATTATACCAATCTTGAATAAAATATTATGAAAATGTATGTCAAAAGATCAAGTCTGGAAGTCTGGAAACTTATTTTCTTTTTCCATACTGCAGATCAAAAAATTTCTTTCCAGACTTTTCCACACTAGAAAATGACAAAAAAATGTCGATACTTTAAGACTGCGTAGGAACCGTGCAATTGTATTACCAACGATTATCCGTAACAGGTTACAAAAGTGTTTCTATTTAAAAGGGAAGGGAATTTTTTACAAATGATCTCGAGGTATACATGTTGCTACGCATGATCTGACCTACAAAAACGAGTCACGACAAGACCACAGAACTTGATTAAGTAAGATCAGCATCGCAAAATCAGAACAAACTGACCTTGTTCAGAGCATAGACCTTAATCCCTTTAGCGCCAATGTCACGCAGATCCCTTTCAGCGTCGTATTTCAGGTCGTTGGAGACACTGAACCTGCATGAGACATTAAAAAAACGAATTTTTTACGGCGCAAGCAGGAAAACGATTGCGATACGATACTAACATATTAACATTTCGGATCGTGCAATGCAGATATACTGCGAACACGCCCGCAGCGGCTGGATTAGCAATTTCCAGCTTATTTCCACCAATGTAAATTTGCTAATTTCCGCTTAGCTCAGCTGCGTTCAATATCTAAAAATGCTCGCGTAGCGAAGCAAAAATACTTGTTCAAAAGGTGTTTTAAAAATACAATCCGTGATTCTCAATTTAATTTAATCAAACGAAAACTTTCTGTTGTTTTAACAAATATGTTGCATTGTTGCAATTATCACGCTGTCTGAGAAATCTACGTCAGTAGTTCTTGACTGAAAACCTACACCTACCGGTCAATAGTTACAGGCCAACAAGGAAAACTGCCCGAACCTTTAACTTAACCCAAGCTTTTATAAAGGTAGTGCCTTAACATCACAACTGTTTAAATAAAAGCATTCCTTCAACTGAAAGCATGTGCAAAAATTTACGAATACAACACTTAGGGTTGCGACAATGTAAACGCAACGATTTGAACATTGCCGTATTAAACCAGTTTCGTGTCACTACAAAGGTTTTGCGCATGAACACCTTCACCACTTACTAAATATCTTGTGAAAGTAAACGTCTGTCGACGAGGCACAACAAGGCGAGAAACCGGTTAACACAACACTACTTCCCTATCTACTCATAACCTGCTTTTTTTCAGACCAAAATGTTTTTGAAATCACCGAAAAAATTTCGTCATTTCGGTCAGAATGTCTCAAAATATAGACTAATGAACACTGTTACGGCGAGTTTTAATACAAGTGTGAGACAAATGACCGAAATGTTTCAATGACCAATTTGTCTCAGCAAAAATTACCGCAATGTCTCAGCGAAAAAACACCCAGCTCATAACACACATGTGACTGAAACTCTACCGATTGTAGCATGGAATGAGATTATGTCGGGCATGCAAAAAAGTCAGCCATAACGGACTGAGAAGTACGTAGCGTTAGCGTATTCCAGTTACCACACTTTTGCCGAAAAAAACACTGTACTTGATGGACAGGTTTACGTAGTAACACGGTAGACAGATACGAATAGAAAGACTTCTTAAATCTGCTGAGCAAGACAGTTATGCTAAAAACTTTTGAGATTAAAACACAAACATACTGAGACCAGAAAATCTAAAAGTTGTCGGTATAGCTTGACTGCAAACCTCAGCAGGCAAAGGCATTGTCAGCGCCCAGCGGTGTTATAACACTCCAGGAGAGATAAGAATGACCGGAGTGAAGAGCATAATTTCAGACTGAGCTTAACGACTAAGTGTCTACTTTCAGTCAGTAGGTGAAGCGTCAAACTGCAACGCGATGCTGCAGCAAGCAGCAAGTCACTAACCACAAAGCTCTTTTCCTGCCAGCTAAGTAGTTTTCGTAAATAATTCCGGCAATTGTTCGTCCTTTACCAACTCCTGCGCCATCGCCTGCAAAAAATGATTAGATTTTTGCAATGGTTGCTGCTGATAAGCGCATTTTAACAACTACTGCAGCAACTTATCCTGAAACAAACGCAGTTCAAGCAAGATGAAGAAAAGCACAAGATTTTTGCTTCGAAACCCAAATTGCCCATCTATCAAATTTACGTGCAGACAACCACCAAGTCGACTACTGCACATATTAATGAAACACACTGCAGGATACCTATGAAGAAGCCAGCTCTAACACCATTCGGATAGAACGTGGAGTGCTTCTGGCAGGCATACACAATCGATTCGAGTTGAAGTGCCGACAACGAGCCGAAGTCTATCGTATCCTGAGGAATGGATAGACGGTAGCGAATATCAGGAGGCGCAATGCTGGCGAGAGAGCTCGACTCTACCACACTATCGGGATGTGGCAATCCAATGTTCACTGAAAAGTATTTACAAACGGCTGTTTATCTCGTCCATCCGAAAGTACCTGAATATGCACAGAAGAAGCGTTTTGCTTTCGCTAGGAACAAGCATGAAGGCGATGGAAAACCTCGACGCATGTTGCACACGTCTTACGCTCGTGCCACAACATCAGCGGGTACAAAATAAACTGCCAAGGAAGCGCACGACTATTAACAACCATATTTTCAGCACAGGTAATTTCGCACGCAGCGCCGATGTTTGCGCATGCACAAGCAAATTCCTCATTTCCTCACAAATACACCCTCAGCTGCCAAGTGTGTACTTACATTTGCTTGGCACGTATTCGGCGTAAGTTTGGACCTGCTGCATTTCACATTCCTCTTCTTTTTCCTCATCTTCGACTAAATCTTTTCCTGGTGTGTCACGCACCTGAAAATACAAGAAACATCGAGGTCGAATATTCTACATGCGAAGGTAGAGGAAAACGAAGTTTCCTACTGTACCTACCTTACAAATTACTGGTGAAGACACGGCTCTAAGGAATTCTTTTGGGTTGTTCGATTTCTCTGCAAAAAAAGCAAACAAATTAAGGCAAACAATATTTACTGCAACACATTAACGTCGTATAAAAGCTCGACGACCTGCACAGCTGTGTTGTGGTGCACTCACCTGGCTGCTTCCTTTCCCCAACAACTGCTTTCACTGTTTTTTTTTCAAACGATGAAGTATTTGGAGAGTGTACGCGCTGCGAAAATAACAATAAGATAAACCGGGCAGTGAGGAAATGGTTGATTGTGGGACGCGGATTACATTTTTTTAAACGGCGTGTAAAGTCGAAAAAATTTAGATATATCACGGCGTTCTACGTATATTGTTTTCGTCGTGAAATAAAATCGACCGAGGGCAATATTTGCTCAAAGTGGTCTGCTGATCGCAACTTACCACCTGGACGTAAACCGAAAACTGTGGCAATACGCACAACGACAACTGAGAAAATAACAATGTATGTATGGTTCGTGCTCAAAGACATAGGGTGTTGCGAAATAGATTCAGCTGAAACTACGGTCACAATTCACTTTCAGTTAGGTGTTAAAGTTGTGTTAATAATGAACATAGACACGATAACTTAGGTACGTGAACACCAAACGTTGCATAATGTAATACAACAAAACATATTTGCATCGCAAAAATTGGTAAATAAGTCACTTATTGCTGCATGATTTGTTGCTGACTACTCCGGCGCCAACTCGTATTGCGACGTCACTTCCTCCAACATTAAAGGCAGTATCAATGTTGAACCCAAAGGGATTTTCTTACACTGCTTTTGATCTTGACAAAAAAGGTGCGAGACATATTTAAATATGGTAGAGATTGATCTACTAATTTTTCACTAGGCATCAATAGTCTCGGAAAGGGTATTTGTGGAAGTTATCAACTTTCGGTGAAAAACTGATTTCGGTTTATAACAAATTGGAGTGTGAAATAGGTCCTGTTTTTAAAGCGTGTTTAGTTTAAAATTTCACACCAACGAAGTGCTAGCCTGCTCCTAAAATTCTACGAGTTGTTTAAGCAGCAGCATCACACTCTTATTGAGAGGAAGGTGCGTGGTCAACGTTGTATAACGCTACACGAAATCACAACTTGTGTTAAGAAACGCTACCTCACACGAAGCAATGATTGCCAATTCGTGAGACCAGATATTTCTTTCTAATGATGATATGCGCAAATTCCCAATGCTCATGCACCATCCAACTAAGTTACTAGTCGATTATCACAGCCATGTTGCTCAGAAATTAAGATTTTGTTGTTGATGAGCGCTGACAATGCGGATTGATCAAATGTCATTACAAACGCCTTTGCAAACACATGAAGTCAATATACACCCACAAATACCTTGTGCAAAAAACTTGAGGCAATAACGTGAGCCGACGCTCTAAACGTCTTATCTTTACTTTCATTGCATGCAACAGGAGCAGCGTCTGGGAGGACTATTGAGAAAGGAGAACTGGGAGGAGTGTCAAAATCAGGATCTCGCACCACCGAATTCACAAACAAACTACCCAAGTTGAGATTGCTTGAAGGAGACTGTCTTTCTGCAACAGGTTGCTTCGGCAGCACAACCACAGGCCGCACAATGTTTGTTTCATTTTTAGACGTAAGTCCCGCGGCTGGGGTTGCAGATTCTGAAATAACTGGAACACTAACCGACTTCTTCAAGATCACAACTGGCAGTTTGTTACTATTCGCACTAACGTTGTTTGTTCTACACACATTACGTGCTATTGCAGGTTCTTCTGATAACGTGGACCTAGGAAGAAACACAGTTTTGTCTCCCAGGACAACTTTATGCACTTTAGGCACGTTTGCAGCTGACGAGTTGAAGGTTTGATGAAGTCCGTTCTGGTGTGAAGTAGAAACTACAATTTTCTGCGGAGCGGTAAGAACATTTGTCTTGTTGTTTTCAGAAATACTGTTTTCTATAGTCTTCGATACGTTGGTTGCAACTGCTTGCACAACATCTGCTTTTCCCAATTTATTGATTTTGATGATTGATCCTACACAAAAAGAACTTTAATATTACAATTGACCATATTATATTGGCAGCATGAAGAAATACAGAAAAGAAAGTACACTAAAGGCACAGAGAAACTTTCTATTTCATTTCTTTAATAGTTTGCTTGAAATCAGCAAAGTTTCTTTATCTGTCAAATCTGTGTCCAAGATCAAACCTGAATAAAACTTTCATTTCTGAAAGTCTGTGAATATCTTACAGCCTAATGTGCACTTCGAAGAGTTGATTTCTTAAAAAATATACTTCTGTGCCGATTTCAGCCAGACGTCTAAACGTAGTAAACTGCCATTGCAAACAAATATTCATACTTGGCATGGAATAATCTCAGTACATTGCACAAATCAATAGCCAATCAACCACCAATGATAGTTTAGAACAGGAGTCGGCAACCTTTTGCTGACTGTGTGCGGACTTAAGATTTCAAATCATTCAGTGTGTCTCAAAAACATACGTATTTTTATACAAGTCAAGGTCAATATACATTCTGTGTGAATCATAATAAAAAACTAATATGTACAACTTTTTGTGTTTTTGAGTGCCACTGAAAATTGCTTGGTGTGCCAAATGTGGCACGCGTGCCGTAGGTTGCCGGCCCCTGGTTTAGAAGAATATTTTATGGGCCATGCATTGGTCACTACCATTTGTTTAAGCTAAAAAATCACATAACCAAGATATGCTCATTTTTCATGGTTTGTCCGTGCATTTACAAAATATTTCCTGCTCTATTCACATTTTTGTAAGTGTATTTGTAAGGGTATTGTTCTTTTGCAACAAAATAATGGTTCACACAGTCAATAGATCATACAGCATTGCATAGAACATAGGCTAATGCAAAGCTATAACATAATTTAAAAGCAAAGTTCTACGCTAGCAATGAACATTTACTGATTCCTTTGTCACAAAATATTGGTGAAAGACCATGAGGTCATCTAGTCTACCAACCCTGCAATACAACTTTCACTACTATCATTAGTAGTCATGTGAAAAGAAAAGACAAGATGATAAAAAATCAAAGATACATGATATTTACAGATGAGTGTATGCCTATGTACACATAGTTATCATGATAAGATATTTAATTTCACAAGTGGAGGGAACAAATACTGAAAATAATGTACATTTGTTTGACAATGTAAATGATTACAGGGTAAAAAAACAATCAGTTGGAAAAAGATCAAATGGCAGACAGATAAAGAAAATTAACCTCCATTATAAAGGGAAGCTTCATAGTGTCTGTTAAGCATAAAATATATAGTAAAACAACGAAAAAGGTCACATGATACAAATAAAAAAGAATGGATAACAGAAGATGAGTTAAACAAATACCATTTGTTACTTTGCATCAGCAAGCCCAGAGCCAGAGGGAGGTAATTTTTGTACAGATGTTTGAAATCAAAGTGAGATATAAAGGTATTTCTGACCGTACCTTGGGTCCAATGAATTGAGGGAGCATTGCCCTTGGGAAGAGTTTACCCTGGGTAAGAAGAAAATTTTTGAAGTCATAAGTCTGGTGGGGTATTTATGAACTGTCTGAATAGCTTTGAAATACTGGTTAAAATGTGATGAAAGTTGATTGTTTTCATAAGAGTGCATAAACTTACCGGCGGACATTTTAAGTAAATGGCTTTGTACGTACGTTTCATCCAATTGGCTTTGTTGGATGTTTTCAGAAATTTCACAGCTTTGATTTGTAGATTCACAAGAGGTTGAAAATTATGAGTTATTAATACAGTACAAGGACCTAGGAGTTAAGTCATTTTTGCTTAAATCAAAAATAACTTGCGCAAAAGTATTTCAAATCTAAAATGTTTGACGTAGATTCAAATTGGTCATAAGCTAGCTGTATGTGAAGTTGTGAAGTTTTAACAAGGAAAAAAAGGTCTGTGCAAAAACATTTGATAATAACCTTCAACAAAATTTTTACAGGTTTTCCCATGTTTAAGAGATGCAATTCTTGGATTCCCCTATAAAAACAAGTAATAGAATAGCTTCAACAGGTTATGAAGATTTGGTCAAAGTTGTCCAGAACCACTACCTTTGGATTAATGCACTTTCTGTTTACAATTTAAATGTAGCTGTTTCACTACATACCAATACAGATTCACTGTAAAATGTTACTTTCAGCAAAGTATTTTTCTAAGATCTCATATTAGTTCTTGCGTGACATGCTATTCTTCATCTATTTTCCACACCTGCTTTTTCTCTCAAGGGGTTTTGGGATTATGCAGCCCTGGCCAGTCTTAAATGACCTTAACGTTTTCATCAACCTGTGATGATTATGTTGATTCCACACTTGGCAGTGACCAAGCTAGGTTGGAGGTGCTACCACTTGTTCCTAGGTTGGTCAACAGCATTTTGTTGTGACAGGTCTGGTTAACAGGACTTGCTTTGTTAAGCTTTTTTGGGTCGTTCTGGTCATGTGGCCAACCATTACACCTGATATCTCTTGTTTTTGGTGAACTGGATCAAGCATTCAGGCTTTACAAATTAACAGCCATGTGCAATGCACATTGTTGCAAAGTGTCACACCATGAACTGTTCACAAATACATCTCTGCGGCTTGTACCTGAGATTGCACTCTTTTGGTCACCAAGATTTGTGACCAAAGGATTTGGATTGGAACAAAAACTGGCTTAAAAACTGAAAGCTTTGCAGTGTTTGAAAGCTCCTGGTTTGTGACCACAAAATTATGAAGCTTACACATTACTCAATTTGGTTTACCAATCCAAGTATAAATCACCATCTGGTACTGGAACTTCTTGATCTGCTCCAATGTGCTGCTGCTTACTTGCAGCCAAGGGCACGTACAGGGTACTGTTTTGCTATCATGACAGGCCAATTTGTGATGCAGGTACTCAGAAGTAATGCTGATCAAATATTGAACGTTGCCACTACAGGTCTCTAATGCTGGTGGTTTGGAACAGGCAACAGCATTTCCCCTGTAATGTTGCATAGGATTATTACTAGGGCAACCAAGTTTTTGACCTAAAAACTAAAAATTTCAACTTTATACTTTACAAATTTTGACTTTATTTTCACCGAACAATTTCCTGTGTTTGCAACTGAAACATGGAATACAAAGCATCAAACCGATTTTTTTATGTTGAAATGAAGCAAAACTCACAAGTGTGGAAGGCTCAACGAAACTAGACGCAACAAACCATAGATGTAAACCAATCCAAACGCACAGGAGAAGTATCCAGTGTCAATAAATCTCCGGAAGTCACATCGATTCAAGATTTTAATCATCCAGGAGTGGACAAATCAACATTATTATGTCAGAAGTCACAAAAAATCCAGTATTATGTCAAAATTTCAAGTAGCTTGAAAAGCATGTCAATATCTGTTGCTGTAGCTTTAATAAAATATTGATAAAGAAAACAAACCTGTGTTACAAAGAAATTTTGACCTAACGATAAATTGACTTTTTTTGACCTAATAACTTTGTAGTTGCTCTTTGTGGACATTTCATAAACTTTGAAAAAAGCAAAAAAAAATTTTTTTCTTGGATTTTGGTTGCCCTAATTATTACAAAACAACCACATCGCTTCTTTGTCGAAATAGCACCTATGCAATAACCTTAAACAATCAACATTAATATATGCATCGAATATGCATGATTCAGAATCTATTATTCTGCTAGTGCCAGACATAAGCAAAGCTGTCAGATGCTTGTACACTGTCAAACACATGCAGAGCTATTTGAAATATGTTGTTTCATGGCGAGGTGACATTGTGGTCATTTTGTTTAGCAGTTTAGACCAAAGCTTTATCTGCTGTTTACAGTTGCTAGGATATGACAGAATTAAATAAGGTTTAGGCCAGGGTCGCAACTAGCTGATATCTTCGGCAAATGCTTAAATTATTTCTTTTTTCACTTAGCAACTAAAGAAGTTTTCAAAACTTTCAAAATGTTGTTGAAAATTTGACAGGCAATTGCCTGGTTGCTCCACTGGTTGAGGCCTATTTCAATGTCACACTGATTAACACTGGTTCATTTCCACTGAAGCTACATTCTATGACGAATTTGTCACTCTGAAAGGCATGACAGCTAGCCTCAGAAATGGTCATCACATTATCTGAGCAAAATACCAGTCAAGTGTTGTGTTACAAAAAAACAACTTTATTGGAACAAACAGTTGACATTTTTTGCTGTGCAAGAAATCTTATCATACTTTCTTGAAATCCACTTTTACATCACCATGCAAAATTGGAGCAATAGTACTCAAACAATCTTCTCTGCAGTGATTATGCAAGTATATTTTTAACCAACTCAAACTGTATAGAGAGCTCTCCACAAATGTAGTTTTGTAAGTGATTGTTAGCATGAATTTATAAGTGTTATGTACATTTGGGTAAACAGAGTTAATGTTGCTGTATGGCTGAAGTTTGATTGTTCAACAAGCTACATATCTTTTCAGCAACATGTTCACAGACAAAAATTGATTGTGATGTGATCAATGCACTGTGAGTAAAAACAAGTGATATCCTGGAAATCTTTCCTTGTGTGTTTTGACGATGCAACCAGTTCCACAAACTAAGTAGCTGGTTGCATTAGGCGGCTAGCCAAATTTGATTGGTTAGGACACCTGTAGAAAATCTTTTTTTTTTTTTCTTCTTTTGAGCGGGTCTTCAAACCACTGCTAGGCCGCAATAGATCTTGGGGCAGGTGCTGAGCAGCCATTCGATTGTCTCATCATCCAGAACCTCCAGGCTGTGCAGTCCATGAGGTCGATGGATGGGACATTGGAGGACAACATGGTTGACAGTTTGTTCTTATGCGCCACACTCGCATGCTGCAGAGGAGGCCATACCCCATTTACACCAGTGTGGAGGTAGTAAAAACCCTTAACACCCCCACCGGCCACTATGATGGCCAGCACTTTTTTGGCCATAAATCTCCAGCCGCTAGAGCTAGAGAGCTGTTCAAACCCACTATGGATTTGAGAAGTCTTCTACTTTTGGTTGAGAAAATTTGCCATTCGTGGGCCGATAGCAGATACCGATATTTCCAAAATTTTAAAATGCTGTTTTCTGCTTCATTATCGAAAATATGATGTATTCTATGCCTTATCCTTTTTTCAAAAACAGAAAAAAATCAGGGTTTATGAGCTAAAATTTTTGAAATTTTAGCAATTTCAATATTTGAATAACTTGTTAGCATTTTGTACACTGTCTACAATGAATAAACAGTGCCATAAATAAAAAAAATAATGTTGAAAATAACAAAACAATAAGAACAGAACACTGAATGTAGAGAACTGCTTACGGTACTTACAACAAAAAAAGCACAAACAGTGCTTGAAAGTTGAAAGATGGTGAACAATGAAAAGAAATAAGTATAAAACGGAGCATAAGTTAAGGAGGTTAAAATTAGTACAATATTGTATTCAATTAACCATTGCCAAAAATGAAAAAATTTCCAAAACAGCAAGTGTTTTGGTCTATGATAGTATGTTTGTTAACAGTTACTGTGCTGTATAAATGTTGTGAAATTTTGTTTTTGTATATATTTCACAAATCAACCTTTCAGACTCTTCTACAACTCAGTGGGTTTTCAATTTGACAAGTCAATCCATGTCTTAAAGAATGAAGTTTGGAATTTTGATGTAATGTAACATTACATAACTGCATGTCCTTATAAAGCAAAGTAGTTGCATTAGTTACTACAACTGAAGTACTGGCGTTGGTGTATGAAATGAAACATCTCAACTGATTTGTCAATACTCAGTAGCTCCATCTCAACAGTTTAAGATTGTCATGCCGAAAGTGCAGTTTTTCTGCATTTTCACCAAGTAGCCTGCAGCAAGTTAGCCAGTCCTCTACAACCTAACCTAAACAAATTATTTACACAAAGCAACACTAGGCTGTAACCAATTACCACCCATGCGCCAGATGTAAATTCCATAAGAACAAGTCACCATAACAATAGCTAAGATGCACATGTGCGCATTACGCATCCGATGATAGTGCAATAATCACAAACACTGCGCTTTTAACTTGTGTAAGTTGCATTGTCGCAAACACTGCTTTTGCTGGTCATGTTTAACAAACGGACAACGATTGTGATGCAAGGAGATACTGACTGACTACCACACTGCTATCAGGCCAAACAACAAATCCCCACTTAATGTATTTGTGAAATGTTGGAGTAGCGCTTCCGTAACTTGTGTGCCACATCCACAAACCAGCCTGTTGCAACAGCTGGGATTGTGAGATCACAATCATCATTATCATGCCTTGTGGAAAATGTCGGTTAGCTAACTCGATGTTTTAGCTTGCGTACAGTATAAACCAGCGCACTTATAGCCTAATACATCAAGTTAAGAAAAGGAGAATCCTTATAATATGTTACATGCAACTGCTTCAGAGCGACAGTTGTCGTCACTAGTGAGTAGCGATTGCATTTGTAATCATGTTCATAATGTCAATGTTGCTTAACATAAAGTAATTCATTTTTCATGCAAGCTTTTTCAAAATTAATCTGCGCTAAACTAAGCATTGATTGGACTTCTGCACCAGTAAGCTCTGCAGTCAACCTTTTCATGCTGCGAAAACTGGCGGAAGAACAAGGGGAGTTTATTCGTACACAACACCTGCACTTGGTAGCGTGGTCTGGATAATAAGCTTCAAGCATTGCGAAACTTCCCGATGATGCTTTTGTTGCGGCTGTGACAGCCGACGCATGTTCCATGGTTACTCTTGTCTGTTTGTTTATGAAACCACACCTGCTAGCGTTGCTGTAAGATAACTGCCTTGCCTTAGTTCGTTGTGCTTTCTTGCGCACAAGTTTTCTGGATGTGTGAGGAATATAACAGCATTTTGCCAACACCTACTGAGGCTAATAAATCGGCCATTTCGGCCGATACCGATGTATCGGCAAAACCCAAATATAGGCAGGCCGATATATCTTTCGATCCCTAGTCGAAAGCCCATCTGTTCCTGTGGGAGCAATGGGTCAATGATTGATTCGATACAAGCGCAGATGAGTCTCTCAAGGAATTTAAAGGGGACATACAGCAGAGATATGGGACAGCAGCTGTTTGGATCTCCCAGTGCCTTTTCTGACTTAGGGATCAAAATTATTAGTGCTCTTCTCCAGATCTTTAGAATTTTTAGTTGGCGCATGCAGGAACTTAAGGAAATTGCAAAAACAAGATTTGAGAGCCGACCTGGTGTGGAGTATAACTCCGGGAAGATGGAATCCAGTCCTGGAAACTTTCCGGGCTTCAGGCGCCTAAGGGCAGCAGCAAGATCCTCTGGACTAAGAGGCTCAGAGATACTGTGACCCTCATGTGTTGGGATCTTTCATAAGTCGGACAGCTTCTTGTTGATAAGCCTGAAAGACTCGCTGTACCCAGTCCTGTGTGGCCCGTTCTTAGTTAGTTGTGAGGCAATGTTGTTTGCCCAACAGCACACAGGTGAGAGGAGTGTCCAGATCTGCCAGTGAGTTTGCTGATGGTGCTCCACGCTGTGTTGTTGCGATCGGAAACCCGAGCAGCAAGTGCACAAAGTTTCGCACTGTGGCAGCAAGCAACAATGAAGATCATGCGCCGCAATCTCTTATTATTGCATGTTCGCGCCACGTATATATATTGTTATTCTTCGCTCACATGCCATTCGTGGTGAATCACACATTCAACACAACGCCACTGGAGAGGTTGCAACACCAGAGTGCGAGAAGTCAATGTAATTGACAGCTTCCTCCCATTGCTCCTGCTTCTTCTGTTCTAGCCAAGAAAGCAGGGGCTTGGATGAAGGAACAAGAGGGTCTCACAGTCTTTGTCCCAACATGGCGCATTGTTCTTGCGACAACCACGTGGGATACATTGTTTGGTCACGGATAGCAGGCTCTCACAAAAATCTTGGTATGCCCTCGCAATATTTGATGTGTCCAGAGGTGGTAGTCTCTCCAAGGATTCATCTGTAAGAAGGCAAAAGCGCTTCCAATCAGCCTTGGAAAAGTTCCAACGCTTCACCGGATTGCTGTGGGCAGGAACCTTGAGCCTTAGTGGCATAATGAGGGATGGCCGATGTTGTGACTGTGGAAACTTTCCAAGAACAGGTCTGTCCAGCAGTCAGCTATCTTGGCCAAAACTCGTGAAGGCCAGGTCCAGGTTGCTGCCGACGTTTCATTGGTGAAAGGAGAAACTGGCTGCTTCCTTTGGATTACACAGCAGTCCAAGGTTGCTGGATGTTGCCCAGGGGTCCAGGCTCTCACTGTCAGGGGATGTTATGTTGTAAAACCAATTGACATGTTGGCAGTTAAAGTCGCCAACATACAGGCTGGGGTGTGAGAAAGTCAGGATGGGCATTTGTGTGAATCGCAAGTGTGGAGGGAACATTTGGATGGCCGTTGTTGGAGGTTTGTAGATGTTAAGACCTTTGCTGTCGGTCTACGAATATATCGTACTTGGATATCAGGGAAAAACCAGGGATAGTTGACTTAGCAAATGCATAGCTCCACATCCGATTGCACTAGAGAGCTGTTCAAACCCTGAAAAGACTTGGGGCAAGTCGTTAAGTCTGCAATGAAAATAAAATTTTTTGGTTTTAGGTTTTTGGCCATTTTTGGCTGTTGGTATCTGATCTGGGCCCAACCGCCACATGGAAGTATTTTGCTCCAGTTTTCAATGGAAACTAGGCTAGAATCCGTGTCTTTTGAGACCTTGATCGACTTTCTGCTAGCATTTCTGGTTCAAAAGTTATGATGTAAAATAAACAAACAATCTAATTATGGGATTAATTACTTTGTTTATTTTAGATCATAACTTTTGAACCAGAAACCCCAGCAAATCATCCAAGTGTCAAATGATTCAGATTTTAGCCTAGTTTCCAATAAAAACTTGGGCGAAACACTGGAATCTAGTGGTTTAGGCCTAGGACCAGATGAAGTGGGCCAAGAAGGCCTAAAACAACTCCACTTACAATATCACTCAGGAAAAATCAGAAACCCAAAACGAAAGAATTTTTTTCATTGCAGACGCAAAGACTTGCCGAATCTTTTGAAGAACATCTCTCTAGCGCAATCATTGGCGGAGATATTCCCGTGCAAAAACATGTGCAAAGTGCTGGAATTTAGCCTTAGCCTACTAGAATGGAAGGTGTTAATGATCTCTCCTGTGACATCTATGCACAACCACTCATAGTTTGATTGCTTTGGAGACTGATCAACCAGTGACCATTCCAACCACTCGTGAACAAACATGGCAAGGCTGTGGTATGTGCTAGCTACAATTGTTTTTGGTACCCAGTATCAACCTGTCGGGACCCGAATTTCTCTGATTTTAGGTACCCGATAATAATTTTCTCTGATTCTAGGGACCCAATTTTAAATTCTAGGGACCCTAAAACACCTTAAAAAACCCTGTATTACATAACATGATAGTCTGTTTACAAAATACCATAACTAGCAATTAAAGAAATAGCTTCCTTTAGCACATAAATTTGGTTCTAAATGAAAAAGCACAACCAGATCCATACATTAGGTGCACCGCGTTATGCTGTAAGGCAAGTTTTAATTTTTTTTTAATTAAAGGAATTATGTGCACGTTACGGTCCGAAAAATATGGTATGTTTACATGTTCAGTTTTTCATTGTCTCATATACATATACAGATAATGAGTGGTCCAGTTCTGATCATGATTTTTTGAATCAGCACCCTGAATGAGCCAATTTAGCCACCATGACGGGAAGATGTCTCATCATGAATTGCTCATGGTTTCGTCCATGCAATGCTAGCAGTCACTAGAGAAAATATGAATCTATCGTTATTCTAACTCAGTGGTTCTTAACTCTTTGGCGTCCGCTAGGATTGGGGATTTTTGAAAAAAAAAACGCCTAAATGCACGTGGCTTTGCGCAGGAATTTCTCCGGTCTGGTATGCTCTACACACCCGGTAAAAGTCTCAAACGACACGGCAAGTCTTCTAGTCTGCACTCGAAAAAATTTTTTTTGCTTGGGGATGCATTTTTTTTGTGAGTGACGTCATAAGTAGAGGACTTTTAGGCCACCTT
>JGI24158J21664_10003125_pt1 | contig 20577 bp, 7 predicted proteins | sample Ectturendosymbi3_FD_21664 | JGI IMG/M metagenome (IMG submission 21664) | reverse complement strand
TGTTGTATAATGTTTAAGTTTGGATAGAATTCCACAAGCTCGTGATAGTTGAGTTTTTACCTAAAGGCTTCTTCATCCACAGCTTTTCCTCCCCAATTTCTGCCCGAACTAATTCCTCCCAGGAATTAAAAATCCTCCCTAGTGAGCCAAGTGGCACCCGTCTGCGAACCACTGGTCTAGCCTTTCCTCTTCTCGTACACTGGTGATACAGTGCCCAAAACAGCCAAAAAACAAAATGACATTGTTGCGGCAATCTTCGCAAATTTGATGATCAAATTCAATAGGCTGTGGGTCACGCTGTTTTGCCCTGTCAACAAATACTTAAAACTAGGATAGTCTTGGAGCGGACACCTGCCATAATTATAATTAATATTAAATTGAGTTCATGGAGATCTACTTCCGGTGTAAAAGACCGTTATGAAATCTAACCTAGCTTATTGTTGGAATGTTCTGACACTGGGACAAATTAGCCAAACGAGATGTTTAATCAAAACAATTGCCGGATATTTTGCAACTATCGTGGATATGCTGAAATCAAGCCAAAAAGAAACCTAAACGAGCCATGATTTCACAAAGTCATAGAAAATTAAAGCCAAAGACTTACTGACGTGGAGGTGAAACGAGGTTGTTTCGTAAACTTAATCAGAGCAAACACTTTTCGTTTTATTTTTAAAACATTTTCGCGTAAACAATGAACCATAAGGGTGATGTCTGCATGAATAAACGGTAAACAAACCGGACAAGTTCTACTATAGCAACTCTTCATGGTACACTTACCATGTTGTTAAGTGTCAAAATGCAAGGAAAATAATGGAATTGCCAAAAACCCAATAAGTCATATGACACGTCACTGTTGCGCAAATTTCAATAATCGAAGGTAACGACCGATGTTTAGCTTCTCAGCGCATTTGTCATGATTTCGTCGCACTCTGGTCAAAATCGAAAAAACGAAAATGCTGGTAATTTCACAAAAACTATTAATTTTTACCCAAAGTCACAAGCAAAAACCATTTTCATGAAATGATTCAAATGCATTAATTTTACTGTGGTGTTATACTTTATCCAAAGGCAAAGACTCGCCCATTGGGAGAGGCAATGAATACACCCATGGCTTTCTTTTTAATAGTGTCATAGAAAATAGAAATAATATTATATAGCACGTAATATAAGACTCAAGAGAAGGAAGCCGGTGACCCTGCTATAAAAAGCGTTTAGCGTTACGTCGAAAATCAACTAATTGCTTGAGCGACAAAAGGTTCGGATGCATATGAAATGACTTTTCAGAAGTTGTTTCACTAAAAGTGACCAAACGAAACTTACTAAGTCATACCCGCAAGGTATACATGCACCTTGCGAATAAATCCTGGTTCGAAACCCTGCGCTTATCAAGATAACGGTGAGAACACGTAGTGAAACAATTAAGTCATAACTAGGGCAACCAATTTTTTGACATAAAAACTTGAAATTTTTACTTTATAATTTACAAATTTTGACTTTATTTGACCTATCAATTTCCTGCGTTTTAAACTGAAATGCGGAATACAAAGCGTATTCATATACAGCTCTGTTGAAATGAAACAAAAAGTAGTTTATCTGCAAAATCTGGTATAGCATGTTTTAAAAATGTTTGGCTACTTTCAGTTTCATGAAACGAACCTCGTTGATGCTTTGCACTGCGGCGATGTACTTCCATTATAAACGTTTTGTCACTTTTCACTGAGCAGTCACAGAATTTGCAAAATAATTCGCCCTTAGGTGTTGAGGTAAACTCAGAAGTATATTCATGCAGTATACTTCGAAATATTGAAGAATTTGGTTGTTGAACCTTAGACACGATATGTCGATAAGTACATTAATAAATACAATAGAGTCAAATCTGAGAATATCATAAAGTCAAAACACTGTACATGCATAATGGATTGCGCATTTGCCAAATCAAGTACTGTAAGGCAACGCTTCTTGCATTGCCATGCCTAGTCTATTTAATATTCAATCGTCCAGTAGTGGGCTAAACTACATCAAAAGTCACAAAAAAAACATTACTATTTCAGAATTGCAACTAAACATTTAAAATTATATCAAAATCTGTTGTTGTAACTTTAATAAAATATCGATAACGAGAAAAAAACTCTGCTGCAAAAAAATTTTGACCTGACGATAAATTTTGACCTAATGATAAATTTTGACTTTTTTTTGACCTAATAACTTTGGAGTGGCTCATTGTATCAGCGTGAAATTTGGTCTGTGGACGTTTCATGAACTTTTAAAAAGGCAGAAAAATTTTGACTTTATTGACCATTGGTTGCCCTAGTCATAACTTAGGAGCAATGGCAGTGATTCAGAATTTTTAAACAATGTTAAGCTGATTATGACGTTCTTCAAACAAACCCTTTATTCAATAGCAATACAAAGAAGTCTTCGAAATTTGTTTTAAAACAGGGTCTCAAACTCAAATTGCTCCCAGGGCGAAATAAGGACTTATAAAAGTAACCCGAGGGCCGCATTACGGTGCTGACGCAACAATGGCGGTACCAGAACCTTACTAGAAACAGCTTTTACATCTTGTTTCTTGCGAAAGGTACCATGAATTATAGGCAAATCATTTGTAGCCGTCTCTGCATTCGTTTGAAAGGAACTTTTTCACTCGCAGACCGAGCACTTTTAAACACCGGTGAACAAACTAAATAACTTAAATGTTAGTTATTTGAAAATTCCCAAAAAGCATCGCGGGCCTGACAAAACGCCCTCGAGTGCCGCGTGTTTGAGACTCCTGTTTTGAAAGGTATAAGAACCTGTTCTTCAGAAATTTTTCACTTTCCGAAGCGAAGTGTCTACAGTCCTCACATTGTGCAATTGCTTTCAGTGGTCTAGCCACGTCAAACATTTTTGTCCACTCCAGGAAATTACCTATATTTTGCTACCAATTTATCTACGTATCCTGAGGTAGAAAGAACAAAGACAGAATGCGTTGAATCTCACGATTTGATCTCGTTTTCTGAAATAGCTAGTAGACCATTTCGCCAATTTCAATTATCTGTATGCGAGTAGGCTCACCTTTCAGCAACCACCATCTTTACCTGAAAATTTTCATAAACTTGCATTTGCAGGTGCGATACATAGAGCCGCTAGTATGAAGGACAAATAAGGGGATTGCGCGGTTTTGACATTGATTTTTAATTGAAATCTTTGACATGCAGGGTCCTATAGTTTTGAACTGTCAAAAGATCTTAATCACTGATCATTAGAAAGGTGTTGAAATTTTGCGTTTTTTATTGGAACCTTAATTTATACACAAAATGTTACAAACTTCATTTTCCACTTCCCATGTATCGCCCAAATAGTAATTTGTCATCGCTGAAGAGTTAAGTAGTTCATCAACTGTTCCCTTATAAAGGATGAAAAGTTCATTTTTGCCATTTTGTTATGTGACGCTTCTGCTTTCTGGGTTTTAGGGCAAGTTATGAAATGACTCACTATACTGAGTCTACTCACATGAGAAAGAGTGCGATGTGTTTGAGGTTCTCCTAATGTAAATCCAGAAAGACGTTATTAACTATTTTACATCTGTGAACAATATTTCACTACTGATGAAACAATGCTTCCAGGCTTAGAGTTTCCTCAAAATGAAGTGAGCAATTGCTCCATTTTATGTCCACGGCATTGACCTTTGACTTTTGTTTTTTTGTTGTAATGCTTTTGATGGTAAAAAACTTCCTATTGTGCTGTTGAACTAACGGAGTGATTTTTTCCACGACACATACTCTGTAATATTTGTTTTTCTTCATATTAATTGAAGTTGTATTCGATAATGTGGGTTTGTGCTTGATTCTAGCAGTCTGGGTAAAGTGAAACTTTGCCTTCATTCAAATGAGGAGTGACTGCTTCATTAAACGTTGTAGATGCAAATAATTTTTGTCACAGATGGAAGTTCATATTACATATAAAATATTTCATATTCCATCCTGACATTAACCGTCAGGAGTGCAACAACATGCCTTTCTGAACGAATTACACAACATCAGCAGGCTTGCTCGGGCACGCAAGTTGCGCTCGCGACCAGTGTTAACTTCTTTTGATGTTTGTTGTACGGTGCTATTGAAACAGAATTGTTTCACGGTCAGGTATTTTGAATCATAATTTTCTAATGAGGAAAATGTTCCCAGGAATTTGCACAGTTTAGCAGACAACGTATACAGTATTCAGACAGACAGCTTTGCAAACACAAAAGTTGTGGACAGCTTTGTTCACACGCTATAATGAAGCATGCCATTATACGTAATGCAAAACGAACTGACTTGCAACAAATAGTAAAATTGGAAAGCATTGGTTAAAATATTTTTACACACAGGAGATTCCACAAAATGTTTTATTGTTTGATATGCATATAGCTGTGTAACTCCAAATTCTCGTCAAATGAAGCCAAGCTTCAAGTTTAGTAAAAGAAAATTTGTTCAGAAAAGTTAGATTAAGGAATTCGAAGGAAAGTGATTTTTGTAAGCGATTTCACAAGATTTTGGTGATCGCTCACATCCAGTGCCGTAGCAGCCCAACTCTGTACCCCCCCCAAAATGCTTACAGGGGCCCCCCTAATAATGATTTATAAACAAGGTTTTCGACGTTATGCTACATCTCGAGGCCGAATGACTTTCAAAACAAAATATCCTAATTGCACACACAATTTTGGCAGAACCAGGCCCGTAGCCAGGTTTTAAGGTTTATGGGGGAATACGTTTTCAGGGGGAAGGTCTTTTATTTTTGTCATAAAATAAATATTTCTTAGCACAACAAAGTTTGGGGTACACAAAAAAGGTTTGGGGTAACTGCCCCCGAATGACTCCCGTGTCTGCGGGCCTGGGCAGAACCGTCGCCAGAAAATCTTCCATTGGCGACCTTCATGTTTGTGCAAGGGGGCTAGACATTCCGAAAATTTATATTTAATTCACAACATGAACAGCATTTGCAGATTGTGCAAATTAATTTATAAATATTTTCCCGCAACTACCCACAATAGGCTCGTAGTTTCCGACTAAAATGTTTTGAACGAGCTTAACAAAAGGAATTGGGTTGTAAAATCATTGTCATTTAATTGACGGCGATTATTTAGAGATGCCGTAATGAAATGCAAATGCAAAAAAAATTGCAGGAGATCAGAATCAATCCTATCGTTCAGTTATGAAAACACTTACCGAAAGAGCAAGCATGAGGCCGGACAAAGCATGTGCGGCGCGATGAACGTTTTCTTTCATTAGCGCATATTAATAAACTTTACCATGAGCTTAAGTGAAATATGCTTATAATTCGTGCGCATTGGGCTTTTCACTGGCCGAAATACGCATGCATAAACCTTGCTGATATCTGGGCTTGTTAATCTCCTGGTGCGTGGCACATGTTTAGATTTATTAAAATTTTGTATCTCAAATCGCCTATAAATGTTAACAAATTTGGACTAAGGCCTACGTGGACTCAACGGCTGACATCCATAATCCACTAACTGCGCTACTCTGTTTTAGAAGAACTTAGCATTGATTGCTAAATACACTCTTCTAACTACACAATTAACTCCATCTGGCTGTCTGAACAGCATGCTGCGCAAATGTGCAGCTTTGGTTGGTCGTAAGCACCAATGGTATCTTGCTGCTGTGCGGTACAAAATAAGAGAAGACTACCTCCACTAGACATAGTACATATTTTTACGACAATCACTACAACAAACACGTTTATCAAGTGGAAATCTGATTTCTGGACGTATACAACTAGGCATGTAGGCAGGGCCGGATAAATGAACGCGAGGCCCATCAGGGCAAAGTCGTGACCGCGAGGCCCCCGACACGCTTATCAGCGCAAGTGCGCAGTTCGCTTTTGTCCGATCCTTTGCCTGCAGAGGCAGGTTGCGAAACTTGCTGGTGGACTGTTGTACTCTCGGGCTTTATTGCGTAACATGAACACGGCAACAAATCTTCAAACGTTCACTTCAAGTTACGATGGTTGCGTTTTTCCGCATGCGACCAGGACTCCCACTGAAGGTTTTTTCAACTCAGATCTATTTTTTAGTCGACCTGGGTATCTAGGTTTAATTATGAAAAATCGCGTTAAATCTGTGTTTTTGAAGTGATAAGTTCATAAGAAATTTCAATGTGTTCAATAATATAAAGACAACTGTATATTACAGTGTTTGCATGAGCACATCAGGTGAGAAAGTTCGCATATCGGATGACGCAGAACGTGTTCAATCGGTTTCATATTCTCATATAAGACCATTGTCAGGGTTATATACCGCGGTATGTTTAAGGGAAGCGAGGCACTTGCCTCCTTCGTACGTAATCCGCTCATATAGTAATTTCCGACTCACATCATAATTCAGTATTCTGCTTTCAAAGGCGCCCCCAACAACAACTGTAATGTGCAGATTCTCTGATTTACAAGGGCGCCCAACAGCAACCGCATTGTGTAAGCAGCCTACTCTGCTTTCAAACGGACCACAGTAGCAACTGTAATGAGTATGCAGGCTCACTACGCGTTCAAATGGTTCCCAGTAGCAACTGTAATGAGTAGGCTAAATAAATACCTTGCTTTCAAAGGGGCCCAAAGTAACTGTAATGTATCAGTACTTTTCTTTCAAAGAGCCTACCAACTTCACTAATTTCCAGTGCTTCATATTTCAATTTGGCGGACCGCAGCTTTCTTTGAGGGGATAAGTGGTGACGGAACTGAATTTTGGCCCCTGTGACAGCGTGAGCCCTCCCAATTGTGGGTATGGAGTGCGGTTGATACGGCTCTGCTCACATCCTTTGGCTCAACACAAAGTACCTTCCTCTTTAAACGTGTTGTACCATTTTCAAATCTGTTGCTTTGTGGTATTATCTTACAAATTGATTCTGTACAGTCTTGTTTGACTATGTTCGAGCATACTGTGAAACACAAATTGCCTGTTTACTGAAATGAATGCCATTGCTATATTGCTGAAAAGATTAACGCATGATGCATAAAATACAAACATTTACGTTGCTTGTGCACATGCTGTTAAAATGTAAAAATTTGCCGACAGATTCCTTGTTTATCTCACATGCGAAGAATAACTTCTTGACAATGTGAAATCATTTGAAAAATCTAGCTTGCATTGCGATAGCATGGTTTATGGGATATAAACGGTTGCTATGACCGAATTACAGATGTATCCTGATCTTTTCGGAAAATGTATGACTGTCAAGAGTGGCGTATGATGAAAAATTAATGCAATTGCCTCAATTTTCCTCAATAGGTTTTTCTCTCAGCGACAGCTGGTGGGAAAAATACGCACCAGCATAAAATGGGGCATGAAGCTAGAACGCTGATACGCTTCATGGACACGAATAAAGCTTTCAGAAAAATTAATCGGTTTATTTTGAAACGCTTCAGGTTTTTCCATCCATTAGCAGTCAGACAACAAGAAACGATAAGGAACGCTTGGCAATTCAAAAGAGTTTGTCGCGTTGAAAAACTAAAGGCGACGTAAAAATATAGAAAGCATAAGTAAGGGACGCGGCAAGAGGTGGTGGACAGGTTGCCACTAGCGAAGGATGTGGTAAACAACACTTGCGGAAGAATGATTTACAAACAGCGAAAAAGCAAAAACTGTCAACATCGTATAGTCAGCCATTAGTTTGTTATAACTCGTGTGATAGTAGAGATTTCTTATTCTCTGGTTGATGGTGGGTTGAGAAGTGTTTTACAACAGGAATGAATAGTTAATAATGTCTTAATTAGTACTGACACGGAAAACTAGTTTTTTGAATCTTTAGACTGTTGACAACTTTTAAAACGTGACAATTCCTTCATAGGACGAATGTTTTTTGTGAGGTTCAGGTAACTAACTGAAAAAATCTATTTGTTTTTGGACAAGGGTGTGGATAAATGGATGGGAATTAAATTTGTGTTTTCAAGCACGTTAAACATTCTTGTTTCCCAAAGGGTTTAAGAGCCAACCATCGTTGCTATAGCACTTACAGTAACTTGTTTTGCAAAATCCGCAGTTGTTATTTTAAAAGATATCAGGGTCATTGAGGCTATTAACTCGGAGTTACTTTTTTATCAAAATACGCACACTCGCCAGCACACCTGATGTGAATAACTCAGTGAAAGCACACCTGCTGTTAGTTCCGTACTAAAAGCTAGGCTTACTCCAACGTGTCCAGAAAAAAAACACTGCAGCGTTGTGGGCGCATCTCTGCCGCAAGGGGGTGCTGTTTGTTCAGTAGCAAATTTTGTTTTCCTTTACAAAATTCTGTTTTCGTGATTGCAGTAATATCCCTTCATGTTTTTCTTTCTTAGCTGCAGTTTAAGTATCCTGCTACCCATAATTCGATTTTGACAATTCCTTACAAAATCAAAATGTTGAATTTGTTAAAAGTAGTTAAAATCTGTTTGAAGTAACTGCATTTAATTAAAAAAAAACATCTTTAGATAAAAAGCTTTGAAAGTAGGCTATTCTTTCACTTCTTCCACAAATTCCGGGGTTGAAGGTTGCAATACAGCTGCCGGATTACAGCATCCTGTCGTATTCTATATGCTTTATATAGTTGGGGGCTTGTACGTAATTGGAAATAATTTAATGTTCAGTCGCTCCCATCGTAACCCATGTGAATTTTTCTTTTTCAAACATAGCCGCGAGTTTTTGAATCTGATCTGCTTTTCCATAATATCGTTGCCAGAAAGTTTTGTTATGCTTGGTTTAAACCCACAAGCTTCTGCTAAGTATAACTACCCCGGCCAGTGGCGTATGCAGAAATTTTTTTATGTGGGGAGGTTCAATCAGTGGCATATGGTGGACATTTGTATATGGTGTGCGCTGTTTGTGACATCACAATTTGACGTCATAGTCATGTTTACAAAGCAATGTTTTGGCGAATTTTGTTGACATAAAATATGCATATTTTCTACATCCACTCTCCTCATTTCATTGCACTGAATATGAACTTTTAACGCTCCAAGTTAAGCAGTCGGAGTGCAATACACTCAACGCTACGACACATCAGTTCGTAACTGCAGAAATATCAGGTTACGCGTTAAAACACGGGAGTCAAACACACTCACCAGTGCGTCAGAGCAATTTACAACTGCTAATGGAGGCTGCGCTAATGTCTTGTCGAATGCGAGCAGTCGAGCATAGAAACAGTGCGGCTGGTCTGGCTGGCACATACCCCTGTTTGAAAGATCGAACCTTGCTAGTTGCTAAATTACACAAGAATTGAGAATGCGCATAAAGGGCGCAGGAAAAGTTTCGATTTTTTGTTATTTATAGAAGTGCAGCAAAATTTTAGTTTTCGTTTTTCCCTGCTGAGACATTATTAAATGCCTGAATGTTTCTGTGTTAACAACTGCTGTTTTTGAGCTCGTGCAACAGTTCTACCATGCTACAGAAATTGGTAATGTAGCCAATGGGTCAGCGCTTGCACGGATCAGCCTTAGCTGACAAAATAAATGTAATTGTTTCGGATAAAGTGAACTATCGCGGAACACAATCTTAAATATTCGTAGTGGACGAAAGGTCTCCAAAAAGTGGTGAGATGGTTTATGGACGCAGACTACCACCCAGATTCCCATCGAAACCTAATTATTACTTTTTGGCCCATTTGCAAAGATCTTTGAAGTTTGCATGCAAATTCATTCCGTGGTATTTGCAGTAAATCGACAAATAACAAGCAAAGGTATGCGAAAACAATTAATCTCCTTTGCGCAAGTAATAGGTTTTTGTAAAATGTCAAGCTCAAGGGTTTTTTTTAACCCCAAACCCCTCTTGCGCACGCCCTTGCCCACGAAAACCTAATTGTTACTTTTTGGCCCATTTACAATGTTTCTTGAAATGTGCACGAAAATTTATTTGCTTTAAGTCGACAAATTAACAAGCAAAAGGTATGCGAAAACAGTTAAACTCCTTTGCGCAGGTAATAAAGCTTTTGTATAAGGTCAAACTCAAGGGGGGGGGTTAACCCCAACCCCCTCACTTGCGTACGCCCTTGACCCCGGCGTCAGCAAAAATTTTGTTTCTCTGATTATTCACCATGTGATGAGGTCTGGAATCAGTCAGAAACTCGTCATATCACTCTCTAAAGCTTTTAAAAGAAGCTTTTTCAAGGATGAAACGTTGATTTTAAGCTGTAGTATGAGCTGTGAAAAACGACTGTTTATTGCAAGACTTTACTGCAACTCAAGCATACTGGATGCTATTTGTCAATTGATCTAATTGAAGAAATGGAGTGGACGCTTGCTCGATGTTCAATGCTGAACGTTTGTACCTGCAAAAATCGACGATTTGCAAACATGCTTCGCACAAACCTACAAGATTTTCCAGTAGGCGCTGTGAAGGAATATTGTACAGTAACTGTGAATGTCGAAAAATGAATGTCGAAAAAATAAATGCTTTTGTTTATAAGCCTTTGCTCTCTAAGTGCGGTACTTCAAGCTATCGAGATAGTTTTTTATTATAATTTCGTTTATCCTTACGCTGCTATTCTGATTCATACAATTCAGTGTCGGATGATGATCTGCACATATATACATATATATAGTTTTTGACTTCATGAAGAATTTCAAAATTGTTGAAATGAACATTCTTTGTGATTTTTTATGACGGTTCCGTATTCATTTTGAAAATTTACAGACGTTCATAAAAGCACAAAGAGACAGAGCATCAAATATTCATCTGAATGAGTGCTTCTGAAAATTTTGTCGCTGCAGACCCGTTTCACTGCACACAAAACCGCTGCGGACCCCTTAGTTTTGTCAACGTTTTTTTCGATTATTGAGAAATTAGATTCGGTCGCTTTTAGCGTGAGCACCTCAACCGCCCCGGCAAAAAGCAAATTTCAGGCTTGTCGGCAACTGCGTTGCCAAAATCAAATGAAAAAAGGTCAGTCGACTTGCAACATAAACGTATGTCAGACCACAGCTGCAGTGCAATTAAGTTGAATAATGGCCCAATGTGCAAATAAAAACTAGCGGATTTTCTTGATTGGATTTTGGTTTACTAACCCCTAAAACACATTCATGGATGTCTAAGGGGTTCACAGACCACAGGATAAGAATCCCTGATCTAAATGAGTAGTGACCTGAGTAGGTTGAACCAGGGCAACAACCAGCTCTTCATTTCGAGGGGGGCAATTTTCATGAAATTTCATTCGATGACGTCATCGTGCTCATTCAACCGTGGTACAACTTTTTCGCAAACGGTCACATGTAATAATAATGTAATTTTGCCCGCAGACACGAAGTCCATAGTATACAAACACACACATTCTGCACAACGCTTGACAACGCTAAAAATGACGAAACCGAACGTTTTACAACAGCGTTGGAGGCTGAATCACCGGTGTCAAGCGAAATTTCTGACTTGCAAAATTTCGGACTTAACGCCATATGCGCATGCACCGAGCAACATTCAACAAATCAAATACGCTGAGAAAACTGATGATTAGTGCTCAGGATTTGGTGTTTAGGTAAGTGTGTCGGGTTAGGGTTTATGTTACAGTTAGAAAAATAAAAATAATTGAATTCTTAGATTAAGTCCAATATTTTTCACTGGTTTTACTTATTCCTGTACTGTAGCTTGTTGTGGGTATCTGACATCTAACCAAAAAGTTCGATTTACACAACACACATCAAAAAAGTAACCACCAAACTTTATTCCTTTACTCTGAGAAGCAAAATAACTGACAAAAGATAATAGGTCAGAAATTTCTCAGAGGTCAGAAATTTCGCTTGACACCGGGCTACAGAAACTTACTTAACAGGACGTTTTGTAACGGCGTTGTAGGCCGAGCCTCAGTTTTGCAGATGCATTCTTAACTCTATTTGTTCACTTGGTACAGCACTACTGCAGAGTGGGACTCTAATTCCTAAACTGGCCAAGCCCAAGTAAAGTACGAATGCATTGTGACATGCACACCTTCAAACGAACAAAACACTGCAATGTCCGAGCACTCGGTCACAAAGTAAAATGCGGTTGTAGTGTTGAAAGAATAAGGAAGAACATAAACAATCTGACTGCATCAAAACAGGCAACCATTACGTTATTAGACCTTCTGCATCTTTCGAGAAACAAGTGCATATTTTTTCTTAATACGGCTTCAAGTTACTAACACTCGCTCTACAGGGCAGGTTGTATAGAGCCCTGCATCCAAAATTATAGGCCACACGGAATTTTTGCATGCATGACTTTCTGAACTTCCACCATAATTGTCATGCATGCATGGGCGTACAAAAGGAACGAAAAAGTACATTTTTAACTGCATTTGAAAATCGGGAGAAGAGGCTCGCAGCTTGCTTGCTGCACAATATTTATGTCGCAGTTGTCTCTGAATGTCTTTGTCATCTGGGAGCTCAGTATCCAGTACAGCTCCCAGATATTTTTATTGGTTAAGAGATTTTAGATTTTTGCTACCCATACGTCACCAATGGAGTGACTGTGCTTTTTGCACTCTCAACCTTAAACGTCATACAAACAGTTTTGCTGTAGTTGAAAATATTTCCATGTGATTCTGCATAAGCCTGAAACACAGATAAAAGTTCTTTTCGCAACATTTCTGAAAATGAGAACTTTTCAGTTTAATCAAGATGCAGAACGAATGAACAGGACAGAGTAAAAATAAGTATTCTCGTACAAACACCTGGTTCCGTACCCAACGAGTGCTTCAGTGTGACAGATGTATAGGCTACTACAGTCATAAACCTGCCTAATTTTAGTCTAGTTTTAGCAAATTCGTTCTAGCCCTATTCTTCCAGCATGTGCTTGAATTTCCATCACAAATGAAGATCCCAAACTTGAAATATAGCCGATGTCACGTTTTTATGGCTATGAGCTTTCAGGACTTGCACTGGTTGCAAACGTTAGCGTCATCTAGTAGGTGGATGCGTTCAAAACTTGACTAGCACTCATATGACACTTTACTAAACCTTTTTCCCAAGCCATGGCACTGGGATCAACCCAGAAAGACACTCAAACGTGAAACAGTCCTCAACCTGAATTTAGTTAAGTTATGTTTCATGAGGGCAAATTGAGGCCTGCCTAAGACAAAATAGTACACGAACAAACACATAAAAAAATGCCTTAAAAATACGAAAAGTTTAAACTATCTCCCAAGTTGACACTTCGAGCATATTTGTGGTTGAATACCAATCATTTTCGAAATTTTTTCGATCTGATAACCTGTCTCAAGATAAATCTTGTAAAGAGAAAAATCAACGAGCAAGACAAGGAGAAATTCCGATTAAAAATTTCGGGGGGGGGCAAATGGCACCCCCCCTGGTTGCGCGCCTGCCTCCTACAAATGAAAAAATGTCCGAAACAATAGCGTTTTAACAACTTAGACAAGATATCTACCAACGAAAACAAGACTTTTGCGGCTAATGTTTCGTGCGGACGATATGAATTCAAACCTTTTTTGCATCTCCCAAATACTTTTGAATTTTTCCGAACTTTTATTAAAAATAGTTTCATGATCATGCTTTAGGACAGGGGTTATTAACATAGGTAAATTTACCCAGGGGATAAAGTTGCCCTATCAAGGAATAAATTGGCTGATTCATGATCGTCAAGCAGCACGTGTGCGTTGTATTACTCGTGCTTGAGGTCCGTCTCGGAAATTCGACAAAGATTGCAATTCCAACGGAATTCCAACGGAATTCCAAGCCCGGATTGGCCTCTACATTAACGTTTTTGGATGTACTGTGAATTTGTAGAAATTAAAAAAGCAAAAAACTTTCGTTTACGGTAAATTGTAGTTTAAGTTGTCAACCAAGTAAAGATGCCTGATTTAGAACTTTTGACATTCACTACACGCATGTTGCACCAGAGACCTCCGGAAGCTCTGCTTTGGCGTTTTCTATCTGTGCCTATCGTCTTGTTTTTCTTACCATGGGAAGTATAAAAGAATCTGAATACTGGCAATCATTAAGATGAAAACCTTTAGCACTTTTATACTGAAGTTATCCAAACGTTTACACAAACAAATGCAGTTTTGCCAAATTTTTTCGCTCTCGGAAGTTTGAACTACCTGGTCGTAAAAACCAGGTCACGTTTGCTTTGCTGGTTGAATATCAAATCGCATGACGAAAACTAACACCAAAATTATTGGATGTTTAACGAGCGAACAAACAGTATTTTAGAAATGCTTTAAAATCACAAAAGCGAAGCGTTTTTGTCATGCGAACAATAAAGACCGTTAGCCACAATCAAACTCGTTTTCATAAAAAAATCAAGAGCCTTCGATGCTCGAAGGACTTAGATGCGGATCGTTGCGGATCGACGCCAAGAGTTGTAAAACCACAAACTGCGCGAAATCCGAAATCGACCGCAGGTCACGTGGTTCGTGGTCAATTCTCTGCGACAAAGTCTTAAGCATTTACATTACCGCAATGGTCGCCCACCACAAATTCCTCCCACCGGGTAATGAGCAAACACTTACGCTTTGCGAGAAAGTACGGTGCACTGATTTTCTCCTGACCTGATTTCTCTAATTCAAGGGACCCCATTTTGTCTGATTCTAGGGACCCGATGAAAATTCTAGGGACCCGAATCGGGTCCCTAAAACGCCTTACAAAAAACTCTGATCTAGTGTTTGCAATTTGCAGAAAAGATTGGCACTGTTGGGTGTGGACCGTTTGTATAAGACAAACTGACCCGCTTCACCACAGTTGGTATCACACTGACAACAAACATTTCGATGGGTGCTGTATTTCCTAAAATAACAAAAAAAATAAACTGCGATAAAATAATTTCTCGTGAAGGGCGAATGTAATGACAAGGAGACGAATAATTGAAAATAGTCTTGAGTAAAAAAAGATGCTGGCAAAAAAACGATGACCTAAACACCTGTTTTTCAAACGTAGATTAGCTAAATGCAATCAGAAATGATCGTCGGAAAGCCGCAGAGCTTAGCATATGGTGACAGGGTCGATGCGCTTGAAGCAAAGCTTGCATTTTCGACTTCTGATCTGACCAACTTTGTGTTTTAAATTCAAAAAAATATGATGAGAATCTCAAGCATATTTTTTGGCTCTGTGGATGTGCGGATGCAAGCCATGGAGCAAACACAAAAACACGTTTCCTCTATTTTCTAATACGACGGCTAAAAGCTGTTGCGCTGCATTAGCAGTGAGCTTTCCCAAGCACAAGAGTTTGGTCAGGCCACAAACCATTGATACGTGCTTTTAATTACTTAAAAATCGTGTTTGTTTGTTGGACTTGCGACTTCGTGAATTGCAAGCCAGTTGCTCTCCTGACTATCTCAACATCTTCGCAGAACGCGAAGGCGAGATTTCAGTTTTGACTCCGAAAGATCGAATTCCGCCTCCGGTCCCGACTCGAGCCGCACCGGGAAAATTCTACCATCAGCGACTTCGCTTGGGCTTGCGCGATTAACTTTGAAATTTCGAACTGGTGAAGCAAATAATGGAAAACTGCACCTTAACTTCACTTGGGGAAGACAAATCGGCTCCATCTACGGTACACGCTACTGTTTCCTGATTGCCCGCGCGTCTAAAGAGTAAGCAGACTCGATTACAAATGCCCCCGCAACTGTGCTGCTTGTCCAGCTTTAGCACTTAAAGTAGGCCTCGAGCTCAGTGCGGAAGAGATAGCAGAATGTACTTTCTTACGTCTTTCGAACATTCACCTGGCGCGAATTTCCAAGTTGCGTCATTGTCGCCGGAGAAAGATTTCCGTTTCCTGGCGGGAAAGTGCTGCAGTTCTTCTCGGCCAGAGGAAGTGACGTCATCGGAGACCAATCGGCGGTTGACAAGTCCCTTAAACTCTCCATTAACACCTAAACACACACTGATTTAGTGAAAGGAGCGGCTGAAATCCTTTACTTGCGACTTGTGCTGCAATTGCAATTCAAACATTCACAATAAAAATACCAGTGGGGCGAAAAGCTTTTCAAAGTTTCTGCATTTTAGTCTATTTCTTGGTTGACTATGGCGTTTTGGCATTTAAATTTGCTCCACCTCTTTAAAGTACCTCACTGCAAAGCTAAACATTGCGGTTGAACCCATTAATGTTCCTGGTACGTTTCAGAAAACGAACCAGGAACACTTTAAAAGTCTTGCGTCGCCCGCATTTCAGCGTCAGCTGCAGCACCGCTAGTCTCTGCAAATTCACTGGCACAGTGGAATTTACTTGGAAAGACAAGCTGATGCGTTGCAACGACTGCAGGTCATTGAAAATCGCCAACTGCTACCTGCGCTGACAGAAAAACTTAAAAAAACGCTCTCAACTGCGCTTCTTTTATATAAGACGCAAATCTATAAACCACAGAAGAATGCCGCATGACTCTTTCTGATGATCCGTCTCAACACGGCCGCTTTCTATATGAGTAAAATAGCCGGTGGCACATGGACGTTTCTTGCTGTACGTAACACGCGTGCGCTGGTTGCGGTGTGTTAAGGTATTACTTATTAGGATTACGAACAAAATAACAACTTAAAACCACACGAATATCAATGTAGCAGCAATTAAAGGGACGAATAGAAAAACTGATAAAACCGTGTGTATTTGCACAGATGAACTTCTGCGGATGGTATACTCGCTTGCTTCTATGAGCCAACAAATGTCAGACTGCGGACCCTCTTTGAACTATCGCAGTCGGCGCTACGGATCCGAATCATATTTGCTTGTCATCGCGATCACAGAGTGGCATAAAAAACTTCTCAGGTCAACAAACGCGCTTTAAAATAGCAAGGAAGCGTCACCGCCAGCAAAAATAGATTTCGTAAATTCGGTAGACCGGGCCTGGTCGTCGCAATCCAACGACACTGTGGCAGTTGAAGCGCCTATTTCGAATACGGAGCAAAGGATTCCTGTAACAAAGTTCTTGTTTAGGATGTGACAATCCGACCGACAGGTGTTGGGTTGAATTGCAAGAGAAATGTGACCTGATAACAGTAAAGCACGCCCTGCTTTAAAGGTGAAAAATTCGCACATTACTGACGGTCTTCGTGGAATCCCAGTTCGAAGTGCGATGTTTCAAGTGTTTCTGGCTTAGCAATAAAACAAGCATGTGCAAGGCGTGTTGCCACTTGGCTCGCTTCGGTTTTAAATGCAAGTCCGTGCGGAATGTAAATTTACGCTGTCCTGCTAAAAATTGGGTTTCATGACAATAATGCGTACGAACAAAAATTGTCCTTCAACAAATCTTCCCGTCTACGTGAAAAATCAATTTGTCTGATTTTGGGTTTCCACTTTGAAATTCACGACTTGGTCTGCGGCGCGCCATTTCCTTGCAGATATGATAATAAAATAAATGACAAAAATAGTTTAAGTCAGATTCGCGGAAGAGCAAAACAAACTTTCAGTTTTCAGCGTCAATATATTAGCTTCGTGTACTAGCAGGGCATACGCCAACATACAGACCTTCCTCAATACCATTTTTCGCAGGGCAAGCAATATACATTTTGTTATTCAGCGAAACATTCAAACATTACGTTAGCTGCGTTGTTCTTAACGTGTCTCCAGACGTAAGTGACCCTCCCCTCTCCGGTAGTCACTGGCGAATAGTCTTCGTCACACCCACGCTCCACTGGACCCATAACCAAGTAAAAAACAAGCTAATAAAACCACAAACAACCACATGGTTTCCTCCACACATTTCCATGTTAAACATACGCTGGGGATGTGAAACGTCATGCGCTTGGGGTGACAACCCGCCGGTTTATGAAGACACAGCGCAACTCACACGTGATCAAAGATAGGAATGAACAATACGCAACGTGTCCAGATGTTGTTCACGCCGCCGGCGACTTGAAAGGTCGCTATCGGTGGCAGAGCCAAGACTGGCGAAAACATTGTCGCTCGTATGTAAATCTTCGCTGTGCGGAAACTTTCGCGCCACTTCGCGAAAGCAGCGCTGCTGGCCGAGCGGCGTCGCAATTCGTAATTCGCCGCACGCGACGTGGAAATGAGTCGTCCATTGTTTAAAGCTGCTCGGATCACTCGCCTCGTCTATTCGTGTAAAGAAGTGGCACCGATTGGTCAGTGCTGCGATGACGCAACGCCGCTCGGCAAAACAGCCAGTGACGTTGAAGTCAGTGACGTCTATCGCCCGCTAGTGTTCCGGTTCGGTCGGAAATATCGAGTGTGGCCCAAAGTTTGTGTTAGGCACAAGCAGTGCGAATCATCATACACAAGTTGCAGCTGCTACGATGACATCAACTGCACTGTTTACCCTGCGATTTCAGGAAACAGGTGAAAAAAAGAATAATACTCTCGAAAACTCAAAAATCACGTTAAACGCAAAACACGTCGCTAAGGTTAAATTTTAACACTTTATCTGCTAAGTTCATTTTGGTTGGTTATACAGTACAAATAACGGTTTAAAGGTCATGACATCTCATCCAAACCAACTTTGTGACTGAATTTCAAATACATAGAAAAGTTCAATTAATAACTAAAATGAACTGTTTGTGCAGATATTAAGCAATTCACTTCTGCTCCTTTTACACAGAAAGTTTGACCACTAGATCGATAAATTTTGTTGTACTGTAGACTTCACGTTTTACCGAGACTGATGTTTAAGCCTTCAAGCGTACGAAACGAGACGAACTGATGCAAAATGGTTACCTAGACTAAGTAGCAACGACATGCTCACACCTGCAGTCATATCTTCGCGTCGTAACAGTTGCTACTCCCAACAATTGTTTCCAAGTCACAACGATGAAGCCATTTAGTTATTTTGCAAATGAAAAAGTTACTATGAGAAGGACACTCTACCCAGCATGTGAGAATATTTTTGCTACCGACAGCACGCTGCTGTCACGTTCGGGTAAATAACGTCAAACTCAACGACACGTCAAAATTGAATTGTGACCTCCTGTGACGCATAAAAAGCATATGGACATAAAAAGAAGACTGAACGGGCGAGTGGTATTCTTCACAAAACCTTTAACACGCAAGTGCGTCTGGAAGAACGACAACTTGCTTGTGAAGAATTTGTTCAAGACTCGGCGGAGGTTATACAATGCACAGTTTCGCTATGGCGACCTCACGAATTTTTCAAGCTCTTTACATGACGTAATCCGGTAATTACCTTTTGCAGTTATGTAAAGACATAGTTGGAGGATGGAAATATCATAAAATACGTGATCACGTTCTCATGCGGCCGACTGTGGCACTCCACATGATAAACAAAGGTTCTTGCTNAGAGTTATGACTGAGATGGTGACGCTTAATTAGGTATAAAGTTCGGCAGGGAATAAAANAGTCGGAAGCATAACATGAACGTGTTCAAATTCTGAATGGAAGAGAAGAGTTCACCTTTTCCGGCTTGGACAAATAAACCACTAACACATTGTTCATGTCTTTGACGTAGCTTCTTCTCCAAAACCCATATTAACAGAAATGAAATGGCCTGCCACGGAGGCTCGGTTGAAACCACTGAACAAATCGTTCAACCCGTGGTTTCAAGATTCTTTCTGGTATCCAGGCGAAACAAGAGAAACGTTTATTACGGCTGGCAAGGGCAACATCCTCCGTCCACTGACAGTGTGGTGTAAGCGACTGCTGGTAAGAAATGGGGAAAGGTTTTATTTCAAGATCGTCGTTGGCTGCGTGCAACGCTTGCTGTTTTGTTTTAGTGTCAACCAGTGAACATGGGCCTCCGCAAAAATTTTTCCAGGGGGGGCAACGTCAACATTTTGCTTTAACTTTGTCAGGCTTCTGACGATACAATGCAAATGCACGTTCACGAAACACTTTGCCGTTTCTACACGACAACATCACAAAGGAAATACCACATGTTACGGAAACAGTCACAAAACATGCGCTTCGTTGGCAGCCAAAGCAGGTACATTACGATAATATTCACAATTAGCTATCTGCCGGTTTTAAAATCAAGGTACTTCTTTTCACAGAAGTATTGCCATGGTCTTTAACAAATCCAAATTACGAATTTATTTTACCTATAGCAAGACTTATCAATGTCACTTAGAAACAACAAGAGCTGCAAACGTCTGGGATCTCGTCCAAAGCGATCAATCACCAGTGACGTAACTGACCGGAAAGCAGGGAGGGGAGTCCCCCTCTGTCAAGCTAAATGTGAAAACTGCGCTCCCTTTATCTGACATTTTGATATTTAAGACTATTTTGGTTTTCAGTACGTTGGTTCTTTTGCGTTTATGACATCCGGATTTACTACCTTTTCTTAACTTCTTTGTTGAGTGTTGACTGATGCCCCTCCTAGGATGGACAGTGGGTCCCCTTCAGTTACCTCTAGTTGCGCCACTGTCAATCAACCTTTCAATAAAACCTAGCTTGTCTTTGATCTTTTCACGGGGAACGCTCATCATTCGTAAAACTCGTACACAAATCGGACAAGTAGACAATGTTGACAGGGCTATCGGAAAACTTACTAAATTTAGAATGGCATGCGGGCTTTGAAAAAACTAGAGCAATGAATTATGAAAGTCGCCACAGCAAATGTAGCTTTGAACTCAGTACTCACTCAGAAGCCGTGAGAAGCCAGAAATAAACCTTAACGATTAAGACGTATTCCCACAAGACTGCATAGACGTATTCTAACAACCCATGTAGTTAGTCTGACGGGGGACAAG